>Ga0066700_10000412_pt1 | contig 15110 bp, 18 predicted proteins | sample GraSoiAngelo_149_FD_66460 | JGI IMG/M metagenome (GOLD analysis project Ga0066700, IMG submission 66460) | Grasslands soil microbial communities from the Angelo Coastal Reserve, California, USA - 14_1009_09_30cm | ecosystem: Environmental > Terrestrial > Soil > Grasslands | place: USA...
CTGCGATCTTAATTTTCTGCCAGGTACCGGGCGGAAGGAGCGTGTGGAGCACATGCTGACGAACTCCTTCGGCTTCGGCGGAATCAACGCCGCGCTGGTGTTGCGCCGGGTGATCTAGAGATCGCTCGCGCGCGCCGCGGCCCCAACATTTACCTTCGGGCGGGCTAGATGCGGGACGCGTGGCGCCATTTCGCAGCAGAGTTCGTGGGAACCTTCGCTCTCGTCTTCGTCGGGAGCGGCGCGATAATGACAACGCGCATCTCGCAGAGCCAGGCGGGGCTCGTGGAAGTCGCGCTCGCCCACGGCCTGATACTCGCCGTGATGGTGAGCGCGCTGATGCGCATCTCCGGCCATTTCAACCCGGCGGTGACGCTGGGATTGCTGGCGACGAGGCGGATCGAGGCGATGATGGCAGCTATGTACATCGTCGCCCAGTTGCTGGGCGCGATCGCCGCAGGTTATGCCCTTAAGGCGAGCTTTCCCAGCGCTGTCTTTGCGGCCACACGTGGCGGCGGGCAGAGCATCGCGCTCGACATCGGCGGCGGACAGGCGTTCATACTCGAGACGATCGCTACGTTCTTCCTGGTGTTCGTGGTCTTCGGCACTGCCGTCGATTTGCGCGGGCCGAAGATTGGCGGCCTCGCTATCGGGTTCGTCGTTGCCGCCGACATTCTCACGATCGGGCCACTCACCGGCGCATCGATGAACCCGGCGCGCTCGTTCGGACCGGCGGTGGCGAGCGGAGTTTACGAAGCACAGCTCCTTTATTGGGCGGCGCCGATCACCGGTGGACTGGTCGGAGCGCTGCTTTATGAGTTCCTCTTCATGAGGCGGGGACGCGAGCCCGTGGATCACGGGGAGCTGAAGCCTTAGAAAGGCCACATACAGTTTAGGTTTTAAGTCTCGGCCTCAACCGATCCGTCACCAATAGGTAGAGTAGCGCCAGCACTGCCTGCGTGAGCATCAGCAGTCCCGCCAGCACTGGCGCCATCTCCATGTCCGCGTTTTGAATATTGTGGATGATTCCCTGAATCAGTCCGCCGGCGCCGACGCACGCTGACAGGCCTTCACCGGCGAAAAGCGCTCCAGTCGCGAGATCGCCCCAGCGATCGAGATCGCCGCGCAAATAGAGAATGGTGTAAGCACCCTGGATGAATAGCGACCCGCCGATGAACGGCACGATGATCGGCACGTGCTGCCACATCATCGCCCACGTCGCGATCAACACGACACCACCGGCGCAGTTCGCGATCGAAGCGACCATCACCAGCATTTTCAGCATGGGCAACCTCTCGTCCGAGTTGTGTGTGCTGAACGTTGAACTCTACGCATTTCTGCGGACGCCGAAGCCGTTGCTGCGCGCCGCATAGACCAGGCCGAGTGTCGCCTGGGTGGTCATGAGCGTAGCGGCGAGCAGCGGTCCGAACTCGTAGTCGCCATTTATCGGACGAAGGTTGTAGATGACGCCTTGCAGGATTGCCAAGCCGCCGACCAGAGCAGCGGCCGACTCGCCGGTGACGAACAGCTGAAAGGAAGGGATTCGCCAGCGCTCCCAAAATCCATCGATGTGTCCGATGGTAAACGCGGCCTGGATGAACAACGATAGCGCGACGAACAGTACGACGAGCGGCATTCCGTCATCGTGCCGGTACTGGTACCACATGATGCCGAGGCCGAAACCGGCAGCAGCGTTGACGAGTGATGCGACGATCAGGGACGGGCGCAACAATGGATCCTCTCCAAAGCGGATTACATCCAAAGTTATGGATCTACTTTGTACTGTCAAGTACTTTATGGACTACTCGACGGGGCCGTCCTTGGCCTTCCATTCGCGCCAGCCACCGGCCAAGGAGGCGACGTTGGTATAACCCATCTTCTGGAGGCTGTCGGCCGAGAGCGCCGAACGAAATCCGCCGCCACAGTAGAGGATCAGCTCGGCGTTCCTATTCGGTACGCGGAGCTCGATGTCCCGCTCGAGCACTCCCTTGCCCAGGTAAACGGCACCGCGGATGTGGCCGGCGGCCCATTCGCTCTCCTCGCGCACATCTATGACGCGGGCTGTGCCACTCTCGAGTTTACGTCTGGCTTCGTCGACGCTTACCTCGCGCACCCGGGACTTCGCGTCGTCGACGAGCTTGAGAAATCCGGGCGAGTGTTTCACACGCCTGCTGGGATGCGTTTGCCGGTCAGCTGACGAAGCCCGAGATGGGTGCTACGGCGCGCAACGAGCTCGGCGGTCGCTACTGCGGCGGCAGACAATGCGGTCCAGGCCAGCGCCTGCGGCCAGCTCTCGCCACCGCGCCACGGCGGTTCGGGGGGATCCTCGTGCTTCCACGCGCGCCATCCCTTGTCCATCCCGTGTTCTACGAGACTTCCCGCCACCATCGCCGCTCCAGCGCCAAGCAGCAACCAGGTCGCGCGTCTTGAATTTGTCTTCCGCTTCATTGCCACCACCTTCGAGTTGGGCAAGCCAGAGCGGCAAGCGCGGTGCCGTTACCAACCTTCGCGCTTCTTCAATGAAGTGATGTGGCCCACGTGATGCCTCCCGTGCCACGCGTACAAGCCAAGCATCTGCTGCAGTGTTATAACCCTTCCGTGCTCCGGGTGCCGCAATCCGCGACGGAAGTCGGCCGGCTCCATCGATCGGAGCACGGTGACCCAGCGGAGGTGCAGGGCGTCGAGCAGCTCCAGCGACACTTCGATCGGCACGCGGCGCGAGTCAGCCAACTCTGCCCAGGCCGCTTCGTTGTACGGCTTGATCGTTGGCTCATCCTCGGTCAACGCCAGCTTGAAGCGGGTGTAGGCGTTGAGATGGCTATCGGGGACGTGGTGCACAACTTGTTTCACCGTCCAGCCGCCGGGCCGGTAGCGAGTCTCCAGTTGATCCCGCGACATACCCGCCACCGCAGATCGAAGCGCGCTCGGAGTTTCAGCGATCGTGGCGATCAGCAGCGGGTAATCTGACTCGCTGATCGGCGCGTCGAAGTCGAATCTTCCGACCGGGTACCGAAGATCTGTTTCGTGAACGGTGGTGGCCATGGCTGTAACCCGATAGGGTTAGACGATGCGCTCCGGCAGGTGCACCGCCACTGCCGACCCATCGGCAACGAATGCAGATGCGGGAGCTTCTGAGAGTATACTAGCAAACGGCTCGTCGTAGAATTCCGCAAGGGGCCCGTCGAGCTGAGCGGCGGCGGGCGACCAGACGTTCCACCTGGCGTGGTTCACCCAATACTCGACCGTCCCTCCGTCCCGCTGCCTCGTATATCCCCAGGCCCTCGCCGAAAGAAATTCCTCATCGGAGCCAGGCATCATTGGTTGCGGGCCGGCATCGACGTGAAGCGTCAGCCGACATTCATCGCGCGGACCGCCGAAGCAAAACTCGACGCTTTGTAGCTCGCCTTCGGTGCCGACGACGGTGTGGTTCATAGGAATCGTGCGATACGGCTCGTTGTAAGTCAGTCTCGCCGCTCCCGCCACCAGCGGCAATGGCACCAGCTCGCGGATGAAAACCACCCCCCGACGCGTTTCGCCGCCGACGGAGCGCCTGGCATAAAAGCGAAGGTTTACTTCCTCAAAGTCGCGATGGAAGAACGCGGGAACTCCGAGCACGTGCGTATCGAGAAAAAGAAATCCAACGAGGCTGATGAAGTGCCGGCCTCGGCTCTCGTCGAGCTCCGTTCCCTTGGGAAGAAGGGGCACGAGGATCGATGGATCGACTTCGAAGTTGAGCATGGCGACGTAGCGCCACGTGGCAGTCAGAAATATTCCAGGCATTTGCGGAAGTCTATCCGCACCCTTCCACCCATTTCACCTCAGGCAACCGGCCTGCTCGAAACATCGTCACTTTCTTTCCGTCGGTCTCGAAGACAATTGCCTTCCCCGCGCTGGCGCTGTCACCCATGACTGTCATGTAATGCCAGCCGGGGTTGTACTTGTGGGGCTCCACCTTCAAATCGTCACCGTAGATGCTCTTGATCCGATCTTCGCTATCGCCAATCTTGGCCCCGTCGTCGGTGGTGACTGCCCCGGTATCGACGTCAATGCGGGCTATCTTGCCCTTCACGATCATCACACTCACGCCGTCGGGGATGCCGGCACCCACGGCCGGGAAAACGAAGTCGCACTGCGAATTCATGTTGGGATTCTCATTGAGAAGTCCCATGCCGACTGCGTCGTCGAGATTCATCCCGACCTGAATCTGGCCCAGGCCATCTTCGTTCAGCGTGAGATCGCTGAGGGTGTCGTGACCGGCGCCGTTCGGCGCGCTCGGTCCCTTAACCGCCCGCTGTTCTCCTTTATTGCACGCCGCAACCAGCGCGACGACCATCATCGTCAGCGCAAATGAAGCGGCGATTGATCGCTGCCTGTTCATGATCGTCCTCCGCTGGCGGCTTTGCTCCGCCGCAGCGCCGAATGATGCTTAGGTGCCGACCTGATGGAACCTCTCCTGGTAGCGTTCGATCGACTCATTGATCACGCGGGCCGCCACTTCGCTCTTCTCCCATCCGACGATTTCAACTCGGCGGCCCTCGAGGTCCTTGTAGATATGGAAGAAATGCTCCACTTCCCTCAAATAATGCTGTGAAAGATCGGCGATGTCGAAGTACTCGTGGTAGTAAGGATCGTGACAAGGCACTGCCAGAATCTTGTCGTCAGGCTGTCCCCTATCCAGCATCTTGAGCACACCCAACGGCCGGCAGTCGATCTGACATCCAGGAAACGTTGGCTCGTTGAGGTGGACGAGCACGTCGAGTGGATCGCCATCTTCGTGCAGCGTGCGCGGAATGAATCCGTAGTCTCCCGGATAGTGCACCGCGGAATAAAGAACGCGATCGAGGCGAATCATGCCGCTCGACTTGTCCAGCTCGTATTTGTTTCTGCTGCCGGCCGGAATCTCAATTACTGCGGTGACGTTGTCCGGCGGATGAATGCCCGCCGGCAGCTCGTGCCAGGGGTTGATCACGCAGTGACCCGCTGCATCGTACCCTTGTAGCTCATGGGCTCCTCGTCCACGCCAAAATTGTGCGCGGCGAGCTCGGCTACATGCTGCATCTCCGAGTCGGACAGATTCGGCTTGTCGGCCGCCGTCGCGAATTCGTCGAGCTGGTCGAGATCGTAAATGTTGGGCAGGGTCGTCACGACCTTGGGTTCGGCCAGTAGCCACTTCAACGCCGCCTGACCCAGTGTCATTTGAGTGGTGAGAAAATCGAGCGTACGGATTTTCTTCAAACCATTGGTGAGCCACGAACGCGGCCGATGACGGCGATGGTCGTTGACTGCGAAGACAGTGTCTTCGGTGTACCTACCTTCCAGCATTCCCGACGCGTGTGTGACTCTGATGTTGAAGCAGCAATTGGGCGCCGTCTCGCGCGCTGCTTCGATCATCGGCGTCCCGGGATGCTGCTCGAGGATGTTCCAGATCATCTGGATCGTCCCGATGTCGCTCTCGCGCTCGCAGAGCTCGACCGCTTCGTACAGCCATCCGATCGCCGGTCCGAAAGCAGCGCCCCAGACGGTGACAAGCCCTTCGTCTTTCATCTCCCGCAGCGTCTGCCAGATGGCAGCGTCACGCACGTGCTCCATCTTGATGTTGTGAAGCTGGAGCACGTCGATGTGATCGGTTTCCAGTCGCTCGAGACACTTGTCGAGCGCGAAGCGCATGTAGTCGCCATCGAACTTCTGCGGTAGCTCGTTCTGACCGCGCCGCGCCGACTGCGCGGCGGGATCATAGATGTCGTAGCCGATCTTGGTGGAGTAGACGACGTCGCCGCGCTTGCCGCGAAATGCCTGCGCCAGCTGTCGCTCACCACGACCGTTACCGTAGGTGTCGGCCGTGTCGAAGAAGTTGATGCCGTACTTGGAGTGGGCGACGCGCAGCATCTCGACCGCTTCGTCGTCGGTCTTCTCTCCCCACCAGCCAGTCGAGAGTGTCCAGGTGCCGAAGCCGATCTCGCTTGCCTGGACGTTAGTTCCGGGGAACTGCCTGTAGCGCATTTTGGCGATTGATTCTTAGTGGACCGTAGAAGTTAACCGCTCGCCAGAGCGCGCGCGGCGTCCGTCGCGAAGTAGCTGACGATGAAATCCGCGCCGGCGCGTCGAATCCCGAGCAGCGATTCCATCATCACTCGATCCTTGTCGATCCAGCCGCGATCGGCGGCGGCGCAGATCATCGCGTACTCTCCGCTCACCTGATATGCGGCAACGGGATATCCTGTTTCCGCTTTGACGCGGGTGATGACGTCGAGGTATGGGCCGGCCGGTTTCACCATCACCGCGTCCGCTCCTTCATCGATGTCAGCGCGCACTTCGCGCAGCGCCTCGTCGGCATTTCCGGGATCCATCTGGTAGCCACGACGGTCGCCCGATTTCGGAGCCGACTCCGCCGCCTCGCGAAATGGACCGTAATACGCCGACGCGTACTTGGCGGCGTAGCTGAGAATAGAGACCCCGGCAAAGTCGTTTTCATCCAGCGCGCACCTGATCGCCCGCACCCGGCCATCCATCATGTCGCTGGGCGCAACGATGTCGGCACCGGCAGCGGCGTGAGAGAGGGCAGTCCGCGACAGCAGCTTGAGCGTCGCATCGTTATCGACCTCTCCATTCTTCAGCACGCCGCAGTGTCCATGGTCGGTGTACTCGCACATGCAGACGTCGGTGATGGCGACGAGATCCGGAATCTCCTTCTTCAGCGCCTGCACTCCCTTCTGCACGGCGCCGTTCTCGTCCCACGCCGACGAACCAATCGCATCCTTCGAGTCGGGAACGCCGAACAGAATAATTCCACCGACTTTCGCTTTCGCCGCTGCTTCCGCATCGCGAAGCATCTCGTCGACTGACGTCTGATTGACCCCCGGCATCGACTCGACGGCGCGGCGCAAGTTCTTGCCCTCGCGAACGAACACCGGGAGGATGAGCTGGGATGGCGCGAGATGTGTCTCGCGCACCAGGTTCCGAAGTGCAGCCGTGCGACGGAGACGCCGCGGCCGATGGCTGGGAAAACTGGGCATCTATTCTGGCTGTGGAGCGGGAATTTTGGAAAGCTGCCTGAGCTCGACCAGCAAGCTGCCACCACCACGCGATCGAATCTCGGCTGCCAACGTTTCGCCGGTTGACTCGGGCGCGCGCGGATCCAGGCGACGCGACCCCCGCACGATGTGCCGCCCGGTCAGGTCCGCGAGCATACCATATAATGTAGGGGTGTCGTCGATGTCGCTGACGAGAGCGCCGATCGGCACCTGACATCCCCCCTCCAGCGCGGCCAGGAACGCACGCTCGGCGCGGGTGGCGATCGAAGTCGGCTCGTGATCGAGGGGCAGCAGCAGCTGTTTGATTCGGTCGTCGTCGATCCGCGCCTGGATGGCGATCGCCCCCTGACCCGCGGCTGGCAGCCACTCGGGCGGCTCCAGAAACATGGTGATGCGTCTCTGAACCTCGAGGCGAATCAATCCGGCTGCCGCCAGAACCGCCGCGTGGACGCTCCCCTTCTCGACCTTGCTGAGTCGCGTTGGAACGTTGCCGCGCAGCTCGACCACCTCGAGATCGGGCCGGCGTGCCAACAGTTGCGCGCGCCGGCGAAGGCTGGACGTCCCGACGCGTGACCCGGGCGGCAGTTCATCCAGACTCTCGGCACCGGTTTGTCGATTGACTACCAGCACATCGCGCGGATCTTCACGCTCCAGTTGCGCCACGATCTCCAGTCCCTCGGCCAATTCTGACGGGAGATCCTTCAGCGAATGCACGGCGCAGTCGATTTTGTTTTTCGAGAGCGCGACCTCGAGCTCACGAGTGAACAGTCCCTTGGCACCGATCTCGGTGAGCGGCTGGTCGAGCTTCTTGTCGCCCGTCGTTTTGAACGTCACAAGTTCGGCGATGACTCCGCGCGCGAGCAGAGCCTTCTCCACGAGTCGCGCCTGACGCAATGCAAGCTCCGACGCTCGCGTCCCAATTCTTACGACGTCAGGATCGGTCTTTTTCTTAGACGGCACTGACCACTGCTGAGACGAGTCCGTCGAGCGTCGATTCCTTTGCCTCAGCTTTCACTTCGATCCCTGCTTCGCGAAGTGCGTCCGAGGTCTGCGGCCCTATCGATGCCGCCGGAACCTGCGCCGCCAAATCTTCGCCGATGGCATCGACGTACCCTCGCACCGCAGATCCCGATGTAAACGTCGCCAGATCGAGCTTGCCCGCTTCGATTGCCCGCGCCAGCCTCTCTGCGCCCTGGCCGTCGGCGATCGACCGGTACGCCGCTATCACATTGACTTCGGCCCCTATCTCCCTGAGGCCCTGCGGCAATACGTCGCGCGATCCTTCTCCGGTGACATAAAGAATCCGCTTCGACGCAACATCATCGCGCTCGCGCATCATCTCCAGCAAACCTTCAGCGACGAACCGCTGTGGAACCACATCGACGGCGACCCCGTGCTCGAGCAGCGTGCCCGCGGTCGCCGGACCAACCGCCGCTACCTTCAGTCCAGCGAGGGCACGCGCGTCCCGGCCTTCCCCGAGGAGCTGCTCCCAGAAGATCGAGACCGCGTTCTGGCTGGTGAGAATCAGCCATTGATACCGGGACAACTCAGTGATTGCTTCGCGCAGCGGAGCAAGATCGAGCCGCGCGATCTGGGTCGCAGGCATCTCGATCACGTCGGCGCCGAGGTCGCGCAACTTTTCGGTCAATGCCTGCGCCTGTTGAGTGGAGCGTGTGACGACGATGCGTCTGCCGAACAACGGCCGCTTCTCGAACCAGCTCAGCTCGTCGCGAAGCACCACCGACCAGCCGATCACGATGATTGCCGGCGCCGAGATGTTTTCCTCGAGCGCTTTGGCGGCGATCGTGTCCAGTGTGGCGACGACCGTGCGCTGGCGTGGTTGGGTTCCCCACTGAATTGCCGCAGCGGGAGTTTCGGGAGACATTCCACCTTTCATCAGCGCGTCGGTGATGCTGGCGAGCGTCTTTACGCCCATGTACAGCACGATCGTGCCACCCGCCTTGGCGAGAGCGGACCAGTTGGTCTGGGTGTGCGGCTTCGACGGATCCTCGTGGCCGGTGACGAAGGTCACCGAAGTCGAGAGTCCGCGATGTGTCACTGGAATTCCGGCGTATGCCGCCGCAGCAATGCCGGCTGTGACGCCGGGAACTACCTCGAACGGCACCGAAGCATCGTTCATGGCCTGCGCTTCTTCACTCCCGCGTCCGAACACGAACGGGTCGCCGCCCTTGAGTCGGACGACTCGCTTACCCTCTCGCGCCAGTCGCACCAGCAGCTGATTGATCTCGTCCTGCGTGACAGGGTCTTTGGCGCCCCCGCGCTTGCCGACGTAATACAGCTCGGGTCGTCCGGTCTCGCGTGCACCGGGTGGAAGCAAGGTAGAATTGGCGAGAGCATCGTAAACGACGGCGTCGGCAGATTCGATTAGCTGCCTCCCCCGAACGGTAATCAGACCCGGATCACCGGGGCCCGAGCCGACAAGAAAAACTTTGCCTTCGGTCACTACGCCGCACTCCCTCCGTCGGAGAGTCCGACGCGCTCAGCCCATCTCGCGTACTCGACAGGCGAAATCTCGGAAGGCTTGATCTCGCTGCGCCCGCCCCAGAACACGTTCGTATAAAGAACCGGGATATTCGCCTGCTGCAGATGCCGGTCGATCGCCGCCTTGTGCTGCAGCACCAGCGATTTGTCGGTTCCGTGAGCAACGGCCATGATGTTCACCTCGGCGAATTCGGGCCCACCCTCACGCCAGTAGGCGTGGGTGAGAATGTGGTGACGCCCGATCTCCTTTCCTGCTTCGATCTCGCGGCCCGTGGGAACGCGCCAGTGGAACAACGCGTTGTAACGTGTCACTCGCTCGCCCGTCGCGGAGGGCTTCACGTGCTCGAGAAACGTCGAGAAGCGACCGATCACGCCCCGCTCGCTGAGCAAGCTGGCAACCCGGACAAACTCATCGCGCGAGACACCGGCTTCGGCGGCGCGGATCCGCCATGGATCAGGAACAATCTCATCGACGGCAAGCTCCCGCTTCAAAGCGGTGAGCACACGCCATTCGAGCGGCGAAAGCTCGACGATGTTCGTATCGAGCACTCGGCCCGGCGCTTCGCTCCGCGACCCCGGCTCCATCCCGCGGCGACGTACGTGTCCCACGCCGAGGGTGTAGAGTCTTTTTGCCGGCATGACCCGAAATGCATCGGCGCCAACCTTCTTCGCCAGAAACTCGCAGTGTCGCTCCATCGAGAATCCTTGCGGCACTTTCAGCGTCGTCCACAACCGGTAGATGGAACCGGGAGTCTCGGCGTCCGTCGATCGTATGACGACGTGTCCCGAGAACGGGTCCTCTTCGACCATGTACCTGAATGCGGAATCAAGCTTGTCGGCCGGCACACGCCACGCGACCAGGGCGCCGGGAGCGAGATTTGTCGCCATCAACGTTTGCCTGATGCGGCGAATCACTCCCGCGGCAAGCATCGCTCGCAACCGTTCGATCACGACATCCTCGCTTATGCCGGTTGCCGCAGCGATCGCCGCGAATGGCTCCGCGACAAATCCCGCGATGCGATCCTCTGACACGGCGAGAATCTGCGCGTTCACCGGATCAGAGACCTCGCCCGGGACCATCGCCGTCACGGTGAGATCGGTCACTGGCTGCGTCTCACCTTGTTGCGCCGGAGATAGAGACTCACTGCGTACAGCACGTAAATGCCAACAGCGATCGCGTACGCGACGTGATAGTACGGAGAGGTATCAGGCATCGTGATCAATTGCAGCAGCGACAGCGTCGCGCTCGACGGCGTAGCGGTAGCGAGCGCGCAGAAATGCAAAGTACAGCAGCGTGAATGAAGCCAGCGAGAGCATGAGTGTCAGCAGCATCTCATTGGGCAGCGAGGGCTTGCTCGGTTTGCCGACGATTGGCATCGGATGCATCGTCGCGAAGAGGTAAACGCTGAGATGAATGAACGGAATCAGAAACGCGCCCAGGATGCCGAGGACCGCCGAGTACCGCGCTCGCAGAGGCGGCGACTCGATTGCCCCACGCAGAACCATGTATGAAACGTAGATGAACCACAGGAAGAGCGTCGATACCAGCCTTACGTCCCACCACGCCCAGTAGGTTCCCCAGATCGGTTTTGCCCAGAGTGGACCCGTGATCAGCACCACCGTCGTGAAGACAACACCGACCTCGGCCGAGCTCTCGGCGAAGCGGTCGAGACGGGAGTCGCGCAGCCAGAGGTATACTCCGCTCGAGACGGCGACGAGAAAAAAGGCGAGAAACGCAACCCATGCCGCCGGCACGTGAAGGTAGAAAATCTTTTGCGCTGCCCCCTGCTTCGCCTCGAGCGGTGTGAAGAACGCCGCCCGAATGACTGTGGCAATCACCGCCGCGCCCGCGATGGTGGGAAGCCAGGAGATCTTCATGTCGATGTGCCATGCATTACGCTGCAATTTAAACAACGGCGTGTTGCGATGCGTGAGCCGACTGCGAACTGGAACTACCTGCAGCTAGTTGTCTTTACACTTAATCATCCACCGTAAATGGATATGCTACCGTGCACGCCGCGACGAAGATGATGTCGAACGCGATCAGCAGTTTGATCCAGGCGGCGGCCTCGACGATCGGACGGCCGCTCAAGAGTTTCGCTGTCGATTGAGATGCGGCGATCACAATCGGGACGAAGAACGGAAGAGACAGCATCGGCAACAGCAGCTCGGCGAGTCGGGTGTTGACGGCCATCGCGCTGAACAGAGTTCCAACCGCGACAAGACCGACGGCAGCGAGAAACGCAATTGCAATGAGCGGAATCGCCACATTGCCAAGCGGCAGGTTGTAGAAAACGACCAACGCGGGAATGGCGATCAGCTGCACCGCTGCCACGAAAATCAGATTCGCGATTGCCTTGCCGAGAAAGATCGATTCCCTGCTGACGGGTGAGGCGAGCAAGCCATCGATTGCGTGATCCTCGGTCTCCACACCGAACGATCGGTGCAGGCCGAGCAATCCCGAAAAGGTGAAGATCACCCATAACACTCCCGGTGCGAGATCATTGACCGTCACCGCCGTCGGGTCCCACGCGAAGTAGAAAATCACCAATCCCAGTAGCGCGAAGATGACCGCCGAGAAGAAAGCGCTCCGGGTGCGGAATTCGATGGCAAGATCCTTTCGCGCGATCACCCATGCGGCAAAGAGAACGTCAGGCACCCGCCAACGCCTCCCGATACGTCGTCGAGTAGGCTGTGGCATCGATGCGATCGGCGGGGTCGTAGCGCACGAATCGCCCCCGCTGCATCACCGCGGCGTGGGTCGCCAGCGACAACCCCTCGGCGAGATTGTGGGTGACGACGATGATCGCCGTGCCCGCCGACCGCAGCTCGCCTAGCAATGAGGTGAGCGCGCGCGCACCACCATCGTCGAGGCCACTGTACGGCTCGTCGGCAAGGACTAGCTGCGGAGTGTGGACCATCGCTCGCGCGATCGATACGCGCTGCTGCATCCCTCTGCTCAGGGATCGCACCGGCGCGTCGCCCCGCTCCAGCATCGACATCCTTCGCAGCGAGTCCTCGACCCGCGCGTTGACGTCACGCACTCCATAGAGTCGGGCGGCAAATGAGACGTTCTCGCGCGGAGATAGCGCCTCGTAGAGCATCGTGCGATGCGAGATCAGCCCCACTCGCGAGCGGGCGAGCGCACCACCCGGAAGCTGGATACCGGAGACGCGCGCGCTCCCGGAGCTGGGCCTGAGCAGCCCGGCAAGCACGCGGAGCAACGTGGTTTTCCCCGCACCGTTGGGGCCGAACAGAGCCAGACATTCCCCGCGGCCCAGCGAAAACGTGACGCCCGCCAGCGCCCGTCGCGTACCAAAGGCGCGCGTAAGCTCGGCCACCTCGACGATGGGTGGTCCGCCGGATGAAATTGTGGAGGACATTCGCCTAGAACTTGCCACTCTGGCGAGAGCGGCGCAAAACGCTGTATCCTCAATGGCTCCGCATCAGCGACGACAACACTCCTCGCCAATGACTGACATCGACGTTCTGCTCGAAGAAACCCGGAAGTTCGAACCGCCGCCCCTGTTCACCCACAACGCCAACGTCTCGTCCGCCGAGATCTACGACTACGCAGCTCGCGACCCGGAAGCGTTTTGGGCCGAGCAGGCGCGGCATCTCGACTGGATCAAGCCATGGAAAAAAGTGCTGGAGTGGAAGCCTCCCCACGCCGAGTGGTTCATCGGCGGAAAGCTCAACATCGCCGCGAACTGCGTCGATCGACACGTTTCAACCCATCGCGCCGATAAGACGGCGCTGATCTGGGAAGGCGAGCCCGGAGATAGCCGAACTCTCACTTACCGCGAGCTGCACCGCGAGGTGCAGAAATTCGCGAACGTGCTCAGGAAACTTGGTGTCGGCAAAGGAGATCGCGTCGCGATTTATTTGCCGCTGATCCCCGAGGCCGCAATCGCGATGCTGGGCTGTGCGCGCATCGGCGCCATTCACTCGGTGGTCTTCGGCGGTTTCTCGCCGGATTCGCTGCGTGATCGCATCAACGATGCAAAAGCAAAGCTGCTGATTACTGCCGACATCGGCTATCGCAGGGGGAACGTGGTTCCCCTCAAGAGCAACTCCAACACCGCGCTCGAGGGAACCGACTCCATCGAGCACGTCATCGTCGTCAAACGCGAGCTGTCCGGTAAGCACCACGTGAAAGTCGCCGGCATGGCGGCTCACAAGGCTGCTCCGCCGACCAGCGTCTCAATGGAATCCGATCGCGACCTGTGGTGGCACGACCTGATGAAGGACGCGGCCGACAAGTGCGAGCCGGAAGTGATGGACGCCGAGGACGTCTTGTACATCCTCTACACCTCGGGCACGACCGGTAAACCGAAGGGAATCGTTCACACCACTGGCGGTTATCTCACCTGTGTCGAAACGACGACGAGAATGGTGTTCGACATCAAGGACGCCGACATCTTCTGGTGCACGGCGGACATCGGCTGGGTTACCGGCCACTCATATCTCGTGTACGGTCCCCTCGCCAATGGTGCGACGTGCGTGATGTACGAAGGAGCGCCGGACTGGCCGCAACGCGATCGCTTCTGGGACATCTGCCAGCGGCACAGAGTGACGATCCTGTACACGGCGCCGACCGCTATTCGCGCGTTCATGAAGTGGGGCGACGAGTGGCCGGCAAAGCACGACCTCTCCCGTCTACGTTTGCTCGGGTCGGTCGGCGAGCCGATAAATCCGGAAGCATGGATGTGGTACCGCGAGCACATCGGTGGAGACCGTTGCCCGATCGTGGACACCTGGTGGCAGACGGAGACTGGCGCGATCGTGATTTCACCGCTGCCCGGAATCACATCCACCAAACCTGGCAGCGCGACGAAAGCTCTCCCGGGCTACACCGCGGACTTGCTCGATTCGACCGGCCAGCGAATCGACGTCGGTGGAGGTCTGCTCGCCATCACCAAACCATGGCCGTCGATGCTGCGCACGATCTGGGGCGACGACGCGCGTTACGTCGAGACCTATTTCTCGAAATGGCCGGGCCGTCCCGATCTTTACTTTCCCGGCGACGGAGCCAAGCGCGACGACGATGGATATTTCTGGATCCTTGGCCGCGTCGACGATGTGCTCAACGTCGCCGGCCATCGCATCGGTACAATGGAAGTGGAGTCAGCGCTCGTCGAGCATCCGGCGGTCGCCGAAGCAGCGGTTGTCGGCAAAACCCACGAGCTGAAAGGCCAGGCGCTGGCGTGTTTCGTCACGCTGCGAGACGGTCGCGCACCGAGTCCGGAGTTGCGTGAAGAGCTGCGCGAATTCGTCGCCAAAAAGATCGGCGCGCTAGCGCGTCCGGACGACATTTTGTTCTCCGCTGATCTACCAAAAACGCGGTCCGGAAAAATCATGCGGCGACTGTTGCGCGACATCGCAGAAGGGCGCGCTCTTGGTGACACGACGACGCTCGCAGATCCAAATGTGGTCGCCAATCTCAAGGTTCAGTACGAAGACAAGGAGGGCTGATTTTCTATCAGGCCACCGAGCCGAGCAGCACGAGCCTAATCTCCTTTACGGGCAAAGCGTTAGGCCTGAGAACCGAACAAACTCCGACGCATTTTGGCGCTGGCC
>Ga0066700_10000413_pt1 | contig 15096 bp, 20 predicted proteins | sample GraSoiAngelo_149_FD_66460 | JGI IMG/M metagenome (GOLD analysis project Ga0066700, IMG submission 66460) | Grasslands soil microbial communities from the Angelo Coastal Reserve, California, USA - 14_1009_09_30cm | ecosystem: Environmental > Terrestrial > Soil > Grasslands | place: USA...
AATCGCCACGACGGAGGGTTCATTGAGGACAATCCCCTCGCCGCGGACGAACACCAGCGTATTCGCCGTGCCCAGGTCGATCGCGAGGTCATCCGAGAATTGCTCGGCCCACCGCTTGAAAAACATCACACTCCCCGATCCTTTCCAGATCTACCACGTTTCCCCGTGGAGGCTCCAGTCCTGCGGAACCACCGGCCCTCGTGTCAGGCCGTCACGTCGAACGGGAGCTCGAAGGAGCGGCTGTGCGCTGACAGTTTCGGGAGCCGTTACGCATGCTTGGCTTCGGCTCCGTCCGCACTAGCGGTCGACGATCCGCAGGCGGCGAGGAAGCTCGCCCCTGAGCCGGTCATGGAGCGCCGCCGGCACGGTCACCGCGTCCGGGTCGCCGTCGCTCACGAACCGCTCCCCGGGATTCCGCTCGAAGTACCCGAGCCAGTGAGCCAGCTCGCGCTCAATCGCCTGGATGCGCGGCAGGCGCACCGGATCGAACGCGCGCGAGAACGGTGACGGCGCGGCACCGCCGCCGACCTTCAGCATCGCGTCGTGGCGGTAGGTCGTGCCCTTGGCCGAGCCGCGCAGCAGCCAGCTCACGTCCGAGGGGTACGCGCCATAGGGGAGCGCGAGGGCGCGGATCCGATAGTCGGGGACGTGGCGCTGGATCCACGCCTGGGCCTCGGCGAGTTGGATGCGCACTGTCGCCTCGGGATACTTGGCGAGGTTCGCGTGCCAGAGCGTGTGGTTGCCGATCTCGTAACCGTGGCTCACCAGGTACCGAAGCTTGTGCCCCTGCCACGCCGGCTGGTTGAAGAGGCGATTCGGCAGGTCCGCGGCTGGCAGGACGAAGAACGTCGTGGCCCGACCAAAGTCCGGGTGCTCGCGGGCGAACGCGTCGAGGATGCCGACGGCGGACTTGGGATCGATCGTGAGCACGCCGTTCTGCTCGATGTAGCGGAATTGACCCGGCGACGAGTCGTCGAAGGTGAGGACGATGGGCGTCGTGTCGGCAGGGAGCACGATGCGCCCGTCGAGCAGGTCGCCCAGGGCGATCAGCCGGTAGCCCATCGCGTAGAGTGTTGCGAGGTCGCGCCGGGCGTCCGCGTCCAGCGCGCCTCGGGATAATCGATCTTGTGGTACTCGAGAATCATCATGCGGCCGAGCTCGTTGGGCGGGAGCTGGTCGGCCGCGGCGAACGAGACCAGCAGGAGCGCCGCGCTCAGGATGAGGCCGGGGACCAGTCGGAGCCTCACTGCTTGGGGAGGCGCCCTGACGAGGTTAGCGAACTTCCCTCAGTGGCCTGCCGCTCGACCGTCGCTGGCCTTACACCGGGCGGCGCTCGAATCGGCAATGTTTGCTGGCTTCGCCAGAGGGAGCATCATTACTCCCCAGGTCTTAGGCTACCAAAGCGGAGCGAGTTCTCGCGTTCAGAATTCCCGGCCCCTGCATGGAATATAAGATCGCGAGAAGACGATTACCTGCGAAGCGCGTTCTAGAGACTAGCCGTTTCAAAATCTCTCCTTTCATAGACGTCCTCAAAGTGAGTTTCGGTCATTGCGTGTAGGAGGCGCAATCACCGAAATCGAACGGCCTTGGCTTCGAGCTGAACCTGGTCTGGAAGGTGCGATCCCCCAAGATGGGTTTCACTCGATGAACCGGTCGGCTCGCAGTCGGAGGGACTGGGGGATCGTCACGCCGAGCGCCCGGGCCGTCTTGAGGTTGATGATGAGTTCGAACTTGTTCGGCTGCTCGAGGGGAAGCTCGCCGGCCTTGGCGCCTTTCAAGACTTTGTCGACGTAGCCTGCGGCACGGCGGAACGTATCGGGCACGTCAGGCGCATAGGACATGAGGCCGCCGGCTTCTACATCCACCCGGACCGCGAACATCGTCGGCAGTCGGTGCTTGGTCGCGAACTCCACGATCAGGGGCCGGTACGCGGTCGTGAGTGGGCTGACGATCGTGAGGAGCGCGTCAGGACGCCTCCGAGTCATCGCGGAGAACGCGCCGGGGAAATCCTTGGGGTCCCTCACGGACAGAGATTGAAGCGTCAGGCCGAGCGCGCGGGCCGCGGCTTGCGTCGCTATCCATTGGATTTGCGCGGCTTCAAAAATGGGGCTCCAGAGCACCGCGACGCGGGAGACTTTGGGAAGCGCTTCCTTGAGCAGCTGGAGCCGCTTCCCCGTTAACTCAGGCGTCGACACCGCGGTGCCGGTGATATTCCCCCCAGGCCGCGCGAGGCTCGCGACGAGCCCGCTCTCGACCGGGTCGTTCGCGGCCGGAACGACGATGGGGATCGTCGTGGTCGCCTCCCGGGCGGCATTGGTCGTCCCGGGCACTGCGACGATGAGATCCACTTTGAGTGCGATCAACTCGGCGGCGAGATCGGGGAGGAGCTCTCGATTCCAGGCCGCCGATCGGTACTCAATGATGAGGTTCTGGCCGACCACATAGCCGAGATCGCGGAGACCTTCCAAGAAGGCCTGTCGTTCCGCGGAGGGCGGGTCGGCCAGAGGCGACAAGACCAGGTAGCCGATTTTCGGGACATTCCGGGGCCCCTGCGCGTGGATGGCGAGCGGCGCGGCAAGGATGCCGAGCAGGAGGGCGAGAATCTTCCCGAGTCTTCTGAGGCTCACTCTCTCTTCCGCGCTCCTCGTCGTCCTGCGGGTCGGTGCTACCGGATCCCCGGCACGCTGATGGGCTTCCCGTTGTCGAAGGCGGTGAGGTACAGCTCGAGATCGGCGTACTCTGGCGCATCAGCCGGCAGGTAGTTCATCCCCAGCGGCAACATGCACACCTGGAAGCGCTTCCGAATGTCCCAGATCCCGCGATACGCCATGAACCAAAGCGGGAAGTGCTTGGTCAGCCCCTCGTCCGCGACACGCAGGAGGCGCGCGCCCGCGTACCGGCCTGCGCCCCGATCAGTCTCGTGGCAGTCGGCGCAGGCATGGTTCCGCTGTCCCACCCGTTTGAAGTACAGAGCCCTCCCACGCTCATAGGCCGCCTTGGCCTCAGGGCTCGTGACGTCCACGTTCACGGGCAGGCCATTGGATTGCATCTTGATGAGGATGGTCATGGTGAGATTGTCCGCGCTCTCGGCCAGCATCTCTCTCCCCGTCATCTCAGGGGCGTGGACCGTGAGGAAGTCCCCAATAGACATGACGCGCCCGAGCGCGGGAAGATACTTCGGATACTTCGTCGCGACTCCTTTCATGGCTTTCTCCGGGCCGCCGGCGTGGCAGTCGGCGCAGGCTTTCCCCGCTGGCCCCCTCGTGGACCACGAGGTCACGGCATTCTCACTCAACAGGATCGCCGGGTTGTTGGTGGGCTCGAGGTTGTCACCGTAGTAGGCAAGTTCTGTCGGGCGCGTGTGGGGGTTCCGCGCCCGGTCTTTCTCCGGCGGCGGCACGAACGGGGGATTCCCCTTGAGCGTCTGAAGAAACGCGATGATGTGGACGACCTCTTCCGGCGACAAGATCCCGGCCGGTCCCCACGGGGGCATGCTGGTGTGGGGTAGGACCACGCGGGCGTCCCAGATGAAGTCGAAGAGATATTGATCCGGCAGGCGCCGGTCGCCGATGACGGACAGGTCGGGCCCGACGCTGCCGGCCGGCCAGACGTCGTCCCCCGGAATCAGATGGCAGCCCGTGCAAGGAGCCTTGGTGCGGGCCATGAAGAGCTCTCGCCCCTGCCGTGGATCGCCTTTGACACCGGGCATCGGGACTCGGCTTGGCGGAGGAAAGGTCCGGGTGTCGGTGTATGCGTAGGTCGGCCATTGCTCGAAGTTCACTGTGAAGCCACTGAAGGGCTCTTCCTTGTAACGGATCTGTACTCTCTTCCCCTCGATCTGCCGGACCTCTCCCCGCGCCTCCAGGATCGTCCGAGACGTCCATCGAGACGCCGTTGGCGCCTCACGCTTTTCCGCTCCCGGGGCGCAGCCCTGAACTATGAGCGTCGCGAGGACTAAGAGGCACCAGGGTTGTCGGAGGACCTGCTCTGGGCGCATATTCTCTCCAAGGGCCGGCGCGTGGAGAAACTCTGGGTCGACGTCGGACGATTGTCAAGGCGGTCCTATAGCGCTTCGGGCCCACAACTGCTCCGAGCCCTCGTCTTCGGCGTCCTCATCCTCGTGCCTGTCCCGGTCATGTGGGCCTACTCCCATCAAACGTCGAGGGTGCGTTTTCTCGACTATTCGCCGGAGGCGTTCCAGATCGCACAGCGAGACGGGAAACCCGTCTTTCTCCTGATCAGCGCCGTGTGGTGTTACTGGTGCAAGTACTTCGCCCAGCACACGCTCGAGAACGAGGAAATCGCGACGTATCTGAATCGGAACTACCTCAGCATCTTCGTCGACCACGACCGGCGCATGGATCTCACGCGCAAGTATGCCCGGGGGTTGCCGATGATCGTCCTCTTCGATCCGGCGGGGCAAGTTCGACAGTCCTTTGCAGGAGCGCTCAAGAAGGACGACTTCCTGGACGTCCTGAAGCGGGTTGCGAGCGATGTGCGAACAAACGTCGCTACCGCGCCACCCCGAAAACCGGGAACAGAGGCGATCGGGATCCCGAGCCCAGTCCCGGTGACGCAGGAGACGTATCAACGGCTCCGGGACGAGATGCTCAATATTCTGACCGACCATCTGGACACGGTTCACGGCGGCTTCGGGAGCGGCGACAAGTATCCGCACGCGCGGCTTCTCGGCTACCTGCTCGACCAGTATGGCGCCACCCGAGACCGCCGTTACCTCGTGGCCGTCGAGAAGAGCCTTGAGGGGATCCTGAGGGGAATCTACGACCCTGTGGAGGGTGGGTTCTTCCGCTACGCCGAAGGGAGAGAATGGCGCCAGCCGCACTACGAAAAGTTGTTGTCCGTGAATGCCTCGCTCACGCTGGTGTTCAATCAGGCCTACCGCGCGACTCAGAATCCACGGTACAAGCAGGCAACCGAGGCGACCATCGCTTATCTGCGGCGCACTCTTTATGATGCCCGGGCCGGTGGGTTCTACGGCAGTCAGACCGCCGATCCCGACTACTATCGTCTCGCGCCGTCCGCGCGCCGCGCGGCCCGGAAGCCTCCCGTCAACCGCGACAAAGTCACCGCGTGGAATGCCGAGGCCGCCCTGACGTTCCTCGCGCTAGGTCAGTCCACTGGACGAAAAGACCTCGTCGACGTCGCCCTGAGGACGCTGGACTTCATGCGTCAGAATCTCATCACCGAGAAAGGCGCCTTCCAACTCTATGACGTCAAGGCCGGCCAGGGACAACTGCCGGGCCAACTCGAGCCCAATGCCTGGGCCGCGTTAGCCTTGCTGGAAGGGTATCGCGCCTCGCACATCGAAGGCTACCGCCAGACCGCGCAGCGGGTGCTCACGTATGCCAAGGCCGAACTCTTCGATAAGGCGCGCGGAGCGTTCGTCGAGGACAGGGATTCTTCACTCGCGCTCGGTGCGAACGGGATCATGGCTGATGCGCTCATTCGCGCCTATCGCCTCACCGGCCACGCCGAGGATTTGGAGCTCGCCACGCGCGTCTTGGCCACCCTCGGTGGCACCGCGCGCTCGCTCCTGGTCGAGGACGACGATGCGACGAACGTGGCCCGGGTCGCCGACGCGGTCTCTTATCTCCGCGCCTACGCCCAGGCCGTCGAGAAGCCGTAATCTCCGAAGAGAGGAAAGCTTGTGGGTATCCATTCGAATGCGTCCGCGTGTCGAAGAGGCAACTACAACGATTTGTCCAAAAAGTCTCTCACGTACTTTAGAAGTTCAGCCTGATGGTTGTTGAAGAAATGATCTGCCTTGGGCGCCATGATCTGCCGCGATCGCTGTAAACTCTTGATCGAAGCCGCGCGTCTCTTGGCGCCCGTCAATACCGCTGGAAAGTCGTTCTCGCCGTAGAGGTCAAAGACTGGGAGTTTCACTTGCCTAAAATCATCGTCTTCACTCGCCCAACCAATGCAGACCCATGCGTTGACCGGTGCACGTAGATCTCTGGTTAAATAGTAGTGGGTCATTCGCGAGCCCATGCTGTGTGAGACTATCGCGATTCTCATGTAGCGTTTGGCTCGCAGGAAATCCACGGCGACCTTCAGCCTTTCGCCTGCTTCGCCAAAGGTCGCGCGATACTCTTCAGGCTTAGCCTCCTGAGCCAGCACCGGCATCTGCACAGAAAGGGTGGTATAGCCGTGGTCGGCCAGGGCAGTGCGCAGTCGACCAATCAGGCCCCAATCCGGATGAACCCCGATGCCATGCACGATGACAAGCCCCCCTTTGGCATTGGGCGCCTCTGTATAAATGGTGAGAAACTTGTGGCTGGCTCGTCCCTCGAGAAACACTGGATCGCCCACGACGATGCTCGGGGTAATCTCATCGGCCCATTTTTGCTCCCGCCCATAGTCGGCTCCATAGACGAGGGGCGCGATAAGGAGCAACAACAGTTGAACGACATAGCGCATTGCCGCCACCGGGTGAGGTGTGAAATCGGGATTCCATGCGAATCTTGGCCACGACATCCATTTCACCCTTTTGGTCCCGGAAGGCTTCATCGTATAGCCGCCCACAGTACTTGGGACCATTTTGGTGGATTTTCCATACAACTGCGCGACCGAAAATTTTAAGTCTCAAAGCAACGGCGGCTACCGGCCGCCCGGGCCGTCCTCGGGTCTCCCGCGATCGCTAAAAGGATGTGCCGGTCGCCTTTCGCTACATGGTCGACGGGGTTTCCTGGTCGATGATGAGCGGGGCGATCCGATCACCATTAGCATCGAGATGATAGTGAGACGATTCAAGGCGAACTGATCTAATCCGGCCAAAATTTCTTGAGCCTGTCTGGCGCCAGCTCGGTGTGCCGCACGGTGTCTGGATGTTCCGTGAGATCCACGACGACGCCGGCTGTCCGGCGTCGTGCTCTAAGAGGTGGAGAATTCCGACGAGGTCGTGCTCAAGCGCCTCATCAGTCGCCCGGTCGACGAGCATGCGTCTCGGGGAATCGCACCTTTCAGACCAGGTCCACCTCGAAGCCAAGGCCGTTCGATATCGATGATTGCGGGCCCACGCAACCGCCGAAACACACTTTGAGGACGTCTCCGAAAGGAGTGATTTGGAGACGGCCCGCGTCGACCGAATTGCGACCGTCTTCATTGGTGTTATGTCGTCCGTCAGAAGCAGGGATTTGTGAACGCTCCATAGAGGCGGGTCGTTACCGGGCGAACGAGAACGTGTGTCTCGTGTCGAGCCAGCCATGATCGGCCTGCTGCGTTCGTGACTCGCGGTCGTTTGATGATCATCACAGGGCGCGGCTCACGGCCATGCGCGCTTAAGGAGCGTGGCGAAGTCGCCAAAAAAGGACTGGCGACCAGAACTTTGCAGCCCCGGCCGCCAGCACTGAAGCCACCTGCCGCGGAGGATCCCGCCCCCGGCAGGCTATCCAGCTCCCCCACGTTACTCATCCTCGGGCCGGGGCAGTCAAGCGTTAAGGCAACACTGAAGAACCAGCATCCGATCCTCAGGATTTCTTCAGGTCTGCGCAGTTTCCGAAGCCCCAGGTCGGGGCAGTCCCGACGCGACGCTTTTCGTCACCACGCATGCCAGGCCTGTTATGGAGCTCAGGAACTCCGGAAATTTGGCGGCCTAAATAACGAAAAAGTCGGCGTTGCTTGCCCATACCGGCGACGGCACTGAAGCTGCACTCTCACCCATGGCGAGAATCAAATGCAGTCATGCAGCGCAAACGAGTAAGCAAAAACCGTAAGGAGGAACCCAATGATTCGGTGGTGGACCAAGAAGCGGCTCACGGTAGCGAACCAGCGAGGCTTCACCCTCATCGAGCTGATGATCGTCGTGGCGATCATCGGCATCCTGGCGGCCATCGCCATCCCGCTCTACGCCAACGTGCAGGCGCGCGCGCGGATCGCCAAGGCCCAGGCTGACGCGCGTGCACTAGCGTCGGCGATCTCCATCTACGCCGCCCATATGGCCGTCGTGCCGACCACGGCCCAGGGCCTCAACTCGCTGACGGCGGTTGCGGTCAACAGCCTCGGCCAGTCGGCCGGTCCGTTCATGGCGAAGATTCCGGCTCCCCCGGCGGGCTGGACGACCCCGTATGCCTACACCGGCGACACGACGTCCGGCACCTTCGTGATCAACTCGAGCGGCGACAACACGACCGTCTCGCTGCCCTAACGAGTCGACATCGCGCCCACGGGGAGGGCCAGGTCCTCCCCGTGGTTCTCTTCCTCTCGAAGCTTGACGACGGAGGGAACCGTCAGGGCCGAGGCGCCGTGGCCGTCTTGAGGTTGATGACCAGCTCGCGGGGGCATAAATGAGATGGGCCCTAGACCCGTCTAAAACAGAGCAGACGAAACCGGCAAGGAGGAACCAATGACCCGATTCACGTTGGCCGCATCATCTGCGGTGTTCGCGATCGCCCTCGGCGCCTCAGCCGTGGGCGCTCAGGACGTGCAGCCTGACCGGCGGGACATCCGCCAGGACACCCGGGACATCCGGCAGGATCGGCGGGACCTCACTCGAGACAACCGCAACATCCGGCAAGACCGCCGCGACATCCGGAGTGACACGCGCGACGTCCGCCAAGATCGCCGTGACATCCGCGGCGATCGGCGTGACCTCACGCAGGACCGTCGCGAGCTGCGGCAGGACGTGAAGTCTGGCAATGTCGACGCGGCAAAGGCCGAGCGGGCCGACATCCAGAAGGATGGCCGCGACCTGGCAGGCGACCGCAAGGACTTGGCTCGAGACAAGCAGGACGTGGCGCGTGACCGCAGAGATCTCCGCAGTGATGTCCGTGATCGGAACCAGGACCGCCGAGATCTCAACCGCGACCGGCGTGATCGCCAGAGCGACCGCCGCGATCTCCGGCGGGACAAGGTCGCGGAGCAACCTCGAGAGAAGTAACCTGAGCAACGAACCGATGGCGCCGGGCTCGAGCGCAAAGCAAGTGACGGAAGGGTTATGAGAAAATCAGCAGCGATTTCACTTCTGGCGTTCGCGCTGCTTCTCGTTCCTGCGATGCCAAGCCACGCGTGGCGCGGACATCCCAGCGTCTTCATCGGCGTCGGGCCGGTTTGGTGGGGTCCACCGTACTGGTACTACCCGCCGCCGTACTACGCATACTCACCGCCACCGGTCATCGTTCAGGAGGCGCCGGTGTACGTCCAGCCGGCGCCAGCTCCGGCCCCGCCTTCGCAGGCCTCCTGGTATTACTGTCCCAGCGCCGGGGCCTACTATCCGACCGTTCCGACATGCCCAGAGGCATGGGTGAAGGTCCCGCCGAGGCCAGAGTGAGGGAGCGGACGCCCACGCAGCGGTCGGCAATCCCCGGCTCTCCTGGGGGCGACCATCGGGCCACCGACCTCAAAATTTTTGACGCCGCCGCTCTGAAATTCAGTACGCCGTCGCCCAGAACAGGAAAAGTGGAGAAACCGTCGGGGCCCAAGGAGTGGGCGCAGGGACAGAGGAGAAACCGTCGAGAAACCGTTCGGGGCCGGTGGCGCGTGGCAATGACCGAGGCCGCGTAGAGGTACTCCCATCGGCCGGGCGCGAAGGGGAGGTTGGCCTCCGGGCACGCGCTTATCGCCTTCCTGCTCTCCCGGCCTCGTGTCGCGCCAAAGGACAAGCACGCCCGCTGCACCGCGCTCGGCCGCTCTCGCCGATTGCACAACAGTCACGTCGAGCGGCTGCCGAGCACGCCCCCCGCCCGTAAGTAACTGAGGCACACGGGGGTGCCGACCGCGGCGATGATTCCGATGATCGCGATCACCACCAGCAGTTCGGCCGCGGTGAAGCCGGCGCTGTCGGCCTGTATTCGACGATGCTCTCTCACAGGCTCCGTCGTCCTCCCTCGGTGGTGTTGGCTGAGCGACTCGGTCATGAGCCGTTCAAAAAGTGGGTCGGCGAAGAGCTGAACGGATACCCTGCTGAAGACGAATTGCCAGGTTACCGGCGCATTGATGGTATAGCGTCGATCGGCAGTTTTGCAGGGCCGCTAGGTGCGACGATGAGAGTCCCGCTTCGGCTCGGTCCGGTTCCGGCCGCTCTCCGCAAGCGTCATGACACGGTCGAGTTCCGCGAAGGCATTGCCAAACTCGAGGAAATGGCGAGACCTGACGGGGGAGAACTCATCTCTCGATGGTCCGGTGATCTTGTTGCGAGCGTAGCGGAGAAGTACTACGAGGGCTATACGCTACTCGAGGCCCACATGGAGATTCCAAGGAACGCTGTGGTCGGCGTACTCGACTCGGTTCGAAACAAGGCCCTCAAGTTTGCGCTGGAAATCGAGCGCGTAGCTCCTGCCGCAGGTGAAGTGTCGCCGGGGGCGAAACCAGTCCCCGACGAGCGCGTCTCTCAGATCTTCAACACGTACATCATGGGCGGTGCATAGAACGTGGCCGTTGGCAGTCCAGCGGCAGTGCAACACGCGCAGATGATACAGGCCGGTAATGCGGACGCCCTCAAGCGCTTTCTGGTCGATCAAGGAGTCGATGCTGCGGACATTCTCGAACTCGAGGGGGCGATCGCCGAGGATCCAGCGCCGAAGGCGAAGCAGCCGTTCGGGCGGCGAGTTTCGACCTGGGTCGGCAAGATGGTAGGGAAGTCCGCCTCCGGTGCTTGGAAAGTCGGTACGTCGGCGGCCGCGGATATCTTGACAGCGGCCCTGAAGGCCTACTACGGCTTGCCATAGCGACCGAGAGCACGACTTATTCCAGCCTCCACATAAACCAAGGGCCGCCGCATTAATTTCCTGCGACGGCCCTTGGCAGTTCAACCACTTACGTAACCAGGTTAGGTTCGTGCGGTCGACCGCGGTAGGCAGCTGGTTCCCCGAGTCTCCCACAGCTCCGTGATCGTCAGCGAGTCGCGAAGATGGTCGGCGAAGTCTCGAAGGAGACGGTGCGGACGAAAGGGGAGTGGGGTCTCAAATTCCGCGGCGCTTTGGCGCAGAGGATTTTCGCACTGGGTATTTCCGCGACGAAGCCAGACGCCTCGGTGCTGGAACCCTATAGGCTTGAACGAGCCTGGCGACGGTCGGCAGGTCGTAGGGGAAGGTATTTCGGGACCCAAACTCTTCGAGTCGCTTTCTCACAACACGGAACCATTCGGAGTGACTGGGCTGGGGAGATTGAGGAGCCCAGCTCACGAACAGTTCGTATGAGTGTACCGCGCCCGGTTTCTTGGACACGCGAGGGGGATCTCAACATAGCGCCCCCACCCTTGATCGTCGATCCTGACGCCACTGGGCGATCGCGTTTCATCGGTCACGCCGCCATCGCCGCCGCGCGCGCGGCCACCGGCGTCTGATGGCCGAGCCGCTCGATGAGCCACTCAGTGTTGTAGCGCGCGATGAACTCGCCGATGATCCGGCGCGCCTCGGCGAGGCTCTGGAAGCGATGGAGATAGAGGCACTGCTCCTTGAGCGTACGCATGAAGCGTTCGATAACGCCGTTGCACTCCGGCTCCCCGACGTACGAGGGCGTGATCGTCATCCCCAGCCACTTCACCTCGTTGATCCACGCGTCGGCGATGTACTGCGGTCCCCAGTCGCACCGGATCCGCAAGCCCCGGGCGACATCCTTCGCGAACTCGCCGAACACGTGGCGCACACCCTGCCGCAGGGGCTCGAGCGCTGCCCAGCGATCGCCGATCTTCGCCGTGTGCCAGCCGACGAGCTCGTCGACGCAGTGATCGATCGCGCCGAAGAACCAGCACCAGCCGTCCTCCTCGGTGTAGAAGCGCGTCGCGTCGGTGCCCCACATCTCGTCCGGCCGCGCCGTCGTGATCGTACCGGCGTGCGCGGGATCCCCATTTCGGCGGCCCCAGGCGCCGCGGCGCCAGGAGCTGGTGCTGGCGCAGGAGGCGCAGCACGCGCTTGCCGCCGATGGCGAACCCGCGATGGGCGAGCCGCGCCCGGATCTTCCGGTAGCCCTCGCCGTGGAACGGCGTCGCGGCGAGCACCGCCCGGATCGCGGTAACGATCTCACTATCGCTCACCGGCGTCTTGGGCCCTCGCTTCGCCTGGATGACAGGCGCGACCGGCGCGGCCATCATCGCCGGGTACACCGTCGACCGCGGCACCCGGAACACCGCGCAGATCATGGTCAGTGGATACGGCCGACCCGTTCCAGGACTCACGGCGCGTCTCATCGCCGCTGCTTCTTCCACTCGTCCGCGAGCCCCCTTTTTTCGATGAGGTGCTCGGCGAGCTCCAACCGCATCATCAGTTCGCCGATCTTCGCGCGGGCCAAGGTCAGCTCCCGTTCCTCGGGATCACTGCGCGTCTTCAGCCCCCGCGCGCCCTGCTCGAGGAACATCCGCCTCCAGCTCTCGAGCTCATGGGCCGGAACTTGGCTTTCGCGCGAGACCGCGTCGAGCGCCTCGCCGCGTAGGAGCCGCAGAACGATCTCCGTCTTTCGCTGGACGCTCCAGCGCTCGGGGAGGTCCGACCCCTCCCCCGCCGGCGGTTCACTGCCAGGAGTCGTGGTGGGCTTTCGCGCCTTGTCCTTCATGCCCGGCCTCCTTGGCTGCCGTCATCGTAGTCCAGACGGTGTCCAATGAAACCGGGTCCGATTTATGAGGACCTAAACTTCTCAGCGAGCTGGCCCAACTCTTGGTCGTCGAACGACCGACGTCGGGCCGTGTACTCCTGCTTCTCAATCGGCCGACCGCAGAGTGCAGAAATAAGGTCCGCCAACAGATCCGATGTTCTGGGTGTTAGCTGAGCCCCCTCGTCCCTGCCCTTTTCCACGAGTTGCTCGACGATGAGGCCGGCGATCCAAGGCGCAGGCTTCGGCGCTGGACCGCGGCGCGAAGGGATCGATGGTTTCGGCGGAAGCCGCAGGTCGCGCACGTGACCAATGCCGATGGCGTCCGGCTCCGTCACAACCACCCTCCTTGGTTCGTCCTCCCATTCTGCCGCGAGCGTACGGTGTTGCTTCAGTAACTTGCGAACCGACGCTGCGAGGGCTTCAGTCACGAACCACGCTTCGTCGCCCAGGAACGGAAGTAGTCGGCCTTCGATGCGGGCAAGCACTATCTGAGCGTCCTGCGGTCCTGATGTCCGTAGTCGGAACATCCACTCGCAGCCCAAGATCACATAGCCACACAGCGACTCCTGAAGGCCCCGCTCCGCCAGGCGAAGCATCTGCCTCGCGAGGAGATGGCCGTCGATCTCGGCTCGATTCCCAACCCGTCTGCGCCATTCCCGGACCTGAGTGAGAGCCCACTCGAGGCCTTCACCGTCGATCCGGACCTGATCGGAATCGTCGGATGGAGGCGGCCCCTCGCCGCATCGAGACGTATCGGTGGTGCTTTGGTGATTTCGAATCGTTCGCGATGCAGGACGTCGGAGGCACGGTGCTCGTGATCCACTTCACCGCGGATCGTTGCCGGGATTATCTGTACGCGCTGTCTGCGCGCGGCCTTCAGACCAATTCCATCCGTGTGCGGCTGGCGACCCTCGGCAGCTTCGGTAAGTGGGCGGTGCGCCGCGAGAAGCTCGACAAGAACCCGCTCGATCTCATCACCCGCCCCCGCCGGAAGGCCCGCTTGCCTCGGGTCCCGCGCTGGGAGACGGTCGAGCGGCTGCTCGCGGAGCCGTCCAATCTACGCGAGCGGGCGATCGTCGTGCTCATGGCCTGTGGCGGCCTGCGGCGGTCAGAGGTGGTCGCCCTCGACGTCGGCGACTACGCGCCGGAGTTCGGCTTACGGCGGGTGCGGGGCAAGGGCGGGCACGAGGCGGCAGTACCCCTCCCCGAGATGGCGAAAGTCATTGTGTCCGAATACCTCGCGAAGGAGCGGGCTGGTCGTAGCAGTCAAGACCCGATGTTTGTAGTGCGATACCGCAGCCGCGGCGGCGACTGGCAGGAGCGTCGTTTGGCCGGCCACAGGGTCTGGAAGATCATCAAGGCCCTCGGACGGCGGGCAGGTCTCCCTGAGCTTCATCCGCATGCGTTCCGTCACGGCTGCGGGGTCGAGTTGTATCGGCGCACCGGCGGCAATCTGCGCGTAGTGCAAGAGCACCTGCGACACGCGGACGTTCAGACGACGACGGTATACACGCGAGTGACGCAGCACGAGCTACAGCAGGTCGTCAGCGTCTTCGACAAGCCGGGGAGCTAAACGAGGATTCTGATCCCGACACGGCGGGATCAAAATTCGAGCGGGAAAATCGCCTGAGAAATCGGGCTGGTGGCCCCAACGGGACGCGATCGAACTTGCAGAATTCAAGTGCGTGATTTCATTGCACGCTGACACGCGCCACGGACAAGGGCCCAGCAGGCCCGAGTAAGCCAATGACCGTAGAGCGTCTCCAGAGCTAGAACAGCCGCTCGCCCGTCGCCGCATCCTCGACCCGGATGGCGCTGACGGGACAGTTCTCCGCGGCCTTGAGGATTATTTCCTCCGGCTCCCCGACGGAACTGATCGTTTCCGACTGCCGGTCGTCATTGAGTTTGAACACGCCAGGAGCGATGGTGGTGCACATGGCATTCCCGACACAGCGGGTGTGATCGACCCGGACACGCAGCGCTCGAGCCATGGCCACCTTCTTAGTTCCAGGTCACGGGGAGCGCTTTGAGCGACCGGAATGTGATGCTTGGCTGATATTCCAGCTCTTCCGTTGTCAAATGGAGCGCTGGGAACCGATCGATCAGGGCGGAGAAAGCCTCCTGACCCTCGACGCGGGCTAGCGTCGCCCCGAGACAATGATGGATCCCGGACCCGAAAGCTACGTGAGGGTTCGGGTCCCGCGTGATGTCGAACCGGTCCGGCTCCGGGAACTTCGCGGGGTCGCGATTGGCGGACGGAATGAACCACCGAGCCCGATCGAGTTTGCGAAGGACGTTGCCACGCAGTTCGACATCGTCCGCGGCGATGCGCTGTAGCGACTTGACCGGAGGATCGTATCGCAGGCACTCCTCGGTAGCACTCCCGGCCAGCGCGGGGCTCTCCTGGAGCAACGCCCACTGCTCCGGATGACGGATCAGGGCCAGCGTCCCGTTGCAGATGAGGTTGATCGTCGTCTCGTGCCCGGCGAGCAAGAGGAGCACTGCGTTCGCGACCACCTCGTCGCGCGAGAAGGCGCCGCGTGTCTCGCC
>Ga0066700_10000420_pt1 | contig 15033 bp, 10 predicted proteins | sample GraSoiAngelo_149_FD_66460 | JGI IMG/M metagenome (GOLD analysis project Ga0066700, IMG submission 66460) | Grasslands soil microbial communities from the Angelo Coastal Reserve, California, USA - 14_1009_09_30cm | ecosystem: Environmental > Terrestrial > Soil > Grasslands | place: USA...
AGTCCCTTGGTCGCGCCCATCACCCCGACGAAGTCGTGCAGGCAGGCCTCCGCCGTGGGTGGCTCTATCCACCGGGGACGGAGGCCGAAACGATTCGACCGCTCGAGGAACGCGAAGGCCGCGCCGCTCTGGTGCGTTAGGGCGCGAGTGCCGGTCTCGCAGAGGACGCGCAGGCGCTGATCACTTGCGCGGTTGTCGACCTCGAGCCGCACGTCGACTCGCCGCTCGCCCGCGTCGAGCGAGACCTCGATCCGGACCGGGCAGTCCACGAGCTCGGGCGAACGCGCGAGGCGATCGTCACGAAGGCGCGCCGGCAAACGGAGCACGAGGTCGACGGTCGCGGTCGCGCGGTCACCCGCGACGGACGCGGCGCGAGTCCCGCTAGCGCCTTCCGATCCCACGGTGGGTCCGGCATAGGAGTAGGTGTATTCGTCGCCGCGGTCGCCTTCCGAAATGAGTCGGTTCTGGCGGCCGCCCCGCTCTCCAGTGGCCTTGTCGACGATCACGAAGCTCCCATCTGGCGCGACCTCCACGCGCAAGAGGCCGTTCTCGATAGCCGAGTCGCCGTCCACGCTCACCGCGGCGCTTTCCGCCGCAGCCAGCGGCGAGAGTCCGAGCCCCCCTGCGTGCACCCGGGTTGGGCGTCCGTCGACAGAGACGACCGCGTCGCGAGGCCACGGCAGCGGATTCCAGATCATCGGCGCATCGCCGGGTCCCGCGAGCTCGGAAAGCAGCTTGTCCGCGAGAGCGCCGCCGCGTTCGCGAACAAAGGCGAAGCGCGGCGCCATGTCGATGTCGTGCACCGCGTCGATGGAGCAGCCACAGATCGAGTCGTGCGGGTGGTTCTGCAAGAGCATCCGCCAGAGGATCCGCAGCTCGTCGCGAGACCGTCCACCGGTGAGCGCGTCGAGCGGCTCGCACCACTCCAGAAGAAGCCGCTCACACGCGACGTTCTCCTGCTTGATCCAGACCCGCGTCGAATTCACGCCGCGGAGGATCGGGCGGTAGCGACCGCTCACGATCTCGCCGTTCACCTCGTGCTCAAGCGGCGGCATGGCCGCGGCGAATTCTTCGAGGCTCGCGATCCGTGCGTCGACGTTGCGGAACACCTGCCGCATCTCGCGCACCGCCTCGGGCAGCCGCGCGTACGCGTCGACGTGGTCGTCGCCGACCATGAGGAGCAATGCGTCGCCGTTGGCGTACGGCGTCAGCCGGTCGAGGATGCGCGTGGTCTTCGCCCGGACGCGGCGGCGGAGGGCGGCGGGATCCTCGTCCGGGAGACCGACGAGCGAAAGCGCGTTCGAGTAGTGGTCGACGAGATGAGCGGCGCGGACGCGGTCGCCCGACGGCGCTTCCCACCAGAACTCACTGCCCACTGACTCGCCCTGGTCGCCCATGCCGCGCGCGAATACGTAGGTGTCGTAACCGAAGGCCCGCAGGATCTGAGGCAGCTGAGCGGGATGGCCGAACGGATCGGCGACGTAGGCCACGCGCGAGGCTCGGCCGAGCTCGCCCGCGCTGCGCAGTCCCTCCTGGAGGTTGCGGAGGATCGATTCACCGGACACGAGAAGCAGGTCCGCGAGGACGTGCCACGGCCCGATGAAGAGGCGCTCGGCCTTCACGAGCGCTTCGACCCGTGGCCGGTCGGCGGGTCGTTTCTCCAGGTAATCCTGGATCGCGATGGTCTGTCCGTCGAATGTGAACGAGCGGAACTCCCCGTCGCGCTCGAGGATGTCGAGGAGGCGCGACACCATCGGGACGAGCCGCGCGCGGTAACCCTCGAAGCGCTCGTACCACTCGCGGTCCCAGTGCGTGTGCGGGATCACGAATGCGCGCCACCGGAGCCGGCGCCGCAGAAGCGCGACGGCGCGCGGCGCGAGAAGGCCCGCGGCGATGCCAACGGCCATCCCGCCAAGCACATCGAAGGGGTAATGGACCCCGACGACGACGCGCGCGAGGGCCGCGGAGGCCCCGAGGAGAAGGATCGGTGCGCGATATTTCGGGGACACCTGGGCGAACGCGATGGCGGCTCCCATCGCCAGGGCGGCGTCGCCCGAAGGGAACGAGAACGACGAGGGATGCGCGATGACGGTCTCCGGTGCCGGGAGGAGGCCCGGCGCGTTCGCGAGCGCGTCAAACGGGCGCGGCCGCCGGACGATCAGCTTCAGGATCTCGGTGAACCCCCACGCGGCGAGCATCGCGAGGACGACCGTGCCGGTCGCCGCGATCCCGCGCCGGTTCAGGCCGCGCGAGCGAAGGAGAAGGAACGCCAGGATCCACCAGAAGAAGCCGTTCCAGTTCAGATACGTGAGCGCGACGGCGATGACCGAGGTGACGAGGTTTCGCTGCGCCGCGATCGCGAGGTAGAGCTGGGTGTCGAAGTTCCCGAGCGCGGCGAGAAGATCGTTCAACGCGAACGGACGTGGCGCCAGACGAATAGCGCGACACCGACGACGATCAGGCCGGCCACGATGTAATCGAGACCGCGAAGCTGGTGCTTCAGGTCCTGCCAGTTATCGCCAAGAACCATCCCGGCCCAGACCAGGAGCATGACCCAGGGCACGGCGCCGACGATCGAGAAGACAAGAAAACGCCAGAGCGGCATGCGCGCGATGCCCGCCGGGACGGAGATAAAGGTGCGGACGATCGGGAGCATCCGGGAGAAGAGCACCGTCAGATCCCCCCAGCGAGCGAACCAACGGTCAGCGGTCTCGAGATCGTGGGCGCTGATCAGCACGTAACGTCCGTAGCGCTCGAGGAGAGGACGACCGCCGAACGCCCCGACCGCGTAACTGACCAGTGAGCCGACGGTGTTCCCCAGCACACCGGCGATGACCGCGCCCCAGTAGGTCCACTGCGCGCCGGTCAGAGGCTCCACGACCCCTCGGGAGACGCTCCAGCCGGCGAATGGGAGGATCAGCTCGGACGGGATCGGAATGGCCGCGCTCTCGATGGCCATCGCGATGACCACGCCGACGTAGCCGAAACGGCCGTACAACGAGTCGATGAAGGGAAGGACGAATTGGTCGACGGCCTCGATCAAGTCTCCGTATCGTAGTCAAGCCATGTCAGAGACTTCCGCGCTCGCGGCCGACATGCGCCGTGCCCTGCGCGCGCAGGACCGCGCCGACCTCGTCGTCGGTATCCCGAGCTTCCGCAACGCGGCCACGATCGGCCACGTAACGAAGGCGGCGGCGGAGGGGTTGCGCCGCCACTTCCCCGACAAGCGCGCGGTGATCGTGAACGCCGACGGCGGCTCCGAGGACGGCACACCCGATCGGGTGCGAGCGTCGGCGGACGGCGTGCCGACGGTCGCGGGCCGCTACGAGGGTCGGTCCGGCAAGGGCTCGGCCTTCCGCGCGATCTTCGAGGCGGTCGTCCTGCTTGACGCGAAGGCGTGCGCGGTGGTCGACAGCGATCTTCGGAGCATCACACCCGAATGGATCGCGCGCTTGATCGGTCCGGTGGTCCGCGGCGAGGCGGACTACGTCACCCCGCTCTACGCGAGGCACAAACACGATGGGACGATCACCAACACGATCGCGTACCCGCTCACCCGTGCGCTGTATGGCGCGCGCGTGCGGCAGCCGATCGGAGGCGAGTTCGGTTTTGCTGCCGAGCTCGCGAAGGTCTACCTCGGTGAGCCCGTGTGGGACACGGACGTCGCGAAGTTCGGCATCGACATATTCATGACGACGACCGCGCTTGCGCGCCGGGTACGCGTTGCGCAGGCGTTCCTCGGCGCCAAGATCCACGACCCCAAGGACCCCGGCGCCGACCTCGGGCCGATGTTCACGCAGGTTGTGGGGACCCTGCTGACGCTCGCTCGGAAGTACGCCGACATCTGGCGTCCGGTGACGGGCTCGCACGATGTTCCGGTGATCGGTGAGATCTCCGCGGTCGAACCTGAGCCGGTGAACGCGAGCGTGCGGGTGCTGGTCGAGAAGTTCCGCGCCGGCGCGGCGGAGCAGGACAAGGCCTGGGCCGACATTCTTTCGGCCGACACCCGCGACGTCGCGAGAAAGGCCGCCGAGAGCGGCAACGCCAGCGCGATCGGAGCCCGGTTCTGGGCGAAGGCCGTATACGAGATCGTCGCCGCGGCGAAGAACCGCGACGACACCGAGGTCCTCGCGCGGGCCATGCTGCCGCTCTACTTCGGGCGCGTCGCGGCCCTCATCGGCGAGGTGCAGGGGCTGGATCAAGCCGGCGCCGAGCGTGTCGTCGAGCAGCAGGCGCTCGCCTTCGAGCAGACGAAGCCGTACCTCCTGGAGCGCTGGGCCTGACGGCCTCCTTAAAGGAGGACCAGGTCGTCCTCGTCACCGAGGAGGATGGGGGCCTGCCGCTCGGCGCGATGAGCCCGCTCGGCCTCTACTACCACGACACGCAGTACCTCTCGGGCTACGCCCTCCGCGTGAACGGGTCCCGGCCCCTCCTGCTGTCGGCGAACACCGAGCAGAACTACGTCGCGACGTTCCAGCTCATGCATTCCGAAGGCGCCGTGCTCGGTACCGCGCGGCACGCCGCCGACACGCTCTCGATCCGGCGGACGCGTTTTCTCGCGGACGGCCTTCGTGAGCGGATCGGCGTCCTCAACGCGAACGCGCATCCGGTCGACGTGAGCGTCGAGCTCGAATTCGAGGCCGCATTCCGGGACATGTTCGCGGTGCGCGCCTACCGCGATCTGAGCCTTGCCCCGCTCGCCTCGACGCGCGGCCCGCGCGAGGGCGGGCTGGTCTTTGAGCGCGTCGGCCGGGACGGAGTGCGACGGACGACCGAGATCACCCTGCGCCCCGCGCCGGACGCGATCGAAGGGAACATCTTTCGCGTGGCACGAACGCTCGGGCCGCAGCAGTTCCTGCAGCTGGAGCTTGCGGTCATCCCGCGCGAGGACGGTGCCGCCCCGGCGGCGTCGCCCGATCGGTTCGACGACGCGATCGACGCGCTCAACGCTCGTTACCGGAGATTCCTGCGGTCGTGCTCGCGGTACACGACGAGCTCGGAGATGCTCGACGAGGGTCTCATCACCCGGAGCGCGCTCGACCTGCGGGCGCTGCTCGAGTTCCACCCGAGCGGACCGTATCCGACGGCCGGCATCCCCTGGTACGCGGTGCCCTTCGGTCGCGACGGGCTCATCTCGGCGTACCAGACGCTCGGGTGGAATCCCGACATCGCGCGCGGGACGCTCCGCCTTCTCGCGAGCTACCAGGGCCACAAGGTCGACGACTTCACCGAAGAGGAGCCCGGGAAGATCTTCCACGAGCTCAGGCGAGGCGAGCTCGCGCGGCTTGGCGAGGTCCCGCATCACCCCTACTACGGGTCGGTCGACGCGACACCGCTCTTCGCACTCGTCTTCGCGGAGACAGTGAAATGGACGGCCGATCGCGCGCTGTGGCGGGATCTGCTTCCCGCAGCGGAGCGGGCCCTCACGTGGTGCGACACCTACGGCGATCCCGACAAAGACGGCTATGTCGAATATGGCCACAACCCCGGCGAGATGCGCAGCCAGGGTTGGAAGGACTCGGCGCAATCGCTCTCGGATCCCGACGGGAAGTGGTCGAAGCTTCCTGCCGCGCTCGTCGAGGTGCAGGCGTACGTCTACGCCGCGAAGATGGGCGTTGCCGATCTCTACGAGGTCGACGGCGACCGGACGCGCGCCGATCGCCTTCGCGGCGAGGCGAATGAGCTGCGGATCCGTTTCGAGCGCGACTTCTGGATGGAAGCCCAGCAGTGCTACGCGCAGGCCCTCGACGGCGACAAGAAGCAGGTCCCTGCTGTGACGAGCAACGCCGGACATGCCCTCTGGTGCGGGATCGCGAGTCCCGAGCGCGCGGCCGCAGTCACCCGACGGCTCATGGAGCTCGACATGTACACGGGTTGGGGCATCCGGACGCTCTCCAGCAAGTACCCGACGTACAACCCGATGAGCTATCACAACGGGTCGGTCTGGCCGCACGACAACTCCCTGATCGTCCAGGGTTTCGCGCGTTACGGCCACCGCGAGGAGGCCGCCGAGGTCGTGGGCGCGCTGATCGAGGCCGGTCGCCGCTTTCCGAACTCGCAGCTTCCCGAGCTCTGGTGCGGTTTTCAGAGGGACCTCCGCTTCTCGTCGCGGCCCGCCGACTACCTGGTCTCGTGCATCCCCCAGGCGTGGTCTGCCGGGATGGTCTTTCTCTGTCTGCGGGCGCTTCTCGGGATGCAGCCGGACCTGAACACGCAGCAGCTGCTCCTCGATCCCGCGCTCCCACCATGGCTCGATCGCATCGACGTCCGGGACATGAGGATCTTCGATTCGCGCGTCACCTTCCGCGTCCGGCGGAGCCAGCGCGGCGACCGCATCGTGGGCGGTCGTGGCCGAGTCACGAGGGCGGCTGCCACCGCGTGACGCGCCGGCGTCGACGCGTCGTCCTCGTCCACTACACCGCTCCCTCGATCCTCGGCGGTGTGGAGCAGGTGATGGGTGCGCATGCGACCGCGCTGCTTGAGGCGGGCGCCGACGTGACCATCGTCGCCGGGCGCGGCCGCGCGCCGCGCGGCGTGCGTATGACCCGCATCGGAGAGGTCGACTCCAGGAACAAGCGTGTGCTGCGCGACTTTCGATCTCTCGCGCAGGGCGAGCGCACGAAGGCGCACGACGCTTTGGTCGAGAGGCTCGTGCGCAAGCTACGACCGATCGTCGCGAAGGCGGACCGGGTTGTCGTCCACAACGTCCTGACCATGCACAAGGACCTCGCGCTCACGGAGGCGCTCGTCCGACTTGCGCGCGACCGCCCCGGCGTCGTGATCGCGTGGACACATGACCTCGCCTGGTCCGACCCGCAATACGCGAACGAGCGCCATCCCGGCGACCCGTGGGGTCTCATCGCCCGCGCCCACCCAGGTATTCGCTACGTCGCCGTGTCGGACGAGCGGGCGGACCAGCTGGCCGCGCTCGCGGGTCTGCGGCGCGAGGGTGTGGCGGTGGTCCCGAACGGCGTCGACATCGCGGCGGCGCTCGGCCTTTCTTCGGCCGGGGCGCGGATCGCCGAGCGGCTCGACCTCTACCGCGCCGATCCGCTTCTCGTGCTGCCCGCCCGGCTCACCCGACGAAAGCGCATCGAGGCCGCCATCGCGGCGACGGCCGCGCTCCGGGGACGAGGTCACGCCGCGATGCTCGTCGTGACCGGCCCCCCCGGACCGCACAACCCGGCCAACGCTGGCTACCTCGCCGAGCTCAGCGCGCTCGCCAAGCAGGTCGAGGGGGTCCACCTCTTTCACGAGCTCGGGCTCAGGGCGCCGTATCGAGTCATCGCGGACATGTACGCACTCGCCGATGCGCTTGTACTGCCCAGCCAGAGCGAGGGGTTCGGGATCCCGTTGCTCGAAGCCGCGCTCCATCGCCTGCCCATCGTCTGCAGCGACCTCGCCACGCTGCGCGCGCTCGCCGGCGATGCGGCGACCTACGTGCCGCCGGACGCGTCGGGCGAGGTGATTGCGGACGCGATCGAGCGATCGTTGGGTGAGCCCGGACCTCGCTTTCGCGCGCGGGTGCGCGCGATGGCCTGGTCGCGAGTCCTCAAAGAGCGCGTGGTCCCACTCGTGCTTGAGGGAACCGCATGAAGGTCCTCGTTGCGATCACCGATCCCGAGCGCGAGAGCGGACTCCTCGAGACGGCGGCCGCGCTCGCCTGCGAGGGCGAGGTCGTGGTCGCCTCGGCGATCGAGGTCACCGGTGACGCGACGCTCGCCTCCGCGCAACCCGAGGCACGCGCTCGGCGCCGAGCCCTCGACGCCCTCGCGGGCGAGCTCCCGGGCCGGCACCTCCGAAGCCTCGTGACGGTCGCGCGCGTCGGCTGGGATGCCATTCGCGAGGCCTGCGCGACCGAGCGGCCGGACCTGCTCGTCATTGGTTGGCGCCGCCCCGGATGGGACGTGCTCGGGACCACGATCGAGGAGATCCTGCGCCTGCCGCCGTGCGACCTCGCAGTGGTGAAGGGTCGACCGGCGCACGCCAAACGCATCCTCGTACCGGTCCGCGGCGGCAGATACGCGCAGCTCGCCGCGCGCCTCGGGATCGAGCTGGCGCGATCGCAAGGCGGTTCGGTGACTCTGCTTCACGTCGCCGAGCGGGGCGGCGGCAAGAAGCCGCAAACGCTCTACCAGCTGCTCGGCGAGCGCGCGTACGACGAGCGCGTGGAGCGGCTTGTCACACGATCGGGCGATCCCGCGAAGGTGATCCGGGACGAGCTGTCCGAGCACGACGCGATCGTGTTTGGCGCCACCGGTCGCGAAGGCGCTCGTGACCCGCTCGGCCCCGTCGGCCAGGCGATCATCGGTGAAGCCCGCAACGCGGTTGTCGTCCGCACCAGCGCGCCGCTCGCCTCGCCGGTGTTCGTCGAGCGGACTCGTCTGCCGGCGGAACGTGCCGAACGCAGTCGCGTTCTGGGGGAGATCGTCGACAAGTGGTTCGCCGAGAACACATTCAGTTCCACCGAGTTCGCGGACCTCCGCCGGCTCGTCGAGGCAAAAGAGCGGCAGGGGATCCGGATCTCGGTCGGCCTCCCGACGCTCAACGAGGAGGCCACGATCCGCAAGGTCATCCGGGCCATCCGCTCGCGTCTCGTCGAGCGTTTTCCGCTGGTCGACGAGCTCGTCGTGGTCGACTCGCGCTCGGATGACCGCACGCGCGAGATCGCGAGAGAAGAGGGCGTGCCGGTCTTCATCCACGACGAAATCCTCCCGGAGCTCGGGAGTTACCGCGGGAAAGGCGAGGCTCTCTGGAAGAGCCTGCATGTGCTGACTGGCGACATCGTTGTGTGGATCGATACCGACGTCACCAGCGCCCATCCGAAGTTCGTTTACGGCATCGTCGGTCCCTTGCTGATGCGGCCGGATCTGCAATTCGTGAAGGCTTTTTACCAGCGACCACTCCATATCGGAGACGAGCTGCAGGCGACCGGGGGCGGCCGCGTGACCGAGCTCGCGGCGCGCCCGATCCTGAACCTGTTCTTTCCCGAGCTGTCGGGGATCGTGCAGCCGCTTTCCGGCGAGCAGGCCGGACGACGGACGTTGCTCGAGCAGCTCCCCTTCTTCTCGGGCTACGGCGTCGAGACCGGTCTTCTCGTTGACACGTTGCAGCGCACAGGTCTCGGTGCGATCGGGCAGGTGGACATGAAGCAGCGCATCCATCGGAACCAGTCGCTCTACGACCTGTCGAAAATGAGCTTCGAGATCCTTCAGGTCGCGATCAAACGAGTGGGCGAGGCGCACGGTGCGAATCTGCTCGAGGAGGCCAACTTCACGATGAAGCTCATCGCGGCGGGCGGCGGCAAGCTCCACCTCGAGATGCACGACATCATCGACGTGGAGCGCCCGCCGATGGCGACGATCCCGGCATATCAGGCGAGGCGTAGCGCCGCGCTCGATACTGCCACCGGTTGAAGGTCCTTCGCTCCGTCGCAGAGGCCCGCGCGTTCCGCACGGCGTCGGCCACGGCCTCCATCGGCTTTGTCCCAACTATGGGTGCGCTCCATGAGGGACACGCCTCGCTCATCGCACGTGCGGTCCGGGAGAACGACCTCGCGGTGGTCTCGATCTTCGTGAATCCCACGCAGTTCGGCCCGCAGGAGGACTTCGGGGCGTACCCGCGCGATGAGCCGGCCGATCTCGCAGCGTGCGAGCGCCTCGGGGCCACGATGGTCTTTGCGCCGACCGTCGACGAGCTGTACCCCGCGGGCGACGCGACCCGCGTGCAGCCCGGCCCGATCGCTGCGCGTCTCGAGGGCGCCGCGCGACCGGGGCACTTTGTAGGAGTGGCGACCGTTTTGACGAAGCTGTTCGCGATCGTGCGGCCCGACGTCGCGTACTTCGGCCAGAAGGACTTTCAGCAGCTCCGCGTGGTCCAGACCGTTGCCCGCGATCTCCGGCTCGCCGTCCGCATCGCCGGATGCCCCACCGTGCGGGACCCCGATGGACTCGCGATAAGTTCGCGCAACCGCTACCTCTCGGCGGAGCATCGCCGGAGCGCTCTCGCGCTCTCGCGGGCGTTGCGGGCGACGGAAGAGATGTGGTCTCGCGGCGAACGCGATCCCGCGAAGCTGCGCGAGCACCTCAAGCGCCTCGCGGCGGGCCCGGGCGTTGCGCTCGAATATGTGTCCGTGGCCGATCCGCTCACCCTCGACGAGCTCGACCGTCCGGCCGACCGTGCTCTCATCTCGCTCGCGGCGCGTGTCGACGGGACGCGGCTCATCGACAACGTGCTTGTCGGTATCGCGCTCGAGGCGCTCCCGTGACGACGATCGCCGAAGAGCGGATGGCCGTCCCGTCGGAGCCCACGGTCGAGCAGGTCTCGCTAAAGGAGAGGCGCGGCCAGGCGCTCCTCGGAACGATTACGGCGGCGCACTTCTCGCATCACGTCACGAATTCGCTTCTCAACCCGCTGCTGCCGCTGATCCGCAACGCCTTCGCATTGAGCTATGCCGAGAGCGGCTTCGCGGTATCGGCGTTCTCGATCGCCGCGGGTCTCGCGAACGCGCCGTGGGGGTTGCTGGCCGACCGCATCGGGTCGCGCGTGGTCATCGTCGGCGGTCTTTTCCTGATGGGAGCGGCGAGCGTCGCGCTGGCGACGGCGGGCTCGTACTGGCAGCTCCTCGCGCTTCTGGTGCTGCTCGGGATCGTGTCCGGTTCGTACCATGGACCCGCCGCCGCGCTCATCGCGCGCATCTTTTCACCGCGAGTGCGCGGAACGGCGATGGGCATCCACATCACCGGCGGCCATCTCTCGTTCTTCGCGGCGCCCGCCGTCGCGGGTCTTCTCGCGACGGCGACGGGCACCTGGCGCACGCCGTACGTCTGGTTCGCGGCGGCGCCGATCGTCTTCGGTGCGCTCCTTTGGTTCGTGGCGCCGCCGGTGCACGAGCGTGCGGCGCCCGGGGATCGGTTCGCGGCCTTCCGCGAGATCGGCCGGGTCTTCCGCGATGTCGGACCCCTGGTATCGCTCTCTATCGCCTTCCAGTTCGGCATCGCCGCACTGCTCGCGTTCCTGGCGCTCTATCTCGTCGACGCGCGCGGCCTCTCGCCGGCGCTCGCCGCCGTGTTCTTCGGCGTGCCGCAGCTGGTCGGCGTGATCGGCGCGCCACTCGGGGGCTTTCTGTCCGATCGCTTCGGCCGACGCCGCGTGATGCTCGGCGGTCTCGCGCTCATGGGTCCCGCCGTGTACGCCGTCACGGCCGTGCCGAACGAAGCTCTTCTCGTCACGCTCGCCGTGTTCGGCCTGCTCTGGTCGATGCGCTCGACGGTGACCGAGACGCTCGTCATGGACAGCGCCGCGCCAGGCCGACGAGCGACGGTACTCGGCGGGTACTACCTGTTGAACGCGCACGTCGGCGGCATCGGGGCCCCGCTCTTTGGTTTTCTCGCCGAGGCGGTCGGTCTCGCGACCGCGTTCAGCTGGATCGGGATCGCGTTCGTCGCGATGTCGGCCGTCGCCCTGCTCGTAGGGCGGCGTTTGTAGCGAGCGTTGCGCTAGAGGGCGCCGATCACCTGAACGCCGCGCCGCTGGATGAAGTACGTACCGCTCGAGGTGCTGAGCTGCAAGACCACGTCAACTTTCGCGCCAGCGTCCCACGTGGGTCCGTCGCGAACGCTGAGCGATAGGTGATTGCGGCGATCGGCGGCGAACGTTTGCAGAGGCTGCGGCACGGTCTCCCAAATCTCGGCACCGTTCACCAGCCATGCCTTGTCGGCGCGCAACCCTTGCGGCGGGTCACTTTCGGCATCGGCCCGTAGGAAGATCGTGCCGCCAACGCCGCGCTTCGGAGTGGGAGCGGGCCCAGGCATGAGGTCGCGATACAGGTCGACCTGAAGCGTGTACGAACGACCGTCGACGTAGATCTGATCGAGGGCGCCGCGCGCCTCCGGCCGGAGCGTCGACGAGGGCCCCGGCGAGCCGACGGCACCGCCGCAGGCGACGACCAGTAGGACGAGCGGGAGCAGGAGCCTCACGCCTGTCTAACGCACAGCTGCTCCAAAGGTTCCCATGGGGGTCGGCTCGCGGTCGGGAGCTGCGCGAGCGGAGAATGCACCCGGTGCGAGTACTCGACCGGCTGCTTGGAATCGGAACCAAACCGACCGATCCGGCCGAAGACCGAAGACGCAAGCGCCTCTTGGTCGCGTTCGCGCTCGCGGTCATCGTGGTGGTCCCGCCCTGGGCGAGCATCTACTACGCCTACGGAGAATTCGTCGCCGCGATCTTTCCGCTCGTCTACGTTCCGCTGACGCTCGCGAACCTTGCCGTCTTCGCGCGCACCCACGACTTCGAACGTGCCCGCCAGATCCAGAGCCTCATCATCCTCACGCTCCCGTTCGGCGTCCATGTCGCGCTCGGCGGCTTCCAACCGTCGAGTGGCGTGGTGCTCTGGTCCGTCCTCGCGCCGTTCTGCGCACTCGTCTTTGGCGGCATCGGCGCCGGGGTTCGCTGGCTCGTGGCCTTCGCCGCCGTCGTGGCGCTCGCAGCGCTCGTTCAGCCCCGCGAGGCAAATGGCCTGCCTGGCTGGGTCGTGACGGCCTTCTTCGCCGCGAACATCGCCACGATTTCGGCGGTCGCGTTCGCTCTGCTCGCCGGTTACGCGCGGCAGCTCGCGACGGAGCGCGCACGCTCGGAGCGGTTGCTCCTCAACGTGCTGCCAGCGCCAATCGCGACGCGGCTGCGGGAGCGCGAGGAGGTGATCGCCGACGCCTACGAGGAGGCGACCATGATCTTCGCGGACGTCGTGAATTCGACCCCGCTGACCGCCGAACTCACGCCCCGGCAGATGGTCGCGCTGCTCGACGAGTACGTCAGCGCCTTCGACGGTCTAGCCGATCGTCACGGAGTGGAAAAGATTCGCACGATCGGCGACAACTGGATGGGCGTCGCGGGCGTGCCGCGGCCGCGGCCCGACCACGCCGAGGCGGTCGCGCGGCTCGCGCTCGGGATGCTCGAATTCGCCGCTGAACGCTGCCGCTCCGGGTTGCGTTGCCTCGACTTCAGGATCGGCATCAATTCGGGCGCGGTCGTCGGTGGAGTCATCGGACGGCGCAAGTTCGTGTTCGACATCTGGGGCGATCCTGTCAACACGGCGGCGCGAATGGAGTCGCACGGCGAACCGGGGAAGATCCAACTGACGGAATTGACCTACGAGCTCCTCAAAGATCGCTTCGTCTGCGAGCCGCGCGGGACGATCGAGGTCAAAGGCAAGGGCCCGATGCGCACCTGGTGGCTCCTCGCTGAACGCGATCAACCCGGTCGGGGCGCGGAGACAAAGACCGCCGTCGCGACCTAGGCGCGCGCAAGCGAGGCGACGAGCAGCGTCATCGCCTGGTTGAGGGGCGCCGCGACGCCCCGGCGCTCGCCTTCGCGCGCGACCGCACCGGAGATGGCATCGATCTCGGTCGGCCGGCCAGCCTCGACGTCCTGAAGCATCGACGAGCGATTCGCACCCGTGAGCGCGGCCATGGCGCGCCACTGCTTCACGGCCTCGTCCTCGCTGATGCGCACACCTGATGCCGTCGCGACCCGCGCGACCTCTCGGGCGATGCCATCGGCCACGCGCGAGGCGGGTGCGTCAGCGAGGAGCTCCGCGTTCGTCCGATGGATGAATGCGGTAAGCGGGTTGACCGCCGCGTTCGTGACGACCTTTCGCCACACCGCCGGCCACGCATCGTCGACGACGGTCACATCCATGCCGCCCTCATGAAGCGTTCGGCCGAGCTCGTCGAGCTTCGCCCGCGAGGTCGCGGCGGTCGGCCTCCCGAGCTCGACCTTGCCGGGTCCCGTCGCGCGGAGCTCGCCGTTCAGAAGCTGCGCCCCGACGTAGATCACGCCGACGGCCGCGCGCTCGCGGCCGACGTGTTCCACGAGGATCTCGTAATTGCCGAGGCCGTTCTGGATCGTGAGGGCGACGCCGTCGGGCGCGAGGATCTTCGCGGCGATCGCGGCCGCCCATGCGGTGCCCGGCGTCTTCGTCGTAAGAATCGCGGCGTCGACCGGTGTCTCATCGTCCCGGAGCGGCGCGCGGGTACGGTCGACCTTCACGAGCCCGGCACGACCCTCGAGCGCGCGCGCGATCACGTGCCCGATCGCGCCCATGCCCAGGATCGCGACACGCATTAGGAAGCCTTTTGCTGTGCCAGGCTCCGCTGCAGCGAGAGCAGCTCGCTGTCCTTCATCGTGAAGCTGTGCTCGTCAGTCGGGAACGAGCCGTCGCGCACCTCGCGGTCGAATTCGCGCAGCGCGGTCGTTACGGCGGCGCCGATGTCGGCGTAGCGCTTCGCGAACTTCGGCTTGAACTCACCGTACAGGCCGAGGACGTCGTGGAGCACGAGCACCTGGCCATCGCAGTCGACGCCCGCTCCGATCCCGATCGTCGGGATCGAAAGACGCTGCGTTGCGAGCGCCCCGACCGGCGCCGGTACTGACTCGAGGACGATGGAGAACGCACCGGCATCCTCGAGTGCGAGGGCGTCCTCGATCAGGCGGCGCGCGGCCCGCGCGGTCTTCGCCTGCACCTTGAAGCCGCCGAGCTGCGCGACGCGCTGCGGCGTGAGACCCACATGCGCCATGACCGCGATGCCGTTCGCGGTGAGAGTGCGAACGGTCTCGACCACCTCGGCGCCGCCTTCGACCTTGATCGCGTCCATGCCCGCCTCTTTCAGAAAACGCGCCGCATTGCGGAGGGCGTCGGACGGGCCGGCCTGGTAGGAGCCGAACGGCATGTCGCCGATGAGGAGCGGCCGCGTCGCGCCGCGCGAGACCGCCGCGGCGTGCCGAACCATGTCGTCCATCGTCACCGGCACGGTCGTGGGATAACCGAGCACCACCATGCCGAGCGAGTCGCCGACCAGGATCACGTCTATGCCGGCCTGCTCGACGAGACGCGCGAACGCGGCGTCGTATGCCGTCATCATCGTGATGCGCTTGCCGTCGCGCTTCATCGCGACGAGGTCGGGGACGGTGACTTTCTTCGGGGCCGGCGTGGATCCGCCGCCGTACTGATCGCTCACTTCGAACCTCCGTCCA
>Ga0066700_10000429_pt1 | contig 14959 bp, 22 predicted proteins | sample GraSoiAngelo_149_FD_66460 | JGI IMG/M metagenome (GOLD analysis project Ga0066700, IMG submission 66460) | Grasslands soil microbial communities from the Angelo Coastal Reserve, California, USA - 14_1009_09_30cm | ecosystem: Environmental > Terrestrial > Soil > Grasslands | place: USA...
AGTATATTGAATCCATAATCCATCAGATAATTTCTCTTGTGCTTGAAGTAATACCTCTCGGCCAACGGCCGAAACGTAGTTTGAGAACTGTAACTGTTCAAAAGATTCTCGCTGCTGCGAGCGCGCCGATACAATTTTTGCTTGCGTAGCAGTTTCTCGGTCTGCAATCTGACCGCGGCTTTCAGCCGAAGTGCCAGATATTATATTGAAATCGTCTTTTGCCAGCAATAAGGCATTTTCTGTTGTCGGGCCTTGTTCTGGATTATCAATAGCCTTAATTGCATCAGACGCTTTAGTGTAAACAACAATTCCGTCTGGACCCGATACAAATTTCTCAACTTCTTCTTCTTCCACGGAACCGGCAACACATTGGAATTTACGGGTAAAACGACGACGGTATGAACGTGTTTGTTCTCGTGCCTCGTTAATTTCGTCTTGCGGCGAGAGCCATTGAAAGACCGGCGGTATCGGGTAGAATCCCTACAGTCGTAAGTCCCATCGTAGATCAAATATGGGCAGTCGATCGCAAGGTTCTTCATACAACGGCTCCTCCTCGACTCCGTCGAGTAGAAGATATCTCTTTTTAGAAATTTGATCCCAAACGTGCCAGCATTTTGACATCTTGCCTGCGGTAAGCAGATGAGAAAATTCAGGTCTATTTTCTATTGGAGAACCAAGAATTCCGCTTGTTAATTCTGAGGAATTATACGGCGCTGCTGACGCAGCATTTTCAGGCCAGTGGATTCCTTCGGAAGTTTTTAATTCGTTTGTATAAAAGTATTCAAAGTATCCAACCCATTCGTGATTTCTTAATTCTGTTGCCTCAGACAGCGATGTCCGGAAGCGTTTTGGGGGAATACGTTTTACGTAGAACTTCTCCGGCTCTGCGGGAAGAAGATCCTTCGTACGGCGCGCGTCGTTAGAATTTTCACTCTCAGACTCACCAGTCTGCCACTCCCGCGTTAGCGGAATGTCGGATTGAGGATTTGTAAAACTGTTAGAATATCCGATTTCAGCAACGCCGAAACGGAAAAATGAATCAAGTAGAATTAACTTGAGATTATCGACAAAATATGTCGATGGATTTTTAATTATTGTGTTTAATGTATCTTGTTTTAATTGTGCAGATTGAACCGCAAAATCAAGATCCCATTGTGAGTTTCCTGGGCGCGGTGAGACAAGAAACGAAGGACACTGAAACAATAAACTCGATTGTTTAATTTTAATTGTATTATACACTAAGTTTATAACGTATGGTTGATAAGCCTCACCCGCACCAGAATATCCATGTTTATTTTTCCAGTGCCGCCCCTCCCAGTAGTCCTCTAAAGTTTGACAACGAAAACGAGACTCCCATTCTTGATAATAGCGCGTACTGCTCGCTAGGCGCTGTTGCCACAAATTTGGTTTTTGACTCACGCCGCGCTCCCAGGTACAATCAAATTACGTCCGCGCCGTATCTCGGCAACTTTCGAGTAAAATGCAAACGAATTTCGCGCCGGTTTTTTTCTCACGGCTTTTGGCTGTGCGCCGTGCATTGCTACGAAGTAGCGGATATCATCATAAGCATGATCAGGTATCGAATCGTCACGATCATCAGAATAAATGTTCTTTCCCTCAAGAGTACCAAGTAATTTCTTGCGTTGCATTCCAAGCTGCTTAATCGTTTCATAACATCCATAAGGATATTCTGGTGTTTTTTTAATAAAATACATGCCGCAGGCAGGAGATTCTCCTGTTACAGGATGACGAAAAGAATCCGAGATTCTCAATAATTCATTTATTCTATTCCGCGTAGCGAATTCGTTATTATCCGCCGGAAGCCAAAACAGCGGTGGACCTTCAATATCGGACGATCTATATTCATCTGCAACTGACCAATACCCACCTTCTTTTGGAGATGTTTTTTTAAATATTGAAGGATCGGCATAATTTGAAGTGTAATAAGGCTCAGTGGAAAGTTCTGAAATTGCTTTACGGTGATATGAAATAGGCTTATTTGCTACATAATACTCACGAAAGAAAATATAAACGCCAGCAACCGCCGCTGGCCAAAGGCAGCACGTTGGCGCGGCGGCACCGTGATCGAGAATACGAAAAAAGTTGCCTTTAGCACGAATTAATTCTAATAATTCTGGTGTAGGGTCTAAAATTGCAGATTTTGGCACATTGTGAATTGCCGCGCTCGACAATCCCCAAATTCCTTTTACATATTTATCTTTCCACTCATCATCTCGTGTTAGCGCGGCTTGGTATGTTTCCTCAGATCCCAATGAAGAATCCCATGCGTTTTCTGCGTAAAAGTAAGACGTATTTCGCTCAAGCGAGTCGGGATGATATTTACGATATATAAAATGGAATTGTGTATCCGGGTTTGTGAGCAACATCAGATATGATGGTACAATATGAATGCCTTGGGAAGAAAGGGGCCAATCGGGATATTTTTGTAATAATTCCGCAGGAACAATCGAACCGTCCCACCTCCCGAGACGGGCCTCTAAAACGTCGTAGACTTTCTCGTCGATTTCTTCACACTGATCTACAAGAATTGAATTCATTTCAAGTCCGCGCAGCATATTATCGTCCGCGCGGTCCAAATGGACCCATTTTACCATTGAACCGTTTCGGAAACGGGTACTTCCTTCTTGCTCATTATGTGATAAGATTAACGACGCCGGACACATTTTAAAAAACGACGCCATTGTTGTCGAGCGTAATTCTGTGTAAGTTTGGCGACATATCGCTACGCGATAGCAAGGAAAAGTTGTTAATAAAGTAAGACACTTCAAAATCCCGACATACGTTTTACCCGAGTTGAACGCGCCGGATAGGCACTGATTGCGCTCACGCGCATAGAAGAAATCTTCTTGAGACTTATTTGAGAACTTTATATTCCAAACAATTTGATCGGAATTTTGTTCTTGAACAGGCATTTAAGTTTTATGCTCCACAGTATCGCCGGTCCACAAATCAGACGCTTCTAAAAAACGCCAATTGATTAATCCATTATCTTTCATGCCGAGTAATTTCCAAACTTTTTCCGATAAATCTATTCCGGCTGAATTAGTACCTTTTTGCGAAATAGAAATTCCTTGTTCTGCGAGCGGTCGCGTGTTTCCAAAAACATATTCATCATCATGCTCATTCCACGGACCTACATCAAGACATTGAGCACAACACCATTTTTCATTTTGTGGATTATGAAGTAAGACCCATTTATGTAATGCTCTTCGGGCAGGTAGAGCAACAAAAGGCATATTTTCTTCAATTATATAGCCTGAGGCTGTTTTTTGTCCAAGACAGCCTTCTCTAGTCGCGAAAACTTGCTTCATAAAATTTTTCCGCGTAGCGGAGATCTTGACAGGTCTGAAATCAAAATCTCCGCGCGGGGCGCGCTGGCTTACGCCAGAAAATTAATTTTCTGCCTATGGCACCGGCGCAACAGGAGTGTTTGCTACTATCGCAGCCGCAAGTGGCGCGACAGATGCCTTCAATTGTTCAGTAAATGCGACAATTCCTGTCAAATCACCTGCGGCGGCGAGTTCCGCTACGCGAGTAGCAAGTTTGTTTATTATCTCTGCGCCAGACTTTTCCGCAGATGTGTTAATTGAAATCTGATCGGCAAGATCTTGTAATTCTTTCGTCATACTTTGAATGCTCCCTTTTTGAATTTTTATCTCGTGCAACGAGCGCGTTTCGGTCAACAAAAGAAGATTGAGTGCAAGCTTAATCTCTTTAAGCTCATCAGAGATAAGCTCTAATTTTATGTCTATTTGATTGAATCTGATCTCGCTAAAACGCGACAGAAACATATGCTTTTCCAAACAGCGTTTAGTATCCCTTCTGCTTCGCAAAAATTAGTATTTGCCTGATTGGTGCATGAATTTCTTTGAGACCTTTTTCACGAGACCTTTGCGCGGGGTACTAGCAAAATCGTGCAATTGTTGATGAGACATTTTCAAAAGTCCCTTATTTTTCGCGTGCAATTTTGATGGATTGTGTTCTGCAATTGCCATCACTTTTTGTTGTGCTTGTGAAACTGCAGGCATCTTATATCTCCCTTAAACCTCTTCCGGAGGAACAACACCTTTTAACATTTCATCAATTAATGCGCGAAACGCATCTTTAGTAGAAAATTCCAGCGTTAGCTGGCCATGAACGTGTAAAACTTGTATATCTCGCGTTAGCGAGGCGCGTTCGATTGCATTTCTAATTTCTGGCGCTTTCAGCGTGATTCTCATATAAAATCTACTTTATCTCTCGCATTCCTTCTGCGAAGCGATCTGCCCATTGAGTTCGAGAAAAGCACCTAGCATATAATAAAGAAATTAATTCCTTTGTTGTAAAGGGTCTATCGCCGTTAGCAATATATGAATTTGGCGCGAAGATTTCACAATGCGCTTTATATGCAGCAGCATGAATACTCGCGGGGATTGACTGTATTTTTATTTCACCGGGCATAAAAATAGAAGTAGAATTGGACATTTTACTGCTCCGCAGACTGCTTCGCAGACTGCTCCGCAGACTGCTTCGCAGAAGATTCTAATTGTCCAGAAATTTTTAATGCACTCACAGTCGTGTCGATGACTTTGTCAAGTACAGTATTCAATAATTCCGGAGGAATTTGCGCAGCAGGATGCTGCTCCGCAGGAGATAATTCTATTGCGTTAGCAACGATAGATTTAACAAACGCTTTTTTAATCTCGCCATGCGTAGCACCAATTATTTGTTGAGCACTTTTAATTGCTGATGCCAAAAGTGGCAAAAGCTGAGTAATGAGAGTAAAAATCTGCATGAATCCCACGACTAATGCTCCTGTTGCTGCTGCAAAACGACGCGAAGCGTCGATTGCATCTTGAAAAAGTTTGATGGCTTCTTTTTGATCGAATTGACTGAATTCTTTCACAAAAATTATTTTTTCGGCGTAGCCGTTCACAAAAATTATTTTTTCGGCGTAGCCGAGCGCCGTTCTACATACCCCGCCGGCCAATTTATAAGACATTCGTCTTGCGGGATACGATATTCTGAACATACTTGGAGGCGTAAAATCTCAATTTGCTGATTAAGAATTATAACCTGCATTTTAACTGCATCATTAATTTGATGCGGCTGCGCCGTAGGAGATTCCTGCTTCGCAGAAAAGGAGGATTTCTCTTTAATATCACGCGTCTTCGGCGCGCCGGTAGATTCCATTTCGGATTTCTGCGGAAAAATCATGAGCGCCGTAATAACACAAACTACAATTGTACCAAGCACAAGCATAATCCACCCTGAAAGTTTATCAATTAATGATATTTTTGGTATTATCATATAATATTTATAGATTAAACAACATTTTCATTAAATCGAATGTAAGCATTCCTGTCAAGTAGCCAAGAGACATAAAGAATAATATTTTCAAAATCTTTTTAATCAGTAACCCAATTTGTACCATTACAATATACACTTCCATGTACCGCACCACCTCCGGTAGCGATAGTGAGAAATGTTGGGGTTAATAGATCTGTAGCGCCAGCGCGTGTACCTTCGGCCCCTGCGTTGCATGTGGGAAGATTTGCTACTGTATAAGTACCGTTTTGAAGAGTACCTAATCCAATTAAATTAGTTAATTTTAAATTTCCCGCACATGTTCCTATTGTCGTAGTATGAATACATGCCTGATTTGTTCCACTTCGAGATAATCCTACATCAGATGGACTAGTTAAAGAATCTGTAGATAACAAAAATCCAGAACCTTCAAACCCTCTATCTGTTGCTCCTGTATTTCCAGCTTGTACTACTCCCAGGGAATTTACTCCTGCTCCCTGCATTATTTCATTAGCAAGACTTGAACCAGAAATTTGAAATCCAGATGCAACAAGCCTAAATCCAGCACTTACTTGACCACCATTAGTTGTTGCAACCGTCATTGCTGTAGTGTATGCTGCTCCATTAATTGAATATTTAAAAATTAGATTACCAGATGGTGCACTACTTCCTTGCACTGGTTGATTTTCAAAAGACCAGTCTATCGTTTGCGAAGCATTCCCAGTAGTTCCAAATCCATTTCCTCTTAATCTAATTCTGGGAGAATACTGTTGCGTTCCATTTATTGCGGCAGTTGTATTCGTTAATAACAGACCATCTGTACTTGTAGCGCCGATACCGGCGTTAGTGATTGTCTGTGGAACTGTAAAACCAAAGTCAGTATTTGTAAGTAGAGATAAAACATTACTTGTTAATGACAACGGAGAACTGACGCTATTAACAGTATTAGATCCATAATGTCCAGGCCCATATAATTGCACGCTTGCATTGCCTCCAGCAGATGCAACGGATAAAAACTTACCTACTACTTGCGTTGTAGGACCTATTAATGTGGTATTAGTTTGACCGCTATCTCTACAGCGTCCTGCTGTAGATGTTCCTACGATTGCAATATTTCCTATTACTGTAGTATTATCTGCTACACAGTTTACAATTCCTCGCGTCGCAACCTCGACGGTTGCGCCAGATGAGACGGTAGATACTGCAATACCTAATATTCCTACATCGGCTGTCGCCGCTGTAATGACATTACCTGTATTATCTATTTTTACCAGTAAATTTGCTGTCGTTCCCCCTGTGCCGGCGGTTTTTGTTCCACTGAGATAGCCGGAGGCTAAAGAATAATTTCCTGAATAATCTCCTGCTTGCGCAACAACAGCGCCGGTACGTCCGAAAACGGACGTAACAGGATAAGATTCTATGTCAGTATATATATTTGAAGCATTTTTACGTTTTAAATGATGTGTTGTAGAGTCAATAACGAAAATCTGTGCGTTAGCACCTGGCGTCAACGTTGTATCGCCCTCATACATTTGAAGCCAACCTCCGGTTAATGGCGAGGCAACGCCAAGAAGAATACCTGGAGAATAAATAGAATCAAATTGCATGGAAGACCCTAGAATTGCAGCTGGGTCTGGCACCGTTAATTTTGAGACAAAAGCATATTTATTTGAATCTAATCCTACAAGGCCAGACGCGGCATCTTTTGTTAACGGAGTACCAAATCCGCCCGCGCCGTTGGATGTTAATATTTGATTGTTTGTACCGTTTGTATTTGATCCGGCCCCACCGCCGAAAGAAGTCCATGTATTTGCGGTAGCACATTGATATGCGCCCGGCGCATTCAGACCGTCGGTCTGGGTAAGATAAATTGCATCTCCGATCGAGCAAGTGCTCGGTAGAGCAGTATCTTTTATAAATGAGCATACCGCCGGTGGATTCGAGTCGTAGACAGGAATACAGTGACGTGCGCAATCTAAGCCTACTACGTATTTATATCCTGATTGACATTGGGCGGCTGCGCCGCAAGGAAGGAAAAGAAATAAGAAAAATTTTTTCATCTTAATTTTATCTCATATGAGCGGCTGAGATATCATATGCGGCAATAGATTTGTTCTTGCACTGTGTCAAGATCTAGCAACAAAAATGATATCCCAGCTTCTGGCTCACTCTGTTTACTTTGCACGGCGCGGGGTGCTTGGTGCTTCGGCTACCCTTGGCGCTTTCCCTTCTAGATAGGTATACTGCCAGGTTGGGGATTTTTCTTGTCCCTTTCCTTTACGCAGATCGTGTCGGTAGTAGACGAAACTTGTATCAATGCAAATTACTCCGCGCCGATTTCCGTAAGAAACGGACGTACGGACATAAAATTATATCCCATTCTCTCACAATACCGCGCCGCTGCACGGGTAGCAGAATTTAATTGGAGAGTGGGGTCTGAGAATTTCTCGGCGTCGGACGTTGAATGTAGAAAGAATCTTGTTTGTATTCCTGCCGCGCCGTATGAATCTCCAGTCTTATTTCCTGCACGCAGCGTGAGAATCCATATGTGATCGAAAATATCCGGTGAAATCGGGAGCGCCGATTGAACAGAATCAGATTTTTGCGTAGCAGTCATAAATTTTCTTGTATCTGCGAAGCAGACGTTTTTATTTCCTCTTTTAACTCGCGGGGTAGAAGTATTGGATTTACGGCACAGCCGTTGGGATTTACGGCACAGCCGTCGTTGCGCGAGCCAGAAATATTAATTACTACCGTAGGTACAATCGGGCTTACCGATTGCGTTAGCAATCCATGTACTTTTAGTGCAGTTTCGGCAGCGCGTAATCGTGTGCTATCGCAGTCAGCGGATTCCATTAAGAATGATATTGTTTCAAGAAGATCTTCGACTGAAAGTCGGGAAGATTTTAATTTTTCGGAAAGAGATTTTTCGGAAGATGGGGAAGGTAGAGAAGAAAGAAGAGATTTTATTTTTTCTGGCGAAGCCAGAATTTTTTCTTTGGAGACAGCAGGAGTATCAGCAGGGATTTTGATCGGCGCTGTATCCGGCGCTGTATCCGGCGCGTTAACGCCGCGCGCCGGTAAAATTAGATTTTCCGACGTCAGCCGGTCCGGCGCTGGCCGGTGCGTTTCCGGACGAATCATAATTTAAATTTTCTGGCAAAGCCAGGGACGAATCATAATTTAAATTTTCTGGCAAAGCCAGTTCTAATTCTCTCTTCTGCGTTAGCAGGTGAAGCGGAGAATTTTTTAAACGGTATTCAATTTTCTGCGAAGCAGGAGAATTTTTCAAACGATACTCAATCTTTTGCGAAGCAGTCATAGGACCTACCCGTAGGGTATCACGACGCGCCGTGCGGGGCAAGACATTTTTTGAACTTTATTTCCTTCGAAATCAGTACTTTACACCCTGCTCCGCAGGATGCGTCATTCTGTATGACGTAGGACGTGTATTGGACATATGTGATGTATGCGCTTACATTTTTTATTTAATTTTTTATTTTGGTAAATCTCAGGATTAAATAAAACTGTATCTGTATCTGTATTGTATGTGAGTACAATTGAAATCTACAAACCCCCCTCTCTTCATTCTGGGGAGTATTACCAGTACCTATGGTACATATATTACGTATAGTAGATATAGTATTATCAGTACATCTAGTACGTATAGAACATGCTGAATCTTTACACTTGTAAATTGTAAGCGCTTACATTTAGCGGCCAAAAAGAAGCCGCGCTAATCATCGAATGACCGGCGCGGCTGAAAATTAAACAAGCGCCCAAACATGGGCTAGCGCTGAATATGCGTAAACTGGATATCCCGCTTGTGCAGAAAACTCTTTGGCTGTCTCCAGGTCCCGAAAATATCGGCGCGGTGATTGCAGGTCAGATTGGACATAGACCATGTACTTATCTTTTGGTCTTCCAAGTTCGCGTGGAAATACTTGCAGAAACATCAACATAAAATCCTCCTACATATATGAGTACGGGCGCTGGCAGAAAAATATACCAGCGCCGTAGAGTTTACAAATCGAACTCAAACGGTTCGACGGCGCAAGACGCATCAAAATCCGTGATAAATTGTACCGCTTGAGACGGTAGCTGGTAAAAAACGGTATCGACTGTTGCTGAATATGTTCCCACCGAAACGTCTTCAGCAGGAAGCACACTCCGGATTGCCAGCGCAATCGGACAATTGGTCGGACTTTCCCGGCGTCCAATAGCAATGTGAGTGTCGGTAACTTTGATATGCATAAAATCCTCCTATACACAAGAGTACGGCGCGCCGTGAAAAATATAGGCGCGCCGTAAAATTGTTTCAGCCGAATGTTTCGGAAATTACGTTTTCGATTTTTGCCAATCCTCAGGCCACACGTCGTGAATAATTGCGAGCGCCGTGATGACCACAAGTTCGGCCTTTCGCCGTTCCGCAGGCGTAAATTCGGCCTCTAAGCGTTCCTGGAAGCCAAAAGACTCAGATTTCAGAAAATCCAAAATCTTCCGGTGTTCGGGTTGCATTTATTCCTCCGATTCTTCTTCATCGGTAACTGCCGAATTTCTCGCAAGTCCGCGACGCATTGGTTCGGACGTAAGAATATCTTGTTTCGCGGCATCTTTCGCCGCTTTACGTTGCTCGGGCGTCAGATCCCGTGAAAATCCGTGCGCCATTTTTGCGATTGTGGCAACCATCAATTTGACCTTTTTCGGGTCGCACGGTACACCAGTATACGGAACGCGAACACTGGTATCCTCATCTTTCACCGTCCAAGTAGAAAGATCCAGCGCGCCGGGTTTTCCGTTGGCGTCAAGCGGTCGCAATCTGCGCAATTCCTTTTCCTGTTCAGCTCGCAAACCGTCGCTGACAATCTGAAGCAATCGAGATTGCGAATTTCCCAGCCGCGCCAACGCATCTTCAATACTTGTTGGCGCGGGTTCCGGCGTATATGGTCTTTCAATCACAATCTCATCAAAACTGTCAAGATCGAACACGGTCCTTCGGACCACTGGTTGTTTGGTTTCCGTAGCGTCAGCTACGGGCTTATCGTTAGCAGGTTTTGGTTTCGGACTCATTGTTTGCTCCTTGTCACAATTGGATACTCGATTCTATCTGCACGGCGCTCGCACAATTCAGCCATTACGCGCCAAAAGCGTAATTGTGCGTCTGGCGACAAATACTTTACCGATTCCAGCGTTTCAATCGCTTCGATTGCCGCTTCGCAGATTCTCGTATCGACATCCATGTATAAATGGTATATCGGCGTCAGTCGATTGTCAAGTCTGGCGTAGCCAGTTTTTGGGTACCAGCGGTATCATTTTTTGAGTAGTACAAAAGATTTTTGCAAAATTGGATCGCCTGCCAGTTGGGTTTCGGACGTTTTGGTCTTTTGGAACGCTGGCGGATGATTAGACTAGACTGGAGGGTACACGTTGCACGTTTTTGGCAGAGCCGGAGGCGGGTTAAGTCCTTACCGCTCAGCGACTTACACCTATTTTACGCGTCCTGGTGAACACCTAGAGGACAGGTGGGGCATGGATGAATCCATTCGTTTAGTCTTCTCTTTTTCTCTCTCTATATATATGATAATAATATACTTATATATATGTACATAATATATACATAATGTACACATATTATCAGCACCTAGCTGGCAGCCGAAGCCCCTGCCTATCCCCTTTACACTCAACACCCCCCACAAGCCCCCCAGACACCTAGGCCCCACCTGTCCTCTGGCATCGGGGCCGGACACCGGCTTCGCCGGTAAAGTGTTGATTCCATAGGCAAAATAACCCTTGCTTTGTGTGCTCTGAACTGCTAACGTCTACTCTAGGAGATCTCCCATGCACCCCGATAACCTACTCTACCTCCTACGCCAGCGAGTGGACACATCCGTACCAGAGGTACGTACCGTACCATCGACCGACGGCGAAAAACAAAAATTTGACGATATGACCGAAGAACAACGAAAACAAAAAATGCGAGCCGCCATCGAAGAATTAAATATCGCAAAACAACGGCGCTCGCTACGTCCAACAAAACGCTTGACGCAATTAGAGCGTTCTCTTCGCGGACATCCTGTGGCAAGGCCACAGACGCTTGAAAAAATAAATGAAGAATCTGAATCGTACCAAGATTTTCAAAATCAGTACATGTACGATGAATTACATCCCAAGACCCTGCAAGGAATTGTAGATCTATTTTCCAATCACCGCGATTTCGGTCTCCAGCGTTACTGGCGTCGGTGGGAATCCAATCTACAGGAATTTCTCGAATCCCAAGGCTACCAGCGAATCCAATTTTGGACTTCGCTTCGCGAAATGGAAAATGCGCCTTCGGCGCAAGCCGACCAGCGCCGCGCAAACCAATTTTCAGATACCCCGCGATGGCGTCACATTTGCGCAAAGTATCCGGTTCTACTCGGATGTTATCGAGTAGAATTTGCAAAATATCGTATTCCTACCCGCAAAGCGGGTAGAAAATCAGATCATCTGTAAAGGAATAGAAGTTTACACAACAAAACACGCACCAAGACCGGCTCACAAAAGGACTTTATGACGTGTCAAACCTGCAATCTCGAAATTACGTCAACAGAAGAAAAATTCTGCTCCGACAATAATCTCCCACCCGCTCACGCAAGATGCTTGCGCATCGGCGGACAAGCCGAAAATCTCGATCTACAAGCACAATTGACGCTTTCCAACATAGTGCGCCTGCTAAACGATCAAACCGCGCAGATCTGTGTATCTGAAATGCCGTTAGATCGCATATACGATTATCTCCGGCTCTTACAATCCGAAGCCGCAAAAGTAGCCGGCTTTGCCAGTTTTAAGCGCCGTGAAAATGCAACATCACGCGAAGCGCGCGTTGAAAAAATCGAAAATCGACGCGTGCAAAAATCTGCCGAAGCGGCAGAAGAAGCAAAAGAACAGGCCCGTACATCATCTCGACCAATTTCAAAGTCTCCGCAGGAGCCGAACGAACCTGCAATAGCATGGTTTATGCAAACATGGGGTATACAATCGCGCAAAACTGCAATCTCAGTCATGCACAATCGTGACAAAATGATTCGTACATTTCAGGACACGTTGGGCGTATCATACGAAGACGCAATCGAAATGTGCGAAGCACAGCTAACGAAAAGATTCGGTTCGCCACGACCGGCTCCGCCGAAGGAGAATATACAATGACAAATCAAAAAGTAAAAAGAGTAGAAAAAGTAGAAAAAGTAGAAAAAGGATATGCCTGTGATACCAGAATAATCGCGTCGGATCATAAGGTGTCTCCATGTTACGGGCCGACCAGCATCAAAAACATTTACGGTGATACTGAAGAAATTGCCGATGGAGAGGTTGCCTTTATTCTGTTAGAATACAACGTAATTCCACTTTGGATAGTTGGAAAACTACTTAACGTTGCACAATTTTTAGAGAATGGTTACGAATTTGCAACAGAGTTTAGAAGAAGATCAATGACAAAGGAGAATATACAATGACACAAAAATCAGAAAGACCAATAATAGACGAAACGTTGTGTTTTATTTGCCACGGTCAATCTATATGAGACTAACACAACACTGTTCTATCTGCAATAAAATACTCTCTTTAACTGCGAAGTATAAGTTTTCTGATTCTCCTTCAGCTTCGCTGAATCTTTACGAATGCGGCCACTGCTTCGCAGATACAAAATCGTCTAAGTCAGATTCACTACGTGAAGAAGATTTTTTGTGCGCTTCTCCCACAGAGCATTTTGCAGCACGAAATTATCAGCGCGACGGTGTTAGATTTATTCTCGATTCCGATTACTCATTGGTCCTAGCGGACCAAATGAGACTAGGAAAAACACCACAAGCACTTCTTGCGCTACGCGCTCGGTACGCGGAGCGTACCCCGTGTCTGATTATTGTCCGCGCGGCAAACTTGTATCAATGGACGCGAGAGTATAAAATCTGGACAGACCCATCACCGCTCGGTATTTGGCCTATTGTCGGTACAAAGTCTTGGATCCCACCGGGATTCAACACATACATTATTTCCATGGATACAATAGGCCGTTCGGCCTCTTGTAAAAACTGCAATCATTCAGAATCCATGCACAATCAATTTGCCTGTAACGGTAAAAAAGGAAACAAAAACGGAAAATCTGCTCCGCAGAAATGCACTTGTTCCACGCGAGAATTCGAATCCGCGCACGACTCCCCACTTGACATGCTTCGCACGATAGATTTTAAACTCATTATTGCCGATGAGGCACACTCGTTTAAAAACGATGATTCACAGCGCTCAAGAGCGCTAGTATCATTTCTCCAGGAAAAAAACTCACTCACAGAAACACGCCTTGCACGTAAATGTGGAATAATACTTTTGACCGGAACTCCTATTAAAAACCGCGCCGATGAGTATTTCATTCCACTGAATCTTGTTGCTCCACACGAATTTCCCTCACGGGAAAGATTCAATCGCAATTGGATAGACCCAAGTTCCGAAGGAAAACGAATAAAAAACTGGCGTCTTGATGAATTTAAACAAACAATTTCTCCATACGTTTTACGGCGCGAGAAAGAAGACGTATATCAAGATCTCCCGCCGATCAATCGAATGTACACTCTAATTGAACCCCAATTAGATGCTCTTGCCAAGCAATACAATGACGTTTTAGCGAAGCTAGAGGAAAAATTAGCAAATCGTATAAATCCGTCTTTTTGGTCAGAAAAAGAACATCTCATGGAATTACGCAGAATCTGCGGCCTTATGAAAGTAATGTGGACCGCGGATTACGCCGAAACGTGCGTAAGCGATGAATTTAGTGAAAACCCCGCGAAGCGTAAGTTGGCGATTGGTATAAATCACAAAGATGTACGTGATATACTCAAATTCAAATTATCACACATTGGCGCGCTGACGCTGTCAGGTGAAGATTCGGGCGAAGAAAAAGACTCAATTATGCGGCGCTTTGCGACGGACAAAAATCAAATTCTCATCATCAACATGCTCGCTGGAGGTGTAGGCATGGACTTTCACTACGTAAATGATGTTCTTATTCTTGAACGTCAATGGTCTCATGCCGATGAAGAACAGTTCGAGTTCAGATTCTACAACCCTGACAAATCAATTTACGGTCAGCGTTCGCTGAATGTAGAGTATGTAATAGCAAAAGGAACCATAGACGAATTTTGGCATGACATGGTAATGGGCAAATACATGATCGAAGGGGAGACAATTGGTACAAATTGGAATTTGAACGAAAAACCAAAGTTTTTTAAAGCACTTTTAGAAGAAACACTAAGTCATCCAATTCGATGATTGACTTTGAAACAGGAATCTATGATTTTAGAAATCTCTGACACCGGTCAAAAGAAAATTGCTGTTGACTCTACGCAACTCGAAGCATTTTTAACGTGTCCAACGCAGTGGAAATACGCCCATAAAGAACAAATTGAACATATCACAGTGCTTCCTTCGGAAGCGATTATGATGGGAGGGTACGGTCATTTCTTATTCGACAAGTATTACCGCGCTCGTTCGACTGGAGTCGAAGAAAATTTTAACAATGCTTACGCAATCGCAGTAGACACACCACTACTAGAAAATGAGGCTTTCGCCTGCATATTACCTGAGACTCGAAGAGCCGAAGTGCGCAACCGATTCTTGCAATACA
>Ga0066700_10000436_pt1 | contig 14901 bp, 14 predicted proteins | sample GraSoiAngelo_149_FD_66460 | JGI IMG/M metagenome (GOLD analysis project Ga0066700, IMG submission 66460) | Grasslands soil microbial communities from the Angelo Coastal Reserve, California, USA - 14_1009_09_30cm | ecosystem: Environmental > Terrestrial > Soil > Grasslands | place: USA...
GCCGAGAAGAGCGGCCAGGCGGAGTTCGACTTCGAGTACGGCGACGACTTCGCCCGGCACATCGAGATGTTCGACCCGACCTTCTGCAAGGTCCTCGTGCGCTACAACCCGGAAGGCGATCGAGAGCTGAACCGGCGGCAGGCCGCTCGTCTGAGGCACCTCTCCGAATACCTGCACCGCAAGGGCCGGAGCCGATTCATGTTCGAACTGTTGGTGCCGGCGGAGAAGGCGCAGCTTCAGCTGATCGCGGGTGACAAGAAGGCCTACGATCTGGAGCTCCGCCCACGGCTTATGGTCGGGGCCATCCGCGAGCTCCAGGGTGCCGGCGTCGAGCCAGACGTGTGGAAGATCGAGGGACTCGACCGGCGTGAGGACTGCGAGCGGATCGTCGCCGCCGCGCGCAGCGGTGGCCGGAACCGCGTCGGCTGCATCATCCTCGGGCGGGGCGAGGACGAGAAGAAGGTCCGCGAGTGGTTGACGATCGCAGCCGGGGTCCCCGGCTTCGTCGGGTTTGCAGTCGGCCGCACCGACTTCTGGGAGCCATTGGTCGGCTGGCGGGCCAAACGGACGACGCGAGAGCAAGCCGTCGCCGAAATCGCCCGCCGGTACAGAGAGTTCGTGGACGTCTTCGAGAAGGCCCGTGCCGCCTGACCGGAGGGAACGCGTGCGGCTCGCGCCCTCGATCCTCGCGGCCGATTTCGCGCGCTTGGGCGAGCAGGTGACCGATGCCGAGCGGGCCGGGGCCGATCGCATCCACGTCGACGTCATGGATGGGCACTTCGTGCCCAACCTCTCGATGGGGCCAGCCGTCGTGCAGTCGGTGCGGCGGGTGACACACCTTCCCCTCGAGACGCATCTGATGGTGTCGGACCCCGAGGCGTTTCTCGAGGCCTTCGCCGAGGCCGGATCCGATTCCCTCCTCGTCCACTGGGAAGGCAACGCGAACCTGCATCGCACGGTGCAGCGGATCAAAGCGCTCGGCAAACGGGCGGGCGTGGTGATCAATCCCGCCACGCCCGCCTCCGTACTGGAAGAGATACTCGTGGAAGTCGAGCAAGTCCTCGTTATGACCGTCAACCCGGGCTTCGGACATCAGCACTTCATCCACACGACCCTGCCGAAGATCCGCCGGGTCCGTCGGATGGTCGAACAGCTCGACCGCCCCTGCGACGTGGAGGTGGACGGCGGCATCGATGCGACCACTGCTCCGCTGGTGGTCGATGCAGGCGCGAACGTTCTGGTCGCCGGGTCGGCGATCTTCACTGACGCGGAAAGCGTGGCCGCCGCCATGAAGCGGCTGGCAAACGCGGAGTGAACGTCATGCGCGTGGGCATCGCGACCGATCACGGCGGGTTCGCCCTGAAGGAGGAGCTGGTCGCACAGCTCCGTGCGGCGGGGCACGAGGTCGTCGACTTCGGCGCGCATTCCCTGCAAGTCGACGACGACTATCCGGACTTCGTGGTTCCACTCGCCAAGGCCGTTGTCGCGGCGAACGTGGATCGGGGAGTGGCGATCTGCGGCAGCGGCGTCGGCGCGTCGGTGTGTGCCAATAAGATCAGAGGCGTCCGCGCCGCGCTGATCCACGATCACTTCTCCGCTCGGCAGGGGGTCGAGGACGATCACATGAATATCCTGTGCATGGGGGGTCGAACCGTCGGCCCGGCGGTGGCCTGGGACCTGGTCCAGACGTTCCTGGCGGCCGAGGGCAGCCGGGCCGAGCGACATCTCCGGCGCCTCGGCAAGGTGGCGTCGCTGGACGAAGGACGGTGAAGACGATGACGAGCGAGCAACTGGACCAGCTGTCGATCAACACGATCCGCACCCTGTCGATCGATGCCGTGCAGCAGGCGAAGTCCGGACACCCCGGAACGCCGATGGCGCTGGCGCCGCTCGTGTACACGCTCTGGAACCGCGTCATGCGCTTCGATCCCGTCGATCCGATCTGGCCGAACCGCGATCGCTTCGTGCTGTCGAACGGCCACGCCTCCATGCTGCTCTGGTCGGTCCTCCACCTCACCGGGACGCGCGCGGTGAATGCCGACTACGAGCGCCTCGGTCTGCCGTCAGTCTCGCTCGACGACATCCGACGATTCCGCCAGCTCGACAGCAAGGCGCCCGGGCATCCGGAGTACCACTGGGTGTCGGGCGTCGAGACGACCACGGGCCCACTCGGCCAGGGCGTCGCCACCAGCGTCGGCATGGCGATCGCGCAGAAGTGGCTCGCGAATCGATACAACCGGCCGGGCTTCGACATCTTCGACTACCACATCTACGCCGTGTGCGGGGACGGCTGCATGATGGAGGGCGTGGCGTCGGAGGCGGCGTCTCTGGCAGGGCACCTCGGCCTCGACAACCTCTGCTGGCTCTACGACAACAACCACATCACCATCGAGGGGAACACGCGCATCGCCTTCACGGAGGACGTCGCGACCCGGTTCCTCGGGTACGGGTGGAACGTCCTGCGCGTCGGCTACGCAAACGACGTCGACCGCATCGAGCATGCCCTGGAGGTCTTCCGGCAGACGACGGGCCGACCCACCTTCATCATCGTGGACAGCCACATCGGCTATGGCTCGCCGCACAAGCAGGACACCGCCGCGGCGCACGGCGAGCCGCTGGGAGACGACGAGGTCCGTCTCTGCAAGCGGAGCTACGGCTGGCCCGAGGACGCGAAGTTCCTCGTCCCCGACGGCGTCCGGGAGCATTTCAGCGCCGGCGTAGGCACGCGCGGTGCGGAGGCGCGAAGACGCTGGACGGAGCTCTTCGCCGCGTACCGGGCGCAGCATCCGGAGCTCGCGAACGAGATCGATCTGATGCAGCGGCGCGAGCTGCCCGCCGGGTGGGACCGGAACCTACCCGTCTTCCCGGCCGATGCGAAGGGCCTCGCCGGGCGGGACGCCTCGGGCCAGGTGCTGAACGTGCTGGCGCAGAACATCCCCTGGTTCCTGGGCGGGTCGGCGGACCTCGGGCCGTCGAACAAGACGACGCTCAAGTACGAGGGGGCGGGCGACTTCCAGGCGAACAGTCCGGGGGGCAAGAACCTGCATTTCGGAATCCGCGAGCACGCGATGGCGGCGACTGTGAACGGGCTCGTGCTCTCGAAGCTGCGCGCCTTCGGCGCGACCTTCTTCATCTTCAGCGACTACGCTCGACCGGCCATCCGTCTCGCGGCGCTCATGGAGCTTCCCTCCATCTTCATCTTCACGCACGACGCCATGGGGGACGGCGAGGACGGCCCGACCCATCAGCCGGTGGAGCAGCTGCTCTCCCTACGCGCCATTCCCGGGCTGGTCACGCTCCGGCCCGGAGATGCCAACGAGGTGGTCGAGGCGTACCGGGTCGTGATGGAGATGCGCCATCGGCCGGCGGTGCTGGCGCTCTCACGTCAGCCGCTGCCGACCCTGGATCGGGCGAAGTACGGGTCTGCGTCCGGCGTCGCGCGTGGCGCTTACGTGGTCGCCGACGCCCCGGGCGGGAAGCCGGAGGTGATCCTGATCGCGTCGGGCAGCGAGCTGAGCCTCGCCGTGGAGACCCACGAGCAGCTGCGCGTCGAGGGCATTCGCTCGCGCGTGGTGTCGATGCCGTCCTGGGAACTCTTCGACGAGCAGCCGCAGGAGTATCGGGACAGCGTCCTGCCGCCGGAGGTCACGGCGCGCGTCGCCGTGGAGCAGGGCTCGACGCTCGGCTGGGAGCGATACGTGGGACCGCGGGGTCACGTCATCGGCATGAAGACGTTCGGTGCCTCGGCGCCGCTCAAGGAGCTGCAGAAGAAGTTCGGCTTCGAGCCGGATCGGGTGGTTGCGGTCGCGAGGAATCTGCTCGGCGGGAGATGAGGCGTGCCTGTCCGCGTCGTCTGCGTGAACAGCGGGTCATCGTCGCTCAAGGTGGCGCTCTACGAGGACGAGACCCGGATCGCGTCGAGCGTGGTCGAAGGGATCGGCCTCGGCGAGGGGCGCCTCACGGTTCGCGACGCTTCTGCACGGGTGCTCCGCGACGAGCTGGGCGCATTTCCTGACGCCGGCGCGGCGCTGCGCGCGGTGCTCGCCGGAGCGGCGTTCCCTGCGCTCGACGGGGTCGGTCATCGCATCGTCCATGGCGGAACCGGCCATGCCGCGCCGGAGCGAGTCACGCCGCAGCTTCTCGTTGCGCTGCGGACCCTCGTGCCGCTCGCCCCACTCCACCTGCCTGCGGCGCTCGCGGGCATCGATGCTTTGAGCACCCACTTCCCCGCGCTCCCGCAGGTCGCGTGCTTCGACACCGCGTTCCACCGGAGGATGCCGGCCGTCGCGCAGCGCCTGCCGCTGCCACGGGCACTCCGAGCGAAGGGCATCCAGCGCTACGGGTTCCACGGCTTGTCGTACGAGTACGTCGTCGCCACCATCGGCGCCGCTACGCTCGGCCGCGCGGTCATCGCGCACCTGGGCAACGGCGCCAGCCTCGCTGCAGTGCGCGACGGGCTTCCCGTCGATACGACCATGGGCTTCACGCCGACGGGCGGCCTCATGATGGGTACGCGGAGCGGCGACCTCGACCCCGGCGTGCTCGTGCACCTGCTCGCGCACGAGGGATTCGATGCCGGCGCGATCGAACGCCTCGTCGACCACGAGTCCGGCCTCCTCGGCGTGTCGGGCACGACATCCGATATGAAGGCGCTCCTCGAGACCCGCGCGACCGAGCCTCACGCGGCCGAGGCGGTCGAGCTCTTCTGCTATGTGCTCCGCAAGCACATCGGCGCGTTCGCCGCGGTGCTGGGTGGAATCGACACGCTCGTCTTCACGGGCGGGATCGGCGAACGCGCCGCTCCGGTGCGCGAGGAGACGTGCCGCAGCCTCGAGCATCTCGGGATCCGAATCGATCGCGAGCGGAACGCGCGGCACGACCCCATCATCAGCGCACCGGGAAGCGCGTGCACGGTCCGAACCGTGCGGACCGACGAGGACCTGATGATCGCGCGCCACACACGCGCGCTGCTCGCGCGCTCGGCGGCGTAGAGGTCGGCAACGTTCGTGGTGCGCGGGAGGTCACCAGCGCAGGAAAGCTGTAGCACCAGGTCGGCACGTGTTCGGCCCGGCTTTCGACAACTAGGCTGCTTCTCGCCGATTCAAGCCGTCTGTTACCGGCTCCGGGCGCTGGAGACGGCGACGGGGGTTCGGCACGGCCCCGACCTCGAATGCCGAGGGCCTCGGTGAGGCACCGGCCGCGCCGCGGTTCAGGATGACGAGTACGATCCACAGGAGCGCGCCGAAGGCGAGCCGCGCGAGGTCCGCCGCCGATGCCGAGTCGGGCCCGAGCACGGCCGCGTACACGAGCGTGGCGACCTGAGCGAAGGACGCCATCGCTCACCCTTCCCGCCGCGGGTTCGCTCGCGGTGTGGAATCCGACCGAGTGTCATCCTGTCTCAGTTCACCTGTCAGGCGCATGATGACTCGATGGCACCGCAATCGGCGTGCCACTGCTCGACCGGCCGACTGGCGGGCAGACGTGCGAACGGACGTGGGCGACTTCGTGGGTGCGCAGTAGATCCAGAGCGGCGCGCGCCGACGGCTCGGCAGTGTTGCCGAGAGCTCGTCAGAATGAGTTGCCCCGGTCCGAGACTCGCTCGCGCTCGGCCGTTTGCGACGGCTGCTGCGCCTACCGCGGCGGCTGCTGTCCGGCGCGCTCAGCCGGCAGGTGGGCGGTGACATTGGTACATCGGCCTGCCATCTGGGCAAACATCATCGCGAGTCACGGCTAATCACCGACGCGCTCGTCACATCTGCCGATGCCGTGGCACGGCGACCTCCGACGCGTGCGGCCTTGAATGACGATCGGTCGCCAACGCCCCGTGTCCGCGTAGTCTCCTCTCGGCTTCGATCTGGCCGCACCATGGCACGGCGGTTGCGTATGTCGGAGAGCATCATGAGGCGGTCATCGCGGAGCTGTTCACGCCTGGTGGCGATTCTCTCGCCGGCCGAGCGAGGTCGGCTGCGACAGATCGGGCTCGAGATCGCCCACACGCTCAAGGCGAGCGCGACCGCGGTAGAGCAGGGCGACTCGCCGCGCATGCACAACATCGCCGCGAACGCGAGCCGGGAGGCATGATGAGACCCGAAACAGGTCCCCTGTCCACTGAGGAACTGCGCAAGATGGACGCCTACTGGCGGGCGGCCAACTATCTGTCGGTCGGCCAGATCTACCTCTACGACAACGCGCTGCTGAAGGAGCCGCTCGAGCGGGCGCACATCAAGCCGCGCCTCCTCGGCCACTGGGGAACCACGCCGGGTCTGAACCTCCTCTACGTCCACCTGAACCGGGTCATCAAGAAGCACGACCTGAACATGATCTACGTCATCGGTCCGGGACATGGTGGGCCGTCGCTGGTTGCCAACGCGTATCTCGAAGGCACGTACAGCGAGGTCTACCCGGACATCGGCCAGGACGCGGACGGGATGAAGAAGCTGTTCAAGCAGTTCAGCTTCCCCGGCGGGATCCCGAGTCACGTTGCCCCCGAGACGCCAGGCTCCATTCACGAGGGCGGCGAGCTGGGTTACGCCCTATCACACGCGCACGGCGCTGCCTTCGACAATCCGGACCTGATCGTGGCCTGCGTCGTCGGCGACGGCGAGGCCGAGACCGGCCCACTGGCGACCGGCTGGCATTCGAACAAGTTCCTGAACCCGGCTCGCGACGGCGCGGTGCTGCCGATCCTCCATCTGAACGGCTACAAGATCGCCAATCCCTGCTTCCTCGCGCGTATTCCGCGGGGCGAGCTGCAGAGCCTACTCGAGGGCTACGGCTACGCGCCTCAATTCGTCGAGGGCGACGAGCCGGAGAAGGTACATCAGGAGCTGGCCACGACGCTGGACACGGTCGTGGCCGACATCAAGCAGATCCAGCTCGACGCGCGGACGAAAGGCGTCACAAAGCGACCGGCCTGGCCGATGATCGTCCTCCGCACGCCGAAGGGCTGGACCTGTCCGAAGGAGATCGACAGCAAGAAGTGCGAGGGCTACTGGCGCGCCCATCAGGTGCCGATGGCCGACATGGACAAGCCGGAACACGTGCGCATCCTCGAGGGGTGGATGAAAAGCTACAGGCCGGAGGAGCTGTTCGACGCGGCAGGCCGGCTCGAGCTCGAGCTCGCCGAGCTCGCGCCGAGCGGCCATCGCCGGATGAGCGACAACCCGCACGCCAACGGCGGGCTCTTGCTGAAGGATCTGAAGCTCCCCGACTTCCGGAGCTATGCCGTCGAGACGCCGAGCCCCGGAGCTGCCACGGCCGAGGCCACGCGCGCCCAGGGGACGTTCCTGCGCGACGTCATGAAGCTCAACCTCGACAGCAAGAACTTCCGCCTCTTCAGCCCCGACGAGAACAACTCGAATCGCTGGCAGGACGTCCTCGAGGTCACGAATCGCTGTTACATGGCCGAGATCTACCCCGACGACGACCACCTGAGTCCCGACGGGCGCGTGATGGAGGTGCTCAGCGAGCACCAGTGCCAGGGCTGGCTCGAGGGATACCTGCTGACCGGCCGCCACGGCTTCTTCAGCTGCTACGAGGCGTTCATTCACATCATCGATTCGATGTTCAACCAGCACGCCAAGTGGCTGAAGGTGTGTGATGAGATTCCCTGGCGCCGGTCGATTGCTTCGCTCAACTACCTCCTGTCGTCCCACGTCTGGCGGCAGGACCACAATGGCTTCAGCCATCAGGATCCCGGCTTCATCGACCACGTCGTGAACAAGAAGGCCGAGGTGATTCGCGTCTACCTTCCGCCGGACGCGAACTGCCTGCTGAGCGTGACTGACCACTGCCTGCGCAGCCGCAACTACGTGAACGTGATCGTGGCTGGGAAGCAGCCCGCACCGGTGTGGCTGACCATGGAGCAGGCGATCGAGCACTGTACCGCCGGCCTCGGCATCTGGGAGTGGGCGAGCAACGACAAGGGGAGCGAGCCCGATGTGGTGATGGCGTGCTGCGGCGACGTGCCGACGCTCGAGACGCTGGCTGCGGTCGACATCCTTCGCCAGCACGTGCCGGAGGTGAAGATCCGGGTGATCAACGTCGTGGACCTGATGAAGCTCCAACCTTCGAGCGAGCACCCGCACGGCCTGAGCGATCGCGATTTCGACGTGCTCTTCACGAAGGACAAGCCGGTCATCTTCGCCTTCCACGGCTACCCCTGGCTGATCCATCGCCTGACCTACCGCCGCACGAACCACGCCAACCTGCACGTTCGCGGCTACAAGGAGGAGGGGACGACCACCACGCCCTTCGACATGGCGGTCCGGAACGACATGGATCGCTTTCACCTCGTCTCCGACGTGATCGACCGGCTGCCGCAGCTCGGGTCGCGAGCGGCGTACGCGAAGCAGGCGATCCGCGACAAGCTGATCGAGCACCAGCAGTACATCTACGAGTGCGGCGACGACATGCCCGAGATCACCGGCTGGCGATGGGGTCGCCAGGAGCAGGCTCGCGGCAGGACCACATCGACCGGAGGGGACAATGTCTAGGCGAGTCAGGGCTCGCCGAAAGATCGGCGCCGGCCATCTCTGGGCCATCGGCTACGCCGACATGGAGCGGGCGGGTCAGGTCAAAGACGAGATCACCAGGCTCGGGTGGGACGAGCCCTACCTCATCCTCTCGGACGTGGCGGTCGTCGTAAGACATCCCGACGGATCCTTCACGTTGAACCGCGAACCGTTTCCCGCCGCCGCTAACATCCTGGGCTGCACCGCCGTGGGCTTCATCGCGGGTTTGGCGCTCGCTGCGCCGCTCACCGGCGCTGCCGTCGGTGCGTTGGTGGGCGGTGCCGGAACCGGCGTGGCGGCGGCAGTCGGGATCAGCGACGACTTCGTGCGCGAGATCGAGGGGATGATGAAGCCCGGGACCTCGGCCCTGTTCGTGTTGGACGATGAGGGGGACATGGACGTGATCCTCCACAAGATTCGAGGGCTCGGTGGGACGGTGCTGAAGACGAACGTCGATGTGGAGCGGGCGAAGCTGATCCAGGCGACCCTCGCCGGGAGCCCGGCGTGATCTGGATGATCATCACCTTCTTTGCCCTCGACGCCGTCGCCTTCACAGCGCCGGAGGAGCATGGCCTGTCGCAGAAGGCCGTCGAGATCGCCCGCCCGTTCGGGTTCCCGATCACCAACTCCATGGTCCTCATGTGGATCGTCGCCGTGGGCCTCATCCTCTTTGCCCAGATCGCCACCCGGACCATGAAGGACGTGCCCGAGGGACCACAGAATTTCCTGGAGTTCCTCATCGAAGCCCTTTACAGTTTCCTGGAAGGCATCATTGGCCGGCACCTGGTCGACCGGACGTTCTGGTTCTTCGCCTCCATCTTCATCTTCATTCTCGCCGCGAACTGGGTCGGTTTGATTCCCGGCGTCGGCTCGATCGGCTGGGGGCACCCGACCGCCGTCGGTTTCACGATCGACGAGCCGTTGCTCCGGGGCGCCAACGCCGACGTGAACATGACGCTCGCAATGGCACTCGTCTTCTTCGGGTGCTGGATCGTCTGGGGCCTTCAGGAGAACGGACCGATCGGCTTTCTCAAAGAGCTCTTCTCGCCGAAAGGCGAGAGCGCAGGCGCCTTGAAGATCCTCATGATCGTCGTCTTCTTCGCCGCCGGCTGCCTGGAGATCGTCTCGATCCTGTTCCGGCCCGTGTCACTGACGTTCCGTCTCTACGGCAACGTCTTTGCCGGTGAGACGATGCTGGAGACCATGGCCAGGGTTCCCCACATCGGCTGGCTCGTGCAGATCCCGTTCTACTTCCTGGAGCTGCTGGTCGGACTGGTGCAGGCGCTCGTGTTCATGTTGTTGACCGCGGTCTTCACGCTGTTGATCTGCCAGCATCCCGAGGAAGGACATGCGACCGCGCAGGATTGATTCCACAGACGCTCGACCGCGCCGACCGTGGACGCAGTAAGCAACAAGAAGGGAGCAAGAAGGCACATGGGTGGCAACCTGCACGTCGGTCTCGCGGCCATTGGCGCGGCCTTCGCCGTTGGCATCATCGGTGCGAAAGCGGCGGAAGCGGTGGGACGCAATCCCGGCGCCGCGACGTCGGTCCTGGTCCAGTCGATCCTGGCCATCGCATTCGCCGAAGCGATCGTGTTCTACACCCTGTTCCTCGTCAGGTAGACGCCGCCGGGCGCGGAGCCACGCTGGCGAGGCGCCCGTACTGGACGAGTACGCGGCCATGAATACGCTCACGCTGATGGTCCAGTCGAGCGCCGGCGGGCAGGTGGAAGAGATCGCCAGAACCTTCGGCGTGGACTGGTCTCATCTGTCCGCCCAGATGATCAGCTTCTCGATCGTCTGCGCGCTTCTCTACTGGCTCGCATACAAGCCCGTACTGCGGATGCTCGAAGAGCGGCGACAGCAAATCGCGCAGGGTCTGGCCAACACCGAGAAGATCAACGCCGCGCTCGCCGCCATCGAGACCCAGCGTAAGGAAGCGATGACCGCGGCCCGGGCCGAGGCGACCCGGATCATCGAGGAAGCCCGCGGCATCGCCAGACGCGTGGGGGAACAGGAGACGCAGCGGGCGCAGGCGGCCGCCGAACAACTCGTGCTGAAGGCTCGCGACGCCGCGACGCAGGAACACACGCGGATGATGGGCGAGCTCAGACGCGAAGTGGGGCGCCTGGTCGTGAGGACCACGGCCGCCGTCATCGGCAAGATCCTGACGCCCGAAGATCAACGGCGCCTGGCCGAGGAAACGACCAAAGAATTGAGCAGCTCGTAGTGTCAGGACGAAAGCGGAATGAGAAAAGCCCGACAAACGAAACGTGACGCCAAGCACCTGTGGCGCCTGTGTCTGGTGAACGGATCGCTGGATGAAAACCGCGCCCGGCTGGTCGTCGAACAAGTGATCGAGTCGAGGCACACCGGCAAAGCGGCCATCCTGTCGTACTTTCTGCTTCTGCTGAGACTCGATCGTGCTCTCCACGCGGCCCAGGTTGCGAGCGCGGCGCCGCTCGAGGCCGACACGCGGACCGCCGTCGAAGAAGGGCTGACACGCAGATACGGGCGCGCGATAACGACCACGTTCGTGGTCGATCCGACGCTGATCGCGGGCATGCGCCTCCAGATCGGTAGCGATGTGTACGACGGCAGCGTCAAGGGCGGACTGGCCGCGCTCGAGGCACGCTTTTGAACCCGGCGCCGGGTGGGTCGAGGTGAACCGATGAGCACCCTGGTGCAGGAAATCGAAGCGCGCATCGGCAACGCGAAGGCCATCACGGCCAGGCAGAATGTAGGGGTCATTCGGGAGATCGGCGACGGTGTCGCCCGTGTCGAGGGTCTGAGCGATGTCATGCTCAACGAGATGCTCGATCTCGGCCACGGCATCACGGGGCTGGCGCTCAGTCTCGAGGAGACCGACGTCGGCGTCGTCATTCTCGGCGACGATACCCAGCTCGAAGAGGGCGGCGAGGTTCGCGCGACCGGTAAGCTGCTCCAGGTGCCGGTCGGTAAGGGGCTGCTCGGCCGGGTCGTGAACACGCTCGGTCAGCCGCTGGACGGCAAGGGACCGATCGCGAGCGACGTCGCCTATCCGGTCGAGAAGATCGCTCCGGGGATCATGCAGCGCCGTCCGATCAGCCAGCCCGTCCAGACCGGCATCATGGCAATCGACGCGATGATTCCGATCGGTCGGGGCCAGCGCGAGCTGATCATCGGCGACCGCTCGACCGGCAAGACGACGATCTGCATCGATACGATCATCAGCCAGGCCCGCCTGAACAGCGCGGCGGAAGCCGCGGCCGACAAGGACTATCGTCCCCTCTACTGCATCTACGTCGCCATCGGCCAGAAGCAATCGACGATCGCGCGGCTCATCTCGGTCCTCGAGGAAGCCGGGGCGATGCCCTACACCATCATCCTCGCGGCGCCCGCCGCCGATTCCGCCACCAGTCAATATCTGGCGCCGTTTGCAGGGGCGGCCATGGGCGAATGGTTCATGGACAACGGCATGGATGCACTCATCGTCTATGACGACCTGTCCAAGCACGCGGTGGCATACCGCCAGGTGTCCCTGGTGCTGAAGCGGCCGTCCGGTCGCGAAGCATATCCGGGCGACGTGTTCTACCTCCATAGCCGCTTGCTGGAGCGTGCCGCCCGCGTCGGGGAGAAGTACGGCAACGGTTCGCTCACGGCCCTCCCCATCATCGAAACGCAGGCCGGCGACGTGTCGGCGTACATCCCCACCAACGTCATCTCGATCACCGACGGGCAGATCTTCCTGGAAACGGACCTGTTCTATCAGGGCACGCGTCCAGCGATCTCGGTCGGTATTTCCGTATCGCGCGTCGGTTCCGAGGCGCAGCTCAAGGCCATGAAGCAGGTCGCGGGCCGTCTCAAGGGCGAGCTCGCGCAGTTCCGAGAGCTCGCGGCGTTCGCGCAATTCGGCTCCGAGCTGGACGCGACGACGCAGGCAAAAATCGACCGCGGCAAGCGCATCATCGAGCTGTTCAACCAGCCCCAGCACAGCCCGATTCGGGTCGAGGTCCAGGTCGCCCTGCTCTGGGCCGTTCAGAACGGGTACACGGACGCGATCGCCGTAGACCGCCTCAAGGACTACCAGGCCCGGTTGACCGAGTACCTGACCACATCGAAGGCCGAGCTGCTCGGAAAGATCGCGAAGGAGAAGGCGCTCAGCGAGGCGCTGACGGTGGAGCTGAAGGCCGCTGTCGATCAGTTCAAGCAGATCTGGACATGACCCATGGCGAGCGCTCGTGAACTTCGTCGGCGCATCAGATCGATCAGCAGCACGGCGCAGATCACCAGGGCCATGCAGATGGTTGCCGCCTCGAAGATGCGGAAAGCCCAGCAGGCGGCGATCGAGGTGCGCCCGTTCGTACGGTTGCTCTACCGCATCCAGCGCAAGGCGACCACACGGCCGATCGAGTTCAGTCACCCCCTGCTCGCCGTACGAGAAGTCCGCAAACGGGCGATCGTGCTGGTCGCGTCCGACAAGGGCTTGTGCGGCGCGCTCAACAGCAACCTGTTTCGCCTCGCAGGACAGTATGATCCGCATGCAACGGTGTTCATCACGGCCGGACGCAAGGCCGCGCAGTTCGTTGCGCGTAGCGGTCGCCAGCTCGTCGCCGACTTTCCCTACGGTGACACGCCCCATATCGCCGAATCCAGGGCGATTGCCGCCCTGGCTCGCGACCTCTTCCTCAAGGGCGAAGTCGACGCGGTCAACGTGGTCGCCACCCGATTCGTCAACACGCTCACCCAACAGGCCGTCGACCTCGAATTTCTCCCGATCGGCGACATCACAGGGGTGGAGATCCCAGGAGCACCACCAGCGGAAGCCGCGAGCGACACCACCGAGTTCGTGTTCGAACCCAGTGCCGAAGACATCATCGGCTATCTGCTCGGGCACTATCTCAACATCTTCATCCACCTCGTGCTGCTGAATGCGAAGGCCAGCGAACAGAGCGCACGCATGGTGTCGATGAAAAACGCCACCGACAACGCCGACGGCATGATCAAGCACCTGACCCTCGAGTACAACAAGCTGCGCCAGGGGCACATCACCCAAGAGCTGCTGGAAATCGTCGGCGGCCAGGCAGAGTGAGCCGGGAGGCGGACGCATGAACACGGGAAAGATCGTTCAGGTCGTCGGGCCGGTGGTGGACGTCGAGTTCCCCGAAGCACTGCCCGCGATCTACAGCGCGTTGTCGGTCGAGTATACGGTCCAGAACCACCCGGCGACGGTGACGCTCGAGGTGCAGCAGCACCTCGGCGACCGGCGTGTTCGAAGCATCTCCATGTCCGGTACGGAGGGCCTCAAGCGCGGATACGAGGTCAAGGACAGCGGGGCGCCAATCCGCGTGCCGGTCGGCGACGGGGTCCTGGGTCGCGTGTTCGACGTGACCGGCTCCCCGGTCGACGAACGCGGGCCGGTCGAGGCAGAGAAGTACTATCCGATCCACCGCCCGCCCCCGCCGCTGGCGGACCAGTCGACCTCCCCGCAGGTGCTCTCCACGGGCATCAAGGTGATCGATCTGATCTGTCCCTTCCTGAAAGGCGGCAAGGTCGGCGCGTTCGGTGGGGCCGGCGTCGGGAAGACCGTCGTCATCATGGAGCTGATCAACAACATCGCCAAGCTGCACGGCGGTGTGTCGGTCTTCGCCGGCGTCGGCGAGCGCACGCGCGAAGGTAACGACCTGTACCACGAAATGACGCGCGCCGGCGTCATCAACGAGAAGGACCTGAGCGCGTCGAAGATCGCGCTGGTCTACGGCCAGATGAACGAACCGCCAGGGGCGCGCCTGCGCGTGGCGCTTTCGGGCCTTGCGATCACCGAGTACTTTCGCGACGAGAAGCATCAAGACGTGCTGCTCTTCATCGACAACATCTTCCGCTTCTCGCAGGCCGGCTCCGAGGTCTCCGCCCTCCTCGGCCGGACGGCCAGCGCGGTCGGGTATCAGCCGACGCTCGCCGCCGAGATGGGCACGCTCCAGGAGCGCATCACCTCCACGAAAAACGGCTCCATCACCTCCTTTCAGGCGGTCTACGTGCCGGCTGACGACCTGACCGATCCGGCGCCGGCCACCACGTTCGCCCACCTCGACGCGACGATCGTCCTCGAGCGGGCGATTGCCGAGCTGGGCATCTACCCCGCAGTCGATCCGCTCGCCTCGACCTCCAGGGCGCTGGCGCCGGAAATCGTCGGCCAGAAGCACTACGACGTGGCGCGCAGCGTGCAGAAGGTGCTGCAACGCTTCAAGGACCTGCAGGACATCATTGCGATTCTGGGCATTGACGAGCTGTCGCCCGAAGACAAGCTGACCGTGTTCCGCGCGCGTAAGATACAGCGCTTTCTGAGCCAGCCGTTCAGCGTCGGGCAGGTGTTCACCGGCCGTGAAGGCAAACAGGTTCCGGTGGCTGA
>Ga0066700_10000437_pt1 | contig 14887 bp, 8 predicted proteins | sample GraSoiAngelo_149_FD_66460 | JGI IMG/M metagenome (GOLD analysis project Ga0066700, IMG submission 66460) | Grasslands soil microbial communities from the Angelo Coastal Reserve, California, USA - 14_1009_09_30cm | ecosystem: Environmental > Terrestrial > Soil > Grasslands | place: USA...
GCGTGCGCCCAAGGGCGAGCGGGATCGCGCACATCGCGACCGCGGTGAGGGTGTGGCCGAGGGCGACCGGCCACGGCGCGTCGCGCCACAGATCCTCGAGGTAGCGCTCGACCCCGGCGGTCCCGGCCGCGGGCGGCACGCAGCCGCCGTAGACGTTCCGGCTGAGCCATCGGAGGACGCGGCGGGCGCTCGTACCCACGCGGGTGTTCCCGGCTATCCGACGATGTAGCGCTGGCGGTTGTCGTAGGTCGTGCAGAGGTACTCGAGCTTCGGAATCCGCCCGGAGAGCATGGCGCCGAGCGTGATGCTGTTGTCAATCGCGTAGTCGCTATTGTCGTACTCACCGACCGCGAACCGGCCGACGAGGACCAGATTCGCGATGCGCTTCAGCTCGTGGTGGGCGTAGTAGATGTGCCGCCGCGTGCCGAGGTCCGGCACGACGTAGGCGAACTCGACTCGCTTCACGGCCGCGTCGGTGACGCGATCCAGCCGGACGTAGGGGAGCTTCGCAAGGTCCGCGCGGACCATCGCGATCAGGTCGTCGTCCGACTTCTCCAGGCGGGGGTCGCCTCGGGGCACGGTGACGTCGGCGACCACGACCGACCGGCCCGCCGCGACCGTCTCGCGGCTGTACTCGTTCTGCTCGAACAGGCGGTTGAAGCAGGTCGTCCGCTCGGGGAAGATCAGCGTGCGATACGGCAGCGCTCGCGGCAGGTCGAATTCGAAGAGCACGAGGATCATCGACCGGATCTTGATACCCTGCACGTGCTCGCGGAGCGCGGCCGTGTCGAAGCCGGCGAGCAGGCCCACCAGACTCGCGATCGGCAGCGTCGAGACGACGGTGAGGTCGGGCCCCTCGACCGTGCGCTCGCCGTCGGGGCCCGCCACCGTGATTCGGACGATCCGGTCGCGCTCCACCTCGAGCCGCGTCGGCTCTGACTCGTAGAGAACGGTCTGCCCCTCGCGCACGAGGTAGGCCGCGATGCTGTCCCAGAGCTGCTGGTAGCCGCCGCGGGGGTAGTAGAAGATCGAGGGGTTCAGCTCCTGCTTGGGGAAGAGCAGCCGCTTCAGCACTTCCCGCGGATGCACCTGCGCGAACCGCTGGTTCACAAACGCGGGGTCGATCTCTCCGGGATCGGTCCAGACCTTCTCGGCCATCGGCGCCGCGATGTGTTCGTAGAAGCGCCGGCCGAATTTGCGCACGACGGTCGTCTCGAAGGTGTCGGACGAGAACCTCCAGGTGATCCAGCCGAGTTGGGCGGCCAGGAAGCTCCAGGCGAACGCCACGGCGTGCCACAGCGAGAGCGGGGTGATCCAGTCGATCACCCGGGGCGGGAACTGGTAGAGCTTGCCCCTGAACTGGACACCGTGCTGGCTCTTCTTGATCAGGCAGTCTGGGCCGAGCAGCTCCTCGGCCATCACTCGGACGCGCGTGATGTTCGGCGACAACCGGTGCGGGCCGTGGTCCACGGTGTGGCTTTTCCAGCGGAAGCTGCCCGCGAGCCCGCCCGGCGTGGTCTTCCGCTCGACCAGCAGGACCTGCCCCTCGTACCCGTGCAGCGCGAGCCCGAGCCCGGTGCCGAGCCCGGTGGCGCCGGCGCCGAGGATGACGATGCGTGGAGGCCGGTCAGTGCGTGCCACGCGGGGCCGGTCTCCGGTTCGGTCGGCCGGGAGGGTCGTGCAGGGGGGTGTGGACGTGCACCAGAACCATTATGCTGGAGCGACAGCGGCCTGAAGCAGCAAAAAGAGGCTGTCGCGGTGGCCCGGCGGAGCACGCTGCCGCTGACTTCCGGCGGGACCGCGCGCGGGAGCCCCGGGCGCGACGCCCAGCCTCATCGCCGCCCGGACCGAGACGCCATCGGATGAGCCGGCCGATGAGGGGGCCGCCTTCATCCGCACTGTATCAGAGAGGGATCCGGGAGTGACCTGGATGGGAACCCACTCCGACCCATTTCCGGCAGGATCGCAGGCCGCGGCCACGCTCGCCGCGTCCGAGAACCCCCTTTACCTTTCCTTCGCGCTGCGCACGTTGAGGCCGGAACGGAACGTCACCTCCGTCGACTCGATGACGGCAAGGTTCCGGATCCGCAGCTCGCGCAGCATGCCCTGTCTAACGCCTAGGCCTCGCTCGCGCTTCCAAGGCCGAGGCCGCGGCCAGCGCGCTGCCCGCCAGTACGGCCAGTTGCAGACCCAATGTAAAGGAACGCGGGCGGTAGCGGAAGACGACATGATGGGTACCCGGCGGAAGTACGACCCCCCGGAAGAGACCGTTTACGCGCACGATGCCGACCGCCCGGTCGTCCGCAATGGCCTGCCACCCTGGGTAGTAGACGTCGGCCAGCACCACCACGCCTGGCCGATCGAGAACCGCGTCGATCTTCACTTCGTTGGCAGTCTCCTCCACAATATCGGCCTTTGAGCGAGGTGGGCGCGTGTCGAGCGCGGCGCCGCCGGGAACGTTGATCTGCTCCTCCACGCTGATCGCGTCCTGGTCAGGGCGATCGAGGCACCGGTTACGCGTGATCGGACCGAACGCCGCGAGGGCTGCGGTCCTCGAATCCACCACGCGCACCAGGCTCGAGACGAAAACACGCGGGGCGACAGCCGAGTTCTCCCAGATCGCCACCTCTCGCCGATAGACGAGACGCAGCGGCCCGGTCTCGGGGGTTCCGTATACGGCAAATGCCTCACGCAGGGGCAGTCCGACCGGCGTGACGACGTACTTCACGCCCAGCCGGCCGTAAGCGGCCGGACACCGCGCCAGCCACAAGGCGGGGTGCTCTCCGATCGGCGCCCCCAAGTAGCGGAACTCCTGAACCCCAGGAAACCACAGCGGGGTCCAGGTGGCGGTGCCGGGGGGTCGCAAATAATTGCTCACGTACTCGACGTAACTGCCGACGGACAGGGAATTCAGATACCGAACATCATTGATCCCGAACGCAGCGGCCAGGTTCGGGTAGAGGGCGCCCTGCATCCCGAACACGCGGTAGGAGCCGGCGTGAGCGCGAAGGTACCGGACGTAGCCGTCTTCGACAAACGGGTCGCGGCGAGCCGGGAGCCCGCGAGCCGCGTTGACCTCTACGGCGACGATGGAGACCGCGGCGAGCCCCATCAACAGTCCCGCAATGTCCCGGCGTCTCGTGACCAGAGCCAGCGCGCTCGACATTCCGATCGCGAAGAGCACGCCGAGGATCCAGCTCGTGCCGATGTCTGTTCCCCGTGGAACCCAGAACCACAACTCGAAGATCGCCAACCCGACGATCCCCGGGATGACCCGGTGTCCGCGGAGGGCCCGAACGCACAGCCATAGGACCGCGGCGCCGAGGAGGATCGCGACGACCCCGCCCCCGAGCTGTCCGAGCACCCGGAACTCCGCGGCCGGAGACGCCAGCGCGGCGCGGGAGTCGCTGATCCAAGTGGCGGCGAGCTGGAAGAGCCCGGACAGTGCCAGGCCGCCAACAAAGAGGCGGAGTTTCCACCAAGGCGCGGCGATCTCGGCGGAGGTGCCGCGAGACACGCCCCAGGCGAAGAGGGCCGGGACCGCGATGCCGAGAATCGCGGCGTGCCACCACATCCGAGTGTGGCAGGCGCCCGGCGACGCCCAGAGGCACGTGACCGTCGTGGGTCCGTCGCCGATTCCCACCGCGTTCACCGCCACCGCGCCGAGCGTGGACACCACGAACAATCCGGCCGTCCAGGCCACGATGGTTCCGCGCCGCGCAGTCATCCACGCGACGATCGCGTCGTGGGCCCCGACCGTGGCGGGGCGGCGGTCGAGTATCGCATCGAGCCCGAGGGCGGCGGCGCAGGCGATCGAGAATACCCATACTGGCCCCGCCCAGCGCTGGGACCACACCTGCTCAAAGAGCGGGAGGAACCCTATCCAGTAGGTCAGCGGGTAGCCGAACGACTTGCCGAGAATGCCGAGCCCGACTCCCAGAAAGAGCGCCTGATGAACCAGGAGGCGGCCGGCGGCGAGGAACCCGCCGATGGCCAATACCATCATCGTGACTCCCGTGTAACCGCCGAGCTCGTCCCAGTAGCCGTTGACAGGCATCTCCCGGGCGAACGTTGGAAATGTGAAGTAACTCGGCACGAGGACGCCGATCGCTTCCGGGAAGCGGACGAGGGCCATCCCGTTCTTGAAGGTGCCCGCCCCGTGCTGGTTGAATGACAGCGGTACTAGTTCCAGGAACGGGAGTACCTGGGGAGCCGAGAGGAGCACGCCGGCGAACGCGGCGATCGTGGGTCGCACCAGGAGGCCAGGCAGATGCCGCCGATCGGCTGTGCGGGATGCCCGCACGACGAGGAAGAGTGCCGCCAGGGCAAGCACGTAGAGCGCGGATTCGGGTTGCCCGGCGAGGAGGACGAGGGCGACGCCCGCCGCCAGCGGGACCGATGCCGCGAGCGTTCGCCTGCTGACGGCCAGCTCCGCGGCGTAGAGCACGACCGGAATGGTCATGGATGGATTCGAGAGCATCTGGAGACTCACAAACCACATGCTGGAACCGCCGAGCATGAAGAAAACGCCGCCGAGGAAGGCGCTGACGGCGGAGGCGCCAATCCGTCGCAGAAAGAGAAACGTAAAGAAGGCGGAAATCCACAACCGGCCCAAGATGAAGAAGTCCCAGGTGATGGCCGGCGCCACATCCTGCAGGATCTGGTACGGGAAGAGCGCCCGCGGACTGTACTCGGCCACGACGGGCTTCCCGGCGGCCAGGTAGGGGGTCCACAACGGCAGCTCGCCGCGCCGGTACGTCAGTCCGACGAAGCGATCGATCGGAGTCTCGTAGTACGCGGCCGTGGCGAGGTCGACGTTGTACGTGTTCTCGGGTACTCGGGACTCCGCCGAACCGCCGCCCGCGAGGACGCCGTGGGGGTAGAACAGTAACGGCATCAGTGACTTCGAGAAGAAGACGACCTGCGCGAAAACCAGACAGATGAGGGCAAGGTACGCGAGGGCGGCTGTCGTCTTCTCGTGCCGGCACAGGCTAGAGACGTCGAGGAGCCGGTCGAACTTCAGCATTGGGGCCTCCTGTCGACGCAGGTTAACCCCCGATTCGAAAATAACTGAGCGGTGAACGGGCTACGAACTTGATGAAACAGAACGGCCTCTTGTGTGTTCTTAAGGGGAGCGGACGTCCCCACGTCACTCCCCAACCACAGGAGGCTGCTCTGATGCGTCTGAGCGTAATCGCCCTGCGACGGATGATCAAAGGAAAGCTGCACGTCGAGTTCGTGCGCCAAGAACTGACATCGTACAGCGGGCTCGAAGTGGTCCGCCGCTACCTGCGGCAGTGGGAGCTGCCCAGCCGACTGCGCGCGGCGTGAGCCGCTCTCCCCGCCCTCTATGCCTTCATCTCCGGCCGAGAGGCGCAGGAGAAAACCCTCGCGGAACTCAAGGGCGAGCCCACGAAGACTTGACGCTTTGACCAGTTTTGTCATCGCGAGTTTCGTTTCCGGCATGAGGCCGCGCCGAGTGCGACCCGATCTCAACTCCGGATCAGGAACGGATCTGGCCCCAGGTGCGCGCGGCCAGCGTCGCGGCGCCCAGGATGGCGACAGCGCCTATGAGGAACCCGGCCGTCTGGCTCGGCGGACGAAAGCGCATGACCACACGGTGGCGCCCGGCGCCGACCAAGACGCCGCGGACGACGCCGTCGACCCGATAGATCGGCGCGGGTTTGTCGTCGACCGTCGCGCGCCAGCCCGGGTAGAAGGTGTCGGTCAGGACGACGAGCGCCCGGCCATTGGCCTCGGTGTCGATCGTCACGTGGCGGGCGCCATAGGTCACGACCTCGGCGCGGCCACGCCCGCCGCCCGCCCCCGGGGGGATGCCCTCGACGACCGCGTGATCGCGAAGGTCGAAGGGGCCGGAGAGCGCGCGCGCGCGCGCTTCGGCCGGGCCCGCTGCCGTTTCCCACTGTCCGACGACGAAGGCGCGGGGCAGCGCCGCCCGGTTCTCGTAGACGACCGCGTCGTTCTGATACACGATCGGGAATCGATCGCTCTCGGTCTTGACGCCGGCGTTCAGGTCCATGCCGGGTGGTACAAGGATGTACCTGACACTCAGGAGTGAGTAGCCGCGCCGCCGCTCGCGAAGATCGCGCGCGAGCGAGCCGGGAACGCGCCGACCGTCCCGATTGACGGGAGGCGGGTCACCGGTGAACCAGAGCGCATGCCACCAGAGGGGCGGTGAAGTCTCGAGCCCTTCGGCGGCGAATCGTTGGAACCAGTCCACGGCCAGCGCCTCCACGAACCGGACGTCGTACAGACCAAAAACGCTCGCGTAGTTTGGCGCGATCACGCGGTGATCGCCCATGATCCGGTCGTAGCCGGCGCGCGCCTTCAGAAAGCGGACGACGGGAGGTTCGGCCGCGGGATCGCGCCGCTCGGGAAGCCCGAAGGTTGCGTGGGAGTCCAGCGCGACGGCGGCGGCGAGCGCCATGGCCGCACAGATCCCGGCCACGAAGCGCTGGCGGAACACGAACAGCCCGACGGCCGAGAGCCCGAGGCCGGCGGGAACGAGACGGAGGGCCAGGGAAACGGCAGCATAGCCCCTCGGAATCGGAAACCATCGCTCGACCACAGCGATCCCGAGCAACGCCGTTGCCAGCGGCAGGCCTTCGAGACGGAGCAGCGCTAGCGTGGCCAGCGCCAGGACGCAGGCGGCCACCGCCTGGCCGCCCAGTGCTCCTGGCCAGTAGAAGTCCCAGAGCACCGTCGCCGCGTGCTCGACGTAGGCGGTCGCGCTCGCGCCGAGTATCCCAACACCGAGCAGGACTCCCATGAGGGAGAGCAGGAGCCGCGCCCGCGCGGTGCTGCTGCGGCCCGCCTCCTGGAGCCGCGCCAGGCCGAAGGCGGCGCCACTGGAGAGGGCGAAGCACCAGGTGGGGCCGGCCCAGCGGGGCGTCCACACCTGGTTCAGGAGGGGGAGCCGGCCGATCCAATCGAATGGGGGCACGCCGAAGTTCTTGAGCACGACCCAGCCCCATACGCCGATGAAGAAGACGAGGGCGGTCCGCCAGCGGGGCGCCACCGTCCAGTTCGGAACAAGAAGGCCGGCGACCGCCAGGAAGACGGCGAGCACGCCGCCGTAGCCGCCGAGGAAGTCCCAGTGGCCGTTGTCGGGCTTGATCCGCACTGCGGTCGGCAGCTCGAAGAAGCTCGGTACGAAGAGGGCGATCGCAAGCACCGGCCGAGCCGGGGCCCGGGTCCCCATATCGTTGCCGATCTCGTGCAGGTGGAAGGCGATCGGCAGGTGGGCCGCGAACGGCACCAACAGCGGCGCTGCCAGCCCGAACCCCACGAGGATCGCGACAGCGGCCCATCCGATGAAACGTCGCCCATCCCGGAGCGAGCGGCCGGTGGCGCCGAGCCAGCGGACGATTCCGTAAAGGCCTGCGGCAAGGAATACGTAGAGCGTGACCTCAGGCTGGCCCGCCAGGAGGTTCAGGCCCGTCGCGCCCCCGAGCCAGGCGGCCCGCCGGGAATCCGGCATCGCGACGAACGTCTCCACCGCTAGGAAGAGCAGGGGAACCACCATGGCCGGGTTGACGAGCTGCTCGAGGTTGACGAACCAGGTGAAGACGCCCGAGAGCATGTAGGAGAGGCCACCGAGCACTGCCGCCGTGAAGCCGAGGCGCGCCCGCGCGAGGAAGCAGTAGGTCAGCCAGCCGGCGATCCAGAGCCGCACGATGAACCAGAAATCCCAGAGGCCCGGCGGGCTCATGTCTATCAGCATCTGGTAGGGGAAGAAGATTCGGGTCGAGTAGTTGGCGACGAGCGGTGTGCCCGCGGCCTGGTGAGGGTTCCAGAGGGGAAGTTCGCCGCGCCGGAGCATCCGACCGATGTAGCGGTCGAGCGGCCATTCGTAGAAAGCCGGCGTCGCGAGGTCGACGTCGAACGTGTTGACGGGGCGCCGATCCGCGCCGCCTGGCGGCGTCGCGGGGACGACCGCGCTTGTGTAGAGGGGTGCTTGCAGGGTCTTTCCGTTGAAGAGGACTGGCGCGTAGCAGACGGCAAGGACCGCCCCATAAAGGACCGCGGCTCCCGGGGCGCGCGTGGCCCAGGGTGGAAGCTGGCCGGTCAGCCGATCAAGCGGGCAGATTTGCCAGATCCCGGAACCTGGTGGGTTCGCCGCCTGGATGGTGCCTGGGCTCGGGCGTGGCGCGTTCCTCCCCGCCGCGGACTCGGTTAACGGCCGGCGCGGCGGTGGCGGTGAATTGGGCGCCCCCGGTGCCGATCGCGGCGCTCGCGTGCGCTTGATGCAAACGCTGGCCGAGATGGGCGGGATGAAGTCGCTGCCGGCGATGACGACGGCGAAGTCGCACGCGATCCTGGACGAGCCGACTGGATCGCGCCCTCGAGCGGTACCACCGCATCTGTGGCCAGGCGGAGCGAGATCACAGGACCCTGGGTCAGCCCGGGCACGCGATCACACGGCCGCGCGTGATGTTCGGCGACAACCGGTGTGGGCCGTGGTCCACGGTGTGGATCTTCCAGCGGAAGCTGCCCGCGAGCCCGCCCGGGGTGGTCTTCCGTTCGATCAGCAGGACCTGCCCCTCTTACCGTATAGCGCGAGCCCGAGCCCGGTGGCGCCGGCGCCGAGGATGACGATGCGCGGAGGCCGGTCAGTGCGCGCCATGCGGAGCCGGTCTCCGGTTCGGTCGGCCGGGAGGGTCGTGCGGGGGGGGTGTGGACGTGCACCAGAACTATTATGCTGGAGCGACGGCGGCCTGAAGCAGCAAAAAGAGGCTGTCGCGGTGGCCGGCGGAGCACGCGGCCGCTGACTCCCGGCGGACCGGACGCGCGTGAGCCCCGGGCGCGACGCCGAGTCTCATCGCCGCCGCCCCGGACCTAGACGCCACCGGATGAGCCGGCCGATGAGGGCCGGGGCGAGCGCCTGCAGCCGCCCGAGCAGGATCGGCAGCGGCGAGAGGACGAGCGAGGTGCGCCCCGCCCGCTCCGCCCGATAGATCCGCTCGGCCACGTACCGCGGGGACCTCGGCCGCGAGCCCTGAGGCAACCGGTACGCGCCGTGCACGCGGGTGCGGCGGTTGAAGTCGGTCTCGATGGCACCGGGCCGCACCACGAGAATGCGACACTCCGGGAACGATCCCTCGAGCCTCACGATCTCGATGTAATCGCGCAGGGCGCGCTTGCTCAGGGCGTAGGGCGTGAGGCCGGGGATGAGGAAGTCCGCCGCTCCCGAGAGCACGAACACGAAGCGGCGGCAGGACGTGGTTGTCGCTAGGGCGCTCAAGAGCGTGACCGGTGCGAGGAAGTTGACCTCCAGGCAGCGGCGGAACGCCGCCGGTGGGACCTCGTCCGCGTAGCCGGCCTCCGACATTCCCGCGGGGAACACGCAGAGCTCCAGTGGTGGTTCCGAGCCGGCCAGTTCGCTCGCGAGCCTGGCCACGGCCGCGGGATCGGCCAGATCACAGCGGTCGCGGGTCACCGCCTGCACCGTCCATCCCCGCTCCCGATACACGTCGGCGAGCGCCCGTCCGAGCCCGCCGCGAGCCCCGACGATCAGCACGTTCGGCTGCCCCGGCGCCGCCGGGGCGAGCGCCGAAGGCGCGGGTGACGTGCCGGCCTCAGGCATCATGCGTATCATAGGGCCGTTCGGCCGCCGCGCCCGCGACAAGTTGGACGCGTTGGCAGAGCTACGGTGGCGCGCTCCCGCGGTGCTATAGTCAGATTGATGGGCCTGACCGCAGACGACGCTAAGCCGGTCGCGGTCCCCGGGGAATGACGGCGGCGGTCGACAGGGCCTCGTGGCGGGCAGGCGTCCTTCCCCTGGCGGCGATCGCGGCGGCGATCGGCCTGATGTACGCGCCGTCGATCACGAACCCGCTCTGGCTCTGGGATCACCACATCATCCTGCTCCTGGCCAAGGCGCCGCAGTTTGCCCACGGGCTCTTCTGGCACCTGGTCCACTACCGGATCGGATTCCAGGAAGACGTTGTCTACTTCCGCGTGCTGTCGATGCCGATTGTGTTCGGGCTGGCGAAGCTCTTCCAGGACCACCGCGTGCTCTACTACGCGGCGCATCTCCTCGCGCACCTCGGCGCCTCGGTCCTGTTCTACCGCGTGGCGCTCGCGCTCGGCGCCGGCGGCACCGTATCTCTCTTCATGGCCCTCACGTTCGCCGTGTACGCAGGCGCCGGGAACACCGCGAACATCCCCTTCTATACGACGATCTTCCTTGCCGTGCTGATCGCAGGCGGGGGGGTGCTCGCGGTGCTCCAGTACCTGAGCGACGGCCGCGGGAGAAGCCTGGTGGCCGGCGCGTCATGCATGGTCCTCGCCACGCTGATCTACGACGCGTTCCTTCTGCTGGCGATCGCGCTTCCGGTCCTCGCGGTGGCCCTGCGCTGGCGCGAGGGCAAGGCGACCGGACGGGAGCTGCGGGCGGCGGCCGCGTTGCTCGCGGCCGTCCTCCTCGTATTCTGCCTCGTGATCGTGTCGCTCACGTTCTCGCCGACCGTGCAGTCGAAACCGGGTGGCGTCACCCGATCACTCGACGTGACGGTCGGAGAGCTGGTCCGGGGCGACCGGATCGGGCCCGCGGCGTGGTTCGGTCTCTGGGCGGTCCTCGTCGACCTCGTCCTGTTCTTCCCGGGCCACCTCCTGGTGATCTTCCACCGCGGCAACATGCCGTATTGGGACATGTGGGCGCTCGCGTTCGCGTGGCTCCACGCGTTGGCCGGGCTCACGCTGACGCTGGCCGGCGCGGCGGGCGCCCTCGGGCTGCCCCGCTGGTGGCGGGCGGCGGGTTTTGCGCTCGTGGCGGCGGGCGCGTCGCTCGATCCATACTGCCTGCCGCTGGCGGTGATCATCGTCCTGGTCGCGTGGTCGGGCTCCCCCCGCCCCGCCCTGGCACCGGGACTGCTCCTGACCGTCACCGCCGGTCTCCTCACCTCGTTCAACATCGCGCTCGGGCGTGCGGATGGCTACAACGTGGTCGCGTTCCGTCATCACTACGTGAGCGGCTTCTTCGTGCTGCTGGTGGTGGCCTCACTGGTGGGGGCAGGCTGGCGCGAGCGCCCGGCGTGGCAGCGCAGGGTGCTGGCCCTGTCGCTGACGGCCTGCCTCGGTCTCAACGCCTGGGCCACCGCCGACATCCTTCGGGGCGTGAAGCGGGACAATAAGATGGTCTGGTCGTTCGACGACGCCCTGACGACGGTCATGGAGCGAGCTGGTCCGCGGTCGCTGTTCGTCGCGTTTCCGACGAGCTTCGTGCGGGGGCTCGACTGGCGAGATCAGCCAGCGCAGGACGTGGTGTTCGACCTATTGCACTACCACAACGATCCGATGACACGGTACGTGAACCGGGCGCCGCTCTTCGTGCGGGCGGACCGGGTGGTCCGCCCGAACCCCACCTACCGCCAGGACGGGGGGGAGGACTTCCTCTTCCGGTTCCTGCTGCTCGATCTGCCGCCGGGTCGGTTCGAGCTGTTCGGTTCATCGCCGAGCGAACCCCGCGTCGTTCTCGATAGCCGGCAGTTGTTGCTGGTCGGGCGGCGCGCCTCCGATCGATCGCCGGTGCACTGGACCTACGCGCTTCCGTCGGAGGTGCGGCTGCCGGTCCGGGTCGCGCTATCCCGGTCCGGGCGGTCGCTGCAACTCTCCGCGAACGGCGTCATAATCGGCCGGACCGAGATCCGCGACGCCGACGCGTACCTAGCCTGGGAGTCGGACGACGTGGGCCTCCTGGGCCCGGACTTCGAGCGCATCGTCTCCTCCTACATCTTGTACGACACCTACATCCGGATCGGCCGCGCCCTGGGCGAAGACAGCGATCACAGTTAGTTTGTGTCGCGAACCGAGAAACGTTAGCCCCTTCTCAGCACGTAACGAGCACGTAGGCCGCCGATGGGCCCCCCGGAAGCACTGGGCGGGAGTGGAGGACGCGTGGGTGCTCGGCGGACCGCGCCCGGCCCGACCTCGTGCCGGCATGGCCAGGCGGTGCGCGGCAGTCTCGTCGCCGGTGGAGCGGACTCGACGGGACCACCCATCGGCCATGGTCTCCGCGGCCGACGAGCGGCCCCGGCCGCGACCCCGTACGAAGTCCGGCCGGCGCTAATTTAGTCTAGGTCTAGACTAGTCGCCGGTCGGGAACGGGCGCTCTGCCGACGGAGGGCCGTTGCAGGAGCGGTGGAGTCGCCGGGCGGACGCGCCCGCCGCCGCAGTATCCACCATCCGGTGGGAAGGAGAAGGAGACCGCCGGTGGACAAGAGGCGGCCGGCTCGGGTGCTGATGAACGGCACGAACCTGAGCGTCACCGTCGAGACTCCCGCCGGCACCACCACCCCGCGCATGACGGCGTTGGTCGCGAAGACCGGGATCTCCCTCTCTCCGGCGAAGGCGTGCCACCGCGGGTGGTACATCTCGTTGAGCACGAGAAAGCGTTGTTCTGAGGCCGTGTCCACCTGGATCTGGATCGTGTCCTGCCGGTAGCTCGCCCGGATGGCGCCGTCTGCCGCGAAGCGAGTCGCCACCGGGAAGCCTTCGACCACGCTTTCATCCATGATCCGCGTGGGTGGCCCCGCGGCCACGACCTTTTTCACCCGGTCGGCCGCCTCGGCCAAGTCCGCGACGGGCTGGACCGCTCGCGCGAAAAAGTGGCGGGGGACGACCGCGAACGGGTTGAGGATGATCGTGACGTCCTCGGGACGCGCGTCGAGCCGCCCGCGGGCGGTGGGGCCCGCGAGGTCGTAGTAGAGCGGGGGATTCACGACGATGGCGTACTTGACGCTGAGGAGGGCCAGGAGGGGACCCGGCATGCCCGATTGGAACACGATCGCGCGCGGCCCCCGAACGCTGGCGGGCCACGGCAAAGCGGCCAGGCGCGCGGGGACGCCGGGGCTGTAGCCGTCCGCGAGCCGCAGTCGCCAGAGGAACGCGACGTGGGGCTCGCAGTATATCCAGAACATCGATGGGTCGCAGATCATCGCCGACCGATACCTATCCACCTCGAGGCGATCGTGGAACGCGCGCACCGCGTCGGGCTCGGGGATGCGGAGCTGGTCCGACTTAACCATGAACAGATTGTTCTGCCTGAACGGAACGGGGAATGACCAGGCCTGGGCTCCGTTGACCGTGAAGAACGCGTACGAGAAAGCGTGGAGGGCGAGGACGAGGCCGAGACAATAGGCGACGAAGAGCCGCGGGCGACTCCTCCCCGAAAGCGCGAAGCTCAGCGCGAGCAGGAGGAGGAAGATCAGGGCCGCCCAGACCGTCCGGATCACCTCCTTCGGGAGCGCCGCCAGACGGTCGTCGACAGGAAGCGGTCGAGGGGGGCCGAGCGCCTCGACGAGGGCGCCCGGCACGACATGGTTGACCGACCACACGAGTCCCGCTGCGACCGGAGCCGCGACGATCAGAAGGGCGAGGCGGCGAGTGATCGGGGCGTCGGCGCGCGGGCCGGCGAGTTCCCGGAGGAGGACCGCGGCGAGCGTGCAGAGCGGCAGGAGAGCCATGACGCACATGCGGGCGTGCAGAAAGCTGAGGTGCAGGAAGATGACGTCGATGAGCCATTGGCCGGGAGCGGTCAGGATCCCGAGGAGGACGAGCACGATCGTCCACGCGTGAAACGGGAGGTCCTCGTCCTCGAGGCGGAGCAGCCGGAGCCACTGGCCGCGGAAGCGGACGAGTCCGGCGAGAACCAAGAGAGCCGCGAACGTCGAGGTGTAGAGCAGGATGCCCTCGTGCAAGTTGAGCGCGCCGTTGCCGGATGCTCGTACCTCTTCGAAGCCCAGTCCGAAGATCCCGTCGTTGAACAGCCTGAGGAACTCGCCTGGGCTCGGATACCACTGGAAGTGGGGGCGGTCGAGAAGGCGGAGATCCTCGAATACCGTGTAGAGGCGCGGAGAGGCGGTGATGAGCGCCCCGAACAGCGCGCCCGCGAAGACAAGCGGCGGTGACGCGCTGCGGAGGCGGACGCTGCGGTACATCGCGTAAGCGCCGAAGAGCCCGACGATGTAGACCGCTTCCTGCAGAAAGGTGAAAAAGAGCAGGTAGGTCAGCACGGCACCGAGGGCCACGAAGCTCGCGGCGCCGTTGGACCGCGTCGATCGCCTGAGGATCAAGAGGCCGAGCGGGATGAAGATCAGGATGGCGAAGCTGGAGTCGGCCTCCGCGAGCCGCAGGATCGAGTGCGTAGAAAAGACGTACAGCGACGCGCCGACCGAGGCGGAGAAGGGATCGCCGCACGTCGCCTTGAGGAACGCGTACGCGGCGAAGGCCGCGGCGATCAAGAGGCCGCAGGTCACGAACCCCGCGACGCGGTAGAGGTCGGCGAGAGGGAAGAGCGCTTCGAGACGGCTGAAGACGTCCGGCACCATGTAGTGCAGGCCGTACATGCTCTGCCCCATGAACTGGAAGTCGCTCCAGGCCTTGAGTCCGCCGGCCCGCAGGCTCTCGACTTCGAACTTCCGCACGTTGAGAAACCCGTTGAGCCGGTCGGAGTCGCCGAGGAAGGTGGCGTAGCCGGCGAGGTGGAAGGAGAAGAGCCCGAGCGCGAGGGCGGTCGGGAGGACGAGGGCCAGGGCGTCCCCCCGCCACCGCGCCCTGGGGGGCGCCGGGGGGCCGCCGGTCGGCCTCATCGGCGGGCCTCGCGCGGCCGCGCCCTCACGAGCTCCCGCCGAGGTGCTCGGCCGTGAGCGGCGGCCGGTGTGCGGGAGGTCCGGGCAGAGGCCTCACCCCGACAGGGCGCGGGAGACGGCCCGCCCGCGCTCACTTCAGCCATCTCTGGAAGTCGGTGACGAACTGGGTGACCGCCTCGTCCGTCTTCGGGTGCGAGACCAGCTGGCGGAAGAACGTCGGCGGGACCGTGACGATGTCGGCCCCCGCCTGGAGCGCCTCGTTGACGTCGAGGATG
>Ga0066700_10000451_pt1 | contig 14784 bp, 9 predicted proteins | sample GraSoiAngelo_149_FD_66460 | JGI IMG/M metagenome (GOLD analysis project Ga0066700, IMG submission 66460) | Grasslands soil microbial communities from the Angelo Coastal Reserve, California, USA - 14_1009_09_30cm | ecosystem: Environmental > Terrestrial > Soil > Grasslands | place: USA...
CGGCAACGCTCTCTTTTGAATTGCGCTCCGATCAGCGCACGTCAGTTGGCCGACCGTGCAATGCGCTCGGCAATATCTCGTGCAGACGACTCCGTAGAATTTACCGACCAACAGAACTTCGATAGCGCCGTCGCGCGCCTGGTTCGTCTGATTCCCATTCCGGCCGAGTCTGCCGAGTGGTTCTCGGAAAAAGACCTCGTCCCGGCCTCGAGGTGGACTTGGAAAAAAATGCTGCGCAACCCGGCCGTGCTCGCGACCAGCATCGCCGTTGCGGTGATTGCAGGAGTGTTCGTGTTTAATTTCGTTAGCCATCTAAATGATTTCCCTGGCTCCGCGACAGCTCGCAAATTGCTGGGGATCGCAGCTTCCGCGCGACCGGTGATGCTGGACCCGGTGAACGCTGAAGCAGGAACATTAAGCGACTTGTTCTTTATGAAACACGGTTTGGAGCATTACGATGTTCCGGCACAGTTTGCCGATTTTGCCACAATCGGTTGCCGCGTTTTCGAAGACGAGGAGTCACGGCGTATCGCTCAAATCTGGGTCTCTGAGAAACGCATGCAGTTCTTTCTCTTCCCGGCGGAGAGGGACAGCAAAACCGGAGCAGTGCTGCGGTTTCCCGGCTGGCGCTACGTTCGACAGGAAGGCTGGACCGGTGCGGTAACAGAACACAGCGGTGTTTGCTTCATGGCCGCAATCCGGGGCCGCGACAAGGATTTAGAGTCATACCTTTCGAAACCAGCGGACAAATAATCCCGCGTTTCGACGCGTTGACACGTAATGTGACGCGTTAGATTTTCTCCCCTTCGCTCCAACGTAGCTCGTCATACCGAGAGTGGTCGTTCGATAAAAATTCGTTAGGTTTGCGCACCGATTAAATGCCAGGGTAGCTCAGTGGTAGAGCAGGGGACTCATAAGCCCTTGGTCGGGAGTTCGAATCTCCCCCCTGGCAATTTTTTCATCGCCAATTGTTCAGCGTTGGACGTTGGGTGTTCGGCGTTCGACGTTCTTCGCAATGAATCAGCAACGTGTGCTCGAAAGGTTTTTCGCACTCGGAAATTCCTACTGGCTAACGCGATTTGTCATTCTGCGGCTGCTTGGGTTTGTCTACGCAGTCGCGTTTTTGGTCGCAGCCAACCAGCTTGTCCCGCTGATTGGCGAGCATGGGTTAACGCCGGCCAGGGATTTTCTGAGCGTGGTTCAAACGCAACTCGGCTCGCGAAGCGCCGGCATGTTGCGAATCCCTACGCTCTTCTGGTTCGGAATTTCGGACAACGGGTTGTTGATTTTCTCCTGGATCGGCTTCGCGCTGTCGCTCGTTGTTCTCGGCGGGTACGCAAACGCAATCCTGCTCGCAGTTCTTTGGGCGATGTACATGTCCATCGTTCACGTCGGCCAGATTTGGTACGGTTATGGTTGGGAAATCCAGCTGCTCGAGACCGGTTTCTTGTCGATCTTTCTTTGTCCACTGCTCGATGGCCGGCCCTTCCCCAAGTCCAGGCCGCCGATTCTAGTGATCTGGCTTTTTCGCTGGCTCGGTTTTCGCATAATGGTTGGTGCCGGTCTGATCAAATTGCGCGGCGACCCCTGCTGGCGCGATCTTACCTGTCTCTACTATCACTATGAGACGCAGCCGATCCCAAACCCTATCAGCCTCTATCTGCATTTTGCTCCCCGCTGGTTCCACAAATTTGAAGTGGTTTGGAATCACTTCGTCGAGCTGATCGTGCCCTGGTTTTCATTCGGTCCGCGAACGGCGCGCCACGTCGCGGGCGTGCTGTTGATCACATTCCAGATTTTTCTGATCATCAGCGGCAATCTTTCGTTTCTCAATTATCTGACGATCATTCCGTTTCTGGCGTGCTTTGATGATACTTTTCTCGGGCGTTTTCTGCCGCGACCGATCGTGAGACGGGCACAAAGCGCGGCTCAGAATTTGCAGCCGTCGCGCATTAGCAACGGTATTGCTGTTGCGTTAACGATTATGGTGATCTGGCTCAGCATTCCGACGGTGCTCAATCTCGCCTCCGGCCGGCAACTGATGAATTACTCCTACGATCCGCTTGATCTCGTGAACACTTACGGCGCATTCGGGACAGTAGGGCGCGAACGCGACGAAATTGTCTTTGAGGGAACGGATGACGCGCTGATTACTGGCGACACACAATGGAAAGAGTACGAGTTCAAAGCCAAGCCCGGTGATCCGAATCGCCGTCCACCGTTCGTCGCGCCATATCAGCCGCGGATTGATTGGCAAATCTGGTTCGCTGCGATGTCGTCACCAGCCGAGTATCCGTGGACGCTGCATTTTGTCTGGAAACTTCTGCACAACGACCGTGGCACGCTGTCGCTAATCGCGAACAATCCGTTTCCCGACGCGCCGCCCCATTACATTCGGGCGCGACTTTATCGTTACCGATTTGCGCCGATTGGCGAAAAACCGTGGTGGAAACGCGAACCGGTCGGAGAATGGCTTCCCGTGCTCTCCGCTGACAATCCGCAGTTTCGCAGGTTGCTTGAGTCGATGGACTGGCTCGATGAGTAACGTGCAGGCATGCTGCCTGAACCACGCGAGTACAACCTAGCTTAGGCGAGATGAGATCTGCTCTGTTTGTCAGCCCGAACTTCCTGGAGCGGGTTGCTGAACCTGAGTCACCCTTACATCCTGTTTATTTGACCTACAGAAAAGGGGAGATCACGCGCGCGGAGTTGATTGCCCGGCTGCCGCATGTTGCCATGCTCGGTGACAGCGCCTGCATAGGCATTTACATCTCGTGGCCGTGGAGCACGTTGTGGCGCGCGCACACGTCTCGCGGGAAGAATTGGTTTCTTCACCGCGATGCTACCCCAAGCATTTGCAGTATTTCGAAAAGCCTGGAGACAATCACTCCTTTTGTCGCGATCGAATGTGCGGGGGTTGGTGCGCTCGTGGATGATGAACATGGCCGTCAAAATCTTCTTCGCCGCATCCTCGGGACACGCAATTTCTCAGGCCAAGTCGGTGAGTTGGTGCGAGCGCGCCGGTTTCCCGATCTGATTCTGATTTCGATCGGACACAATAATGTCGATTGGGCATGGCGATGTCCACTGGATGAACTGCACCACCCGGAGGAGCGATTACAACGGCTGAGCAAAGAATTTCGGCAGAATTACGCGCGCGAGTTGCGACGCCTGCTCGAGGGCGCACGCATCCAGCAACATCGCGTGGCGATTGTCGTTTACGGTCTGATTAATTTTGAATCGTATTTCAAAGGCCGCGAGGCAGCCGAGCGTCTTCGAGAATCAGACACGACTTTGTATCCGCACCTGGAAACGACGTACAAGTATTTCGTCTCATTCCAGCCGACTTACCGGAGCAATTTAATTCGTCTCACGTCGATGGCGAACGAAGAGCTGCGCGCGATGGTGGAAGCGTTGAATCGCGAATTCGTCGATCGGACCGAGCACATTCAGTTGCGATATTCCAATGCGCTGGCGACGGCAGACCTCAGCCGCGCGGAATTACTGCACCCCATCGATGGGTGGCACGCCTCTATGGAAGGACACAATGCGCTCGCCGGCGCGGCACTCAGCGATCTGAAAGCGAGTTTGGAGTTCCTGGGACTGTCTCGTTAACACGTGATTCTACCTATCGGACAGTCACAAGTCGCCGCGTTTTTTCAACTGCGCGATTGTTTCCCGCATCATGCGATGGCCGAAATGTCCTTGTCGCACACGTAACAGTTCCGAGCCGCGCCATGTTTGGTGGATCGCTTCGATTTCCGCAGGTGGAGCAATCGAATCGAATTCCCCGGTGACGAATAGAATTCGCGTGGGATCGCACACCGGCCGGCCGTGCAAAGGCGAGCTCAGATGAAAATGCCGCGCAACCAGAGCGCGGTCGACGTTAGCCTGGCCGAGTTCGCGTCGAACACGCCGCGTTGCCGGGTTGTGCCAGATGGCGTGCTCAACGTTTACGATTGGCGACATTAACGCCACAAATCGGAAATCGCTCTCCACTAGCGTCAGCAGCGCGCCAATCCATCCGCCGTAACTGGTGGCCAGAACCCCAAAGTCATGGCAGCCGTGTCCCCGCAATGACTCCATTATTTGCCGCAGCTCGATGACGCCCTGACGCAGCCCTTCCGCGTTCCGAATCAGATCCGGTGTGATCGCCAGTTCGCCATTCCAGTAACCAGTCGGGACACGCGAAAAGTGGTATGGCAAATGAACGAAACACGCGTTCCAGCCGAGTTCATTGAATCTCTCTGCCCAACGGTAATAGCCGGTTGGACTGGATGACATCAGTGCGTGCAGCAGAAACAGTGTCGGCGCTCCGGTCCATCTGCGTGCATCGCTTCGGAAAAAATCTACGCGCGCGATGTTGTTTGCCGCAAAAGCTGTTTTGATCGGGCTGCGCCAAGACAGTATTGCCATGCGTGAATCGGGTATGCCATTCACCGGCGGCTTCGAATCGGAGGCCCCGTTGCTGCCGATCGCTTGCGGAAGGACATAATATTCCTGCGGCGAGAGTCCCTCGCACGCCTTTAGGTAACGCTCCATCTCTTCTCGACTGTGCCCATTCAGCGGGTGGCGTCGATGAAGCCAATTGATCGAAGCGCAGAGAAGCGAATCGACGGTTGTCGAACTAAACGAGCGCAACGAGCGGCGGGTAACTGTAGCACAACCGCTTCGGTTGCCGGTGCCAGACCTGGCAAGCGCAGCGCTTGGACTACAAGGTCCTCTCCGCTCTTGCGGCGACCGTGGCAGATCGTCCGTCGTGAGGCGAAATTTTTCGCGCAATTCAGCGTAAAGATTTTTAAAAGCGGTAGCCAGTTCGGATTCGATTCGTTCGCGCGCCTGAGATCTTTGCAACTCCGGAAAACATGAAATCGGCTTTCCAAACGCGGTCCACACCGGCGTCCGCTGGAAAGGCAGCCACTGGTTTTTGGAATAAAGGCGATCAGTGCCGAGAATTACGCACGGCACGACGGGAACACCGGCAATGTGTGCGAGCGTGGCTGCGCCTGGCCGAAGCGGTGCGCCTTCAAGCACCGAGCGCACGCTATCGCGAATGCCTCCCTCAGGAAAAATGCCCACGATGCGTCCGCTCTTTAATCGTTCGATTGCGGTGCGAATCGTTTTGAGATCGGCGCGGTCCCGTTCGGCCGGGAACGCGTCAATTGAGCGCAGGAAAAAACCCAGCGCAGGTGGGCGAAAGAATTCGGCCATCGTCATCCAATCGAGCTTTCGTCGCACCGGGAGCGAAATCAGGAACGGATCGAAATGACTGATGTGATTCGCCGCCAGCAAAAATCCACCAGAGCGGTTTGCATTCTCTCGGCCAATTACGCGAGTACGCGCGACACAGCCAAACACGAATCTCACCAACAACTTGCCAGCGTGATAGATGGCGGTTTTCACGTTTACGTTTCGAGTCTGTCGCAGCTCGTCCCCGACCGGAAAGTTATTTTTTCAGGGTGATTGAATTTTTGAACGTGGTATTGTGTTGCTGGTTCCAAATCAGTTGTCGGTCACAGTCTATGAAACCGAGGAGTCCTTCCACGGGCGGTAAGGGACGCTTTCCGCAGACGGACTATTTTTTTCATTCCGGTTTCGGTCAATGGCACGGCCATTTCTGGTCTTCCGACGGAGAAGATAGATCGAGGTTCAGGAATCTTTTTAATCTAGGGCGGGAATACCGTATCGAAGCGGCGCGCGAACGAGCAAGGGAAATGGCTGCGTTTGCGGTGATTGTTCTTACGTCGGCCTGGCCGGTGGTCTACATGATTGTGACGGTTGTGCGCTTGCTTAACAAAGGCCGACCGCTGAATTGATCGTCTCGCGGGTCGAGTGCTTACTGTCGCGGTTTAGGCCAGAGAAATTCCTCGCGATACTCGGGCGACTGTTCTGGAGCGAAGCCGTGGCGGCTCGTGTTTTCGGTCACTACGCGCGGCACGAGAAAGTGCAGAAGATAATCTTCGCCGCCAGCCTTAGTACCGCTGCCGCTCATTTTAAATCCACCAAAGGGGTGTCGCCCGACGATCGCGCCTGTGCACGAGCGGTTGATGTAAACATTGCCGGCTTCCAATCGCGCTTTGATGCGCTCGATGTTATCGGGGCTGCGCGAGAAAAAGCCCCCAGTCAACGCGTAGTCGGTTCCATTCGCGACTTCGAGCGCCTCGTCGAGATCCTTCACTTTCAAGACGCTTAGTACCGGGCCGAAAATTTCTTCGCGCGCAATGCGCATGTTGGGTTTTACGTCGGTGAAAATCGTCGGCGGAATAAAATATCCATGCGGCGCAACTTCCTTTGCCTGATAAGCAAGTGTGGCCTCTTTTTTCCCGATCTCGATGTATTCCAGAATGCGCCGGTACGCAGCTTCATCAATAACCGGGCCGACCATGATGCCCGGTTGCTCGGGATTGCCGATTCGCAGACTGGCTGCGGCCGGGATCAAACGTTCCATCACGCGATCGTAATTTTCCTCGAGCAGAATCAAGCGTGACAGCGCGGAGCACTTTTGCCCCTGAAAACCGAATGCGGAATAAATTGAATACATGATCGTCTCATCAAGATCGGCGTCTGCATCAACGATCATGGCGTTTTTGCCGCCCATCTCACAAATCACCCGCTTCAGCTCGCGTTGACCAGGGCGGGTGATTCCGGCCGACTCCCAGATTTTCAGTCCGACTTCGCGCGAACCGGTGAACGCGATTAAGTCGACGTCCTTGTGATCGACCAAGTGCGCGCCGATCACGGAGCCGTGCCCCGACAAGAAATTCAGAACGCCCGGCGGAACGCCTGCTTCTTCGAACACCTGCATGAGCATAGCGCCGCAGATGATCGATTGCTCGGATGGTTTCATGATTACCGCGTTTCCAGTAACAACTCCCGCCGACGCCATGCCGCAAAGAATCGCGACCGGAAAATTCCACGGCGCGATTACGAAGGCGACGCCACGCGGCCAGTAATGATAATAACTTTCTTCGCCCGGCACCTGTTGCGTCAGTTTTGGCCGTCCGAGTCGCCGCATTTGCTGTGCGTAAAACGTGCAGAAATCGATCGCTTCCCGGATATCCGCGTCGGCTTCAGACCAGGGCTTGCCGACTTCGAAAACTTCCACTGCCGAGAGTTCGTAGCGTCTGCGCTCCAGGATGTTGGCCGCGCGCTCCAGCAACTGCGCCCGCTCCTCGAACGGCGTCCATCTCCATTTTTCGAATGCCGCGCGTGCAGCTTTGACGGCACGCTCGGCTTCGTCGACCCCGGCTTCCGTTCCGTAGCCGACAATCTCGGTCGGCTCCGCTGGATTAACCGAGGGCGTCAGATTGTCTGACCAAACCTTTTCCCCTCCGATGTACAGCGGATGTTTTTCACCAAAGCGCTTCCGCACCTCGCGCAATGCGCTCTGCATTTTGTCCTGGCTATCTTTGTAAATGAAACTCACAAGTGGTGCGTTTCGGAAACTATCGCCAGCTGTTGCATGAAGTGAAGCGCCATTTTTGTGATTCGATCCACTGGGCCGCCCGAGATCACCGATCCCGGCTACAGCGGGTTTGATCAGCTCTCTTGGATCGCGCAGCAATTCTTTCGCTGGCACGTTCTCGGCAAATTTTGCCCGCAAAAAGCCTTCGTTTGACGTGTTTTCAAGCAGGCGCCGAACCAGATAAGCCATGCCGGGCAGCAGCTCGCCGATCGGACAGTACTCCCGGACGCGATACCCCATCTCCACCAGCGCGCGCTTGATCGGACCAGCCATGCCGTAAAGCAGTTGGAACTCGAACCGGCTGCGATCAATGTCGAGCTCATCCGCGACTGCTTGCGCGTGCGCGATGCTACGGACGTTATGCGACCCAAACGCAGGCGTAACAACGGAGTTATTTTCAAAAAGCACGCGCGTAAGCTTTTCGAAATTCGAGTCGCTTTCGGGCTTTTGAAGAAAGACCGGAGGATTCGATCCGTTCTGGCCCGATTTCGTTGTCTCGTAATCCCAATATGCGCCTTTCACGAGTCGGACTGCGAAGCGAGTGCCGCATGCACGGCCCCACTCGATCAGGTCGCGCAAGTCGCCCTCGGAATCTCGCAAATAAGCCTGGATAACAATCCCGGCATGCGGCCAATCTTTGAACTCCGCCTCGGTCAAAATGGTTTTGAACAGCTCGAGAGTCGTATTTTTCAGCGCATAACTCTCCATGTCGACATTGATAAATGCGCCTAGCTCGCGCGCGCGGTGGAGAAGCGGCCGGAGCTTGGTGCCGAGATGGACAATGGCATCCGCCGGAGCGGCCGGACTCATTTGCGAATACAGCGCAGAGATTTTGACCGACAGATTTACAACCGGGAAAAGCTCCGCGTTTTTTCCAAGCGGGTCCGTCCAGTTTCTTGTTTCGCGCGCCAGTTTCTCCAGTAAATCCGCGTAACGCGCTGCATATTTGTCCGCCTCGGCTTCGCTCACCACAGCTTCGCCCAGAACATCCACGGTGAAGCCGATTTTTTGTGCCCGCCGTTTGCGCAACGTCGCTACCACTTCGTCCGGATTTCGTCCCGCAATAAACTGGCGGGCCGTTTCGGAAACGTTCCACCGCAACAGCGGAGCGCTTATCCATGGAACGAGGCGCGCCAAACGAACCCCTGTACGCACCAGCGGATGGAAACCATCATCGTTATCGCTGAAATATTCTTGCAGATGCTGAATAATCTCATTTGAGCTGCGCAGCAAAGGCAGGACGGCGACAAAGCGAAACAGTTGGGTCTTGAATTGCTCGTCGTGCATCGAGAGCGCCATCAGGCGCTGATAAAATCCGGCCTTGCTGAAAAGTCGCTCCGGATGGTTGTCGACCAGCTCAAAAATGCGCGTGCCGCGCTGCTCGACGTCGCTCTGGAGCGATCTCATTGGCGAAGGTTAATCCGCGCTCGCGTGTTAGGCAAAATGCAACAAAAAACTACCCTCAAGCTGCAAAAATTTACTAGGAGACACGCTCACCCGACGCTTTCTCTCCGAAATAGAAAATGAAACAGCTGTACGCAATTCGAGGAGCAAGTAGAGAAGGGATTTGCCTGGCAGATTCGGAGGCCCAGGGCTCCGCTGTCAGGCAATCTCTATTGTGCTGATTGTCAGGCGGTAAAACTCGCGTAATAGGGGCGGAATGCGCGCGGACACGATTCGTTATCAGTTTGCTAGTGATAACACGGCGGCGATTTGTCCCGAGGCCTGGGCAGCTCTGGAGGAAGCGAATGCCCATTATGCGCCATCTTACGGCGAGGACGAATGGACCGCGAAAGTGTGCGAAGGAATCCGGCAAGTTTTCGAAGTCGATTGCGATGTTTATTTTGTGTTCACCGGCACCGGGGCGAACGCGCTCGGTCTGGCCCAGCTTTGCCAACCCTTCCACGGAGTGATCTGTCACGAGCGCGCCCACATCCAGACGGACGAAGGAGGCGCTACAGAGTTTTACACGCGGGGAGCGAGGCTGTTTTTGACGAATAGCAATAATGGAAAGGTCTTCCTCGGCGAGGCAGAAAAACTCGTGGCGCAACAGGTCGAGCTGCACGGGCACATGATGCGCGCCATCAGTATCGCACAAGCGACGGAACTCGGAACGGTTTACACACCGGATGAAGTTGCAGCGATTGGCGGCTTCGCGCGCGCACACAGAATGTTGCTTCATATGGACGGCGCGCGCTTTGCCAATGCCGTCGCATCGCTTGGCTGCGCACCGAAAACGATCACTTGGAAAGCGGGCGTAAATATCCTTAGCTTTGGCGGGACGAAAAATGGCGTTGCCGCGGGCGAGCTGGTTATCTTTTTCGACAAAAAATCATCACGTGATTTTCAATATCGGGTGAAACAAGCTGGGCACCTCGGCTCAAAAATGCGCTTTCTCGCTGCGCCGTGGCTGGGGTTGTTGAACGGAGATGTCTGGTTGCGAAACGCGCGGCACGCGAACGAGGCGGCGCGCGAGCTTGCGCAGCGTCTTCGAAACGAGGCAGGGATGGAAACCGTATTCCCGGTGGAATCCAATGCGGTGTTTGTGCACTTGGACGATCAACTCGTGCGCGGTCTACACGCGCGGGGTTGGCACTTTTATAAATTTGTGGAGCCGGACATTTATCGTCTGATGTGTTCGTGGTCCACGAATGACGAGGAAATTTCAATGCTGGTTGGCGATCTTGTCGCGATTAAATGATTGAACAGATTGCCCAGGGAACGATCTTACAAACGAGATGAACCTATTTGAACGAGCAATGGTATTGGCGGCGGTCTTGCTCGCCGGATGCGGAACGACTCGCAACGTGGCCGTGAGTTCGTACCACGTCACGCGCGATGTTGCCGTCGGTTCCTACCGTGTTGCCACCGCGCCGGTGCATTACGCCCTGCGGGGCCACAGTAACGAGCCAACCATGGTCGGAACGACAGATGCAATCGAATCCGATGTGACCCAGCCTGGTCGCCCTGCTCCATCGACGCAGATGGCCTCGGCACCGCAGCCCCGAAAGGCTGATACGATAAGATCTCAAAAGCCGCCCAGAACAACTCCGCCTGTCGCTCGCAGCGAAGCCTCACAGCCCGAACCAAAACCATCGTCGCAGGCGCAAGTGTCCACCGCGTTCCCAACTGCCAAGGCAGTGCCTGACAAGCCGGGATACGTGTTTAGTCCATTTGATTCGAGCGGCAGATACGTTGACGTGAGCGGTTACGCTCCGGGGACCAAAGTTAAAGATCCCTGGACCGACAAAATTTTTGTCGTGCCGTAGGTACTGTAGCCGTCGCCCTGTGGCCGACGTTCGCCTGGAGAACACGGACATGGATGTCACGCTTCGCACAGCGAAGTGGCTACAGTCGACTGAATTGCCGTCGAGTGCAGCGAATGTTACCTAATCCTATGCGAATTGCGTCGAAATCGTCTGTTTATTCGCTGCTCTGTTGGCTGCTGGTTGCTGTTGCCCCACACGGCCTTGCGCAGACGTACCAGGGGAAACAGCTCGTTAGGGCAGAGCTTTTAGCCGATACAACCGCGATTGTGCCTGGCAAGTCGTTTACCGTCGGTTTGTTGCTTCGCATGGCTCCTGGCTGGCACACGTACTGGAAATTTTCCGGCGACGCAGGCCTGCCTACGGAACTGAAATGGAAACTGCCGCCGGGCTGGAAGATCTCCGACATCCGATGGCCAATTCCCCTGAAAACGATCGACCCCGGCGACATTGAAACGTACGGCTACGAAAATGAAGTCCTGCTGATGCAGGAAATCACGCCGCCGTCGAACCTCGACACTTCGTCCGCGAAGCTCGCCGCTGAAGCAAATTGGCTGGTGTGCGAAAAAATCTGCATCCCCGGCAGCGCCACATTGCAGTTGGATTTGCCTGTAGCATCGACAAGCCAGCCGGCGAACACGGACGTTTTCGGGCGTTATCGGGGTTTGGTTCCGCAAAACTGGCCGAAACCTGATGTGGCGCGCGCCGATTGGAGCCGGGTTGGATCCGATCTTCGCTTGAAAATTACGAGCGAAACTTTGGCGAAATATCCGGCAATCGATTTCTTTCCGTTGCCGGAGCAGGACACGATCGTTGGTCATCCGGCGGTTCAATCGCGGAACAACAACGAAATTGTGTTTCGTATTCCGCTTGAATCGGCGCCGAAGGATCTGTCGTCGATCGCTGGTCTCGTGGTGTTTGCGCAGCAGCCGAACGGCGACGATCGCGCGGCGTGGCAGATCACGAGTGCGCCGGCTGTTTCAGCGACTCGGCCCGCGCCAGCGCGCGGAATTTTCACGTTTCTGCTCTTTGGGTTTCTCGGTGGGATCATTTTGAATTTGATGCCGTGCGTATTGCCGGTGATCTCGCTCAAGATTTTCGGTTTTGTCCAACAAGCGGGACAGAGTCGGCAGAAAATTTTTCGGAGCGGCATTGCGTTCACCATTGGAATTTTTGCGTGGTTCATCGCGCTCGCGATCCTGCTGATCGCCCTTAAAGGCGCTGGGCGTGATGTAACCTGGGGCGGTTTTCAGTTCACGAATCCATATTTCGTCCTCGCCTTGAGCGTGATTGTACTCGTATTCGCGCTGAATCTCTTTGGCGTGTTTGAGGTTTCGTTGCCGCAACCGGTTACACGCAATTTGCTGTCGACGAGCGAGCGCAAGGATCTGCTCGGCTCATTTTTCCAAGGCGTGTTCGCGACTGTGCTGGCCACGCCGTGCACGGCGCCATTTCTCGGCACCGCGCTCGGCTTCGCGTTCACGCAGTCAGCGGCGATCATTCTGGCGATGTTCATTGCGATCGCTGCCGGTATGAGCGCGCCCTATCTGCTTTTGAGCGCGCAGCCTGCGTGGCTGCGCTTTTTGCCAAGGCCCGGGCCCTGGATGCTGCACGTGAAACAATTCATGGGCTTCCTGCTGTTGGCGACGCTGCTCTTTCTGCTTTATGTCCTCGGCGCACAACGCGGCTTGGAAGGAGCAATCTGGGCGAGCTGTTTCCTGCTTGTGATCAGTGTCGCGTGCTGGATGAAAGGCGCGTTTGTTGTGCCAACAGCGTCAGTTGTGAAGCGGTTCGTCGTGCTCGTGCTCATGCTCCTGCTCGTGATCGGGAGCGGTGTTTATTTCATCGGCGACAAATTTCAGTCTGCAAAAATTGCTTCCGCAGATTCGCAGATCCGAGGTGACTGGCAGCCGTTCACGCCCGAACGCTTGCAAACCGAACTGGAGCAAGGCCGGATTGTCTTTGTCGATTTCACCGCTGCGTGGTGTCTTACGTGCAAATTCAATGAAGCCAGTGTGCTTGAGGCTCAGGATGTGCGAGAGGCGTTCCAGCGCCACGGGATTGTGAAATTGAAAGCCGATTGGACGAGCGGCGATCCCGTGATCACAAAATTATTGCAGCACTTCGGTCGCCCGGGTGTTCCACTCTACGTGCTTTATCCCGCGAAAAACGAAGAGCCAATTGTTTTTCCGGAAGTGCTCACCAAAAGCATGATCCTGGACAAGCTTGAAACCGTCGCGCGCCGGGTCGCCTCGCAATAATTCGGCCGCGGGCTTTCGCGAGCACCGTGGGACATGCGCCGGAAATCGAGCCGCTTCACGTTGAAATTTTTCCGACCGCGACGATTGTTTTCCTCGAAGAACTTTAAACGTCTCAGCAACTCTGTTTTCTAACAACTCATATGAAGATGAAACTACTCTTAACCGCCCTTACATCATTGATCGGAACCGCAGTCTTTGCCGCTGATGCGCCGCCGGTTGGAAGCGCCGCGCCCGATTTTTCGCTCATAGACGCGAAAGGCAAGACGCATTCGCTGTCGCAGTACAAAGGGAAGTACGTCGTGCTGGAATGGTTTAATCCACAGTGCCCGTTCGTGAAAAAGCATTACGGCGGCGGCAATATGCAAAACCTGCAGAAAGAGTTCACTGACAAAGGCGTTGTCTGGCTGACCATCGATTCCAATGCGCCCGGGACAGAGGGAAGTCTGACGCCGGAAGATGCGCAAAAGATCGCGACTTCGTGGAAGACGCATGAGACCGCGCTACTGCTGGATCCCGAAGGCAACGCAGGCCGCGCTTACGGCGCGAAGAACACGCCGAACATGGTCATCATCAATCCAGACGGGAAAATCATTTACCGCGGCGCAATTGACAGCAAAGCCACCCCAAACCCGTCGGACATCCCGAGTTCTACGAACTACGTGAAGGCGGCGCTGGATCAATCGTTGTCAGGCAAGTCCGTTAGCACGCCGGAGACGAAGCCGTACGGTTGCTCGGTCAAATACAAATCCTCGTAGAGCTGTAGCGGGTTCCAATCCCGTGGCTTGTGTTGCAAACAAACGGCGTAGTCGAGTTCCAGCCGGCCTGCTATATCCCATCTAACCTGGACCCGGCCATTTTCCTTTGGGGATGGCCCGCATGCTGAAACGGCCTACCGCGGGATGCAAAAGATACCGCGCAGCCTGCGGATCATTCTGTACCAGGCTTGTAGCCGGTGATTCGGACGACTGAAACGTCTTCGAAATGGCTTACCAGCCCTGGCGTAGCAATCGTTTCAGTCTTTCCTTGTTCCGCGTGATCCAGCAAAAACGCTGCAACCTGTTGGTTCCACCAATAGGTGTACGCCCCGCCCCACCATCGAGTTGGCATTTCGGACGGCGGGGGCGGCAACGGAGTTGGCCCGGATGGCGCATCCTTTGACCGTTCGATGGGAATGCTTCCCACCAACCAAACGTCGTGACCGGTCGTCAGAGTGTTGTTAATCGCATTTAACACAGGACTCATCGCGTCCGGTTGGTTCATTTCCGCCATCACCAGATCGATGCGATATACGTCGCGTGAATCGATCGGAGGTACACTCAGCCATTGAGCTTGGCCGCGGTAATACCGGTTAAACGTGACACCCTCCCATACGTCCTGGACCACGATGAGGTCACGTGCTGAGGCGTTCTGGCTGAGAAAAGCCGCAACCAGATCTAAATTGCTCCGACGGGTGTGTGCTTCCGCCCACGCCGGCCCGGCGTTTAATATCATCATGCCCAGCAGAAAACCAATGCGCACCAAGCCCCAGGGACGGAGCGCTGGCCAGCTCGCGGTTAAGATGCCATCGAGGGAAACAGCCCACAGAACTAAGATTTCCACGTAATGCCATGGCTGCATGAAATACTGCACTTTCAGCAGGAACCCAGTATACCCGATGGTCCCCAGAACCACGCTGGTGACACAAAACAGCGCCAGGTCGGACCGCTGCCGATCGGTTGAGGCAACTTCCGCGTTCGGCGTTTGGCGCACAGGCGGCCGTTGCATTATGACGGCGACTATCGCGCCCGCCAAC
>Ga0066700_10000468_pt1 | contig 14647 bp, 12 predicted proteins | sample GraSoiAngelo_149_FD_66460 | JGI IMG/M metagenome (GOLD analysis project Ga0066700, IMG submission 66460) | Grasslands soil microbial communities from the Angelo Coastal Reserve, California, USA - 14_1009_09_30cm | ecosystem: Environmental > Terrestrial > Soil > Grasslands | place: USA...
ACGATCCCGGTGGGCGAGAACGGCGGCATCCATGGACTTGTCAAATATGCCGCCACGCGCCCCTTTGACGACGCCTCGCAAATGGTCGAGCAGCCGTGGTCGCCCGCTGTGCCGCGCGTCACCATGAACCTCTACCAGGAAGGCTTTGCGGCGGATGGCGAGACCGCGACTCTCAAGCTGGTGGATACGACGCAGACCAGCAGTTGGGACGACTGGGCGCAAGGGTTCTACCCGGGTAGCACCGCCGGCTCCGGAACAGGGGCAGGACAAAAGCCCTATATGAGCTGCCCCGGCCAAGGAACGGCTACTGGCGCCAACGCCGACCTTTTCTTCTTCACGCTGTTTGACCAACCCAACTACTTGAATTATTACAACTCCCTGCACGGCGGGCCTGCGCAGGGCCCTCTGCCGTACAACTCGCAGTACAAATGCTATGACGCCATGCACATCTGGAACCAGGTCCAGCCGGCGCCTTTCGACGGCATGTACTCGTTCCCGAGCGTCCTCGGCATCCACCCGACGACTGGAAAGCAGATCACGCCCGCAGGTTACATCAACCCAATCACCGGTGCGGCCCCAACGATAGCCGGGACCAACTGCACGATCTGCGTGGCGAACCCTGACACCACTGATGCCTATAGGGTCGGCACGCCCATGCTGCCACCCGGCAAGTACGTGGTGCAAGTGATCCTGCCCCCGGGCTATGAAGTCGAGAAGGAAGAAGACAAGAACCTCCTGATCGGCGACAACTACATCGCCCCGGCTAATGTACAGTTCGGCGGCTTGGGTGGCGCCATCTTCATCATTCCCGACCAGGCGTCGGTGGCTTCGCTTTACGACGAAAGCGGCGCCGGCTACAACCCCACCAACTACCAGAACGCGACTACGTCCCAGGGGTATGGGAATCAACTCTCACTCCCGGCTTTCCCCGGCTTTCAGGATCCAGTATGGCCGTGCGTGGGCGAGATGCGCGTGGTGCCCGACTACCTGAGTATGTTCCCGCAGGTGCAGGAAACTGCTCCGTTTGCCGGCGCTGCTCGTCCCCTGTGCGACCGCAAGGAAGTGACCCTGCCCGACCAGATGTCGGTGAGTGCGAAGTTCTACGTCTTCACCTCGACGCACATCGCCTCCCACTTCACCGGCGTGATCACGGATGATTTCACTTCCGAATTTGATCCCTTTGCGCCTCAGTTCGGCGAGAAGTTTTCCCCGCCCAACCTGCCAGTCTCGACGCGCGACTATCTCGGAAACGAAGTCTCGCGCGTGTATTCTGACCACTGGGGGATCTATGACGGTTTGAATTTTTCGAGCTGGGACGTGAACCCGCCCAACATCACGGGATACTCGCCCTCGATGATGGTGCAATGCATGAACGACTACGGGCCGATCCTGGACACCAATTCGACCAGCCCGACATTCGGCAAGATGATCAACGACCCGTTGTACAACCCGGCCTACAGCGATTTCTGCTACGAAGAGCCGTACATGCCGGGCACGACGACTTACCTCGATACGCCCGTGGTGCCCACGCAAGCTTTCGTGGGCGCGGGGTACAACAATCCCGATTGCGCCTATCCGGATGCCACGCCAGCCATCAGCGAGGTGGATGGCGACGGAATTGGACCCTGGGTGAGTGCCGCCGGTCACACACTGACGATCACCGCCTTGGGCAACCTGACCGTGGCGAATTCGAGCACTTGCACGATCGCGAGTACCGGCGCCGATGTCGCTGTGAACAACTTTGCTTACGCCGGGCCCTCGGCCTCAGTGGCGCCCTTCGATTGTAAGACCGTTAGCCGCCACTATGGGTTTGGGGCACGCTGCACGGCCCCAAGTGCGACCAGCACAACCTGCAACACTGCGTCGAGCGTTACCATCGGTGGCGCTGCGGCGATCATCACTGGTTGGAGTGACACAACAATCACGGCCACTGTACCGGGTGGCTTGCCGGGAACCCCTGCGGTGCCGCTGTGCACCATACAGCAGCAAGCGCAATACGGTGGATCGCAGGCACGTTGCGGTCAACTGGTCGTCACGGCCGGCAACGGCAGACAGTCGGTGGACGCAGTGAGCGTCACCGTGGGCGGCAAAGCGCCCTTCCACGTCGCCGCCTCGGGCACGATCCAGGGTGCGATTGACGCCGCGGCTCCGGGCGACCTGATCATTGTCGACCCGACGTGCACCAGCACCACAGGTGCCACAGTTGCGTGCACGACTACCGGTGCTGCCAAGAGTGGCGCTACTCACACCGAGATGCTAATTATGTGGAAGCCCGTCCGGCTGCAAGGCGCTGGCGCCGCTTCGACCATCATCAATGCCAATGCCATTCCCGCCGGCAAACTGCTCGATCCCTGGCGCCGGCATATCAATTGCCTGTTCGGCTTGACGCTTCAGGGTGTGCCATACACGGCGGCGGGCGGCGCAAATCCTTACGATCGAAGCGGGACCTACAGTTGTCCTGAGACGACTTGGAAAAACTTCACCGCGCAGCCCAACGTTCCGCAGATTGACCGGTTGCCGCTCGAGGCTACCGTAGGTTGGGACGCCACCCTGAACGGCAACCTGGCCGAACTCTTGCAAGAGCCCTCGCTGATGGGCGCCTATGAAGGAGCCGGAATTACGGTGCTGGGCAAAGGGGTGGATTTCCACGGACAGATTCCCTGGAACGACGGCAGCGAGGCAGGCGCGTTCCCAGCCGGCACCACGCTGCTGACGGGAGTGGTGAGTAACCCCGCGACTGGTCTCCAGTTGGGCGATGCCAACCCCCTGTGTCACACCAGTACTACCGTCACGACTAACCCGTTCCCCAGCAACTTCATCTGCAACCCCTCGAGAATCGATGGGTTGACGATCACCAACAGCTCCCAGGGCGGCGGCGGGATCTTTGTGCACGGTTGGGCGCATTTCCTCGAAATCGCCAACAACCGTATCTATAACAATGCCGGAACGCTCTCGGGCGGCATCAGTGTCGGCCAGGGCGAATTTGCTCCCCCGTACATCCAGGGCGGCGCCACCAACGCCGCGCCCGGCTCGTGCAGCGATGGGACGGGATTGATAACCAACCAGCATCTGCCCATGTGCTTGCAGTTGCACCCGAACGTCCACAACAACATGATCACGGACAATTCCTCGATCGGCGATGAACTATTCTCCGCCACGTTGTCGGGCGGCGGGGGCGTGAGCTTCTGCACCGGCAACGACTACTACAAGTTCAACTATAACTGGGTCTGCGGCAACATCAGTGCCGGTGAGGGCGGAGGCCTGGTTCACCTCGGGGAAATCTACAACGGCGACATCGAACACAACTCGGTCGTGTTCAACCAGAGCAGTAACCCCACGATTCCCACCAACGGCGGCGGGATCATGATTCAGGGCACCCCGGACACCGACCCGGTCTGCGGCACTATACCCGACGCGGATTGCCCGCCGGGATTGAGCGACGGTACCGGTCCCGGCCTCGTGATCAACGCCAACCTTATCCAGGGCAACTCCGCGGATAGCGGCAGCGGCGGCGGCATCCGTCTCCAGCAGGTCAACGGGACGGAGGTAGCCACCTTCGGGGGGATTTATCCGATCACTGCCGCAGATGAAGCCCACACAGTGACAATCCGCACGCCGGCGACAGCAACGTTACCCGCAGTGGGAGATTCAGTCACGATTGCGGGAGTATCGGTGGCTGGATACAACGGCACATTCACAGTGACCCGTGTCGGCACGCGGCTCTTCACCTATCTCGACACGACCACCGGCCTCGGCGGGGGCACCGGTGGGACTTTTACCGATACTACTGCGGCAGGAACGGCGCAGCCGATTACTAGCGCAACTGAGGCGGGACCGACGACGGTCACGATCACAAGTACGCTGTCACCCACGGCGGGCGACACAGTCACGATTACGGGAGTAACACCGGCTGGATACAACGGCACATACACAGTGACGTGCACGCCGTCGTCGGTAACGTCGGTAACATGCCCGAACGGTGCCACAGCGGCGGGGACTTTCACCTATACCGACCCACGCAACCTCCTCACCGCGGGCACCGGCGGGACTGTTACCGATTCCAACCCCAATCAGGCGACAGCGGCACTCTGGCACGACGTGACCATTACCAACAACATCATCGTCAACAACGTGGCGGGTTGGGACGGCGCGGGAATATCGTTGCAGGACGCGTTGAACGTGAAAATCATCAACAACACCATCATGCACAACGATAGCCTCGCCACCTCGGGCGTTCTTACCAACAGTATCGGAACGCCCCTGGCCAGCGCCCCCGCGGGGAATTGCACCATGGGCGGGACCACCGGGGCGAACACGGCATCCTGCCCGCAGTCGGCCGGGGTGACAAGCACGCCCAATTCTTCGTTGCTGACGACGACCTTCGTGGCGCCAATCAGCTGCCCTGCGGGTCATCCGAGCTGCACGGCGTTCTCGAACCCGATTCTGTATAACAACATCCTCTGGCAGAACCGCTCGTTCCACGTCGGTATATCGGGCCTGGGTACGGGACAGCAGAACCAGCAGAACGTCATCAAGCTGTTCGATGCCGTTAGCAACGCAGCCGCTCCGACCCAAACAGCCACTGGCCAGTGCTCCGCCGGCGTCACCTATTGGGACCTCGGTGTACGCGGCGACAGGTCGCCGACCACCCACGAGTCGGGATTCACCCTCCAGCCGATATGGTCGGTGACCACCTACGGTGGTCAGGGGAACATTAGCAGCGACCCGGCTGTCATCGCTCAATACTGCAACGGTTCGCGAGTGCCGCCGGAATGCACCGTGGCGAATGGATGCGGAGGACCGCACGGCTTTGGGGTGCCTCCGGGCATCGCCGACTCGCTAGCGGGGCAACCGCTCTTTAGCCTCGTACCATCGGCAACGGTCGACGAGGGCAACAACTGGATCAACGTGAGTTGGGGCCCGCTGTCGATGTCGAACACGTCGCTAACCGGCGGGACGTACGGAAACTATGGCGGTGGACTCCCGCTCGGCAACTACGTGCCGACGGCAGGTTCTCCGGCGGTTTCCCACATTCCGTGCCCCGCCAATGCTCGTCCCTGCGTGCCGCCGGGATTCGCCCCTGGTGTTACGACTCCGCTCACGGATTTCTTCGGGCATCCGCGGCCGGATGGCAATGGAGCCTTTGATGTGGGAGCGGTCGAGATTCCGAACCACTGAAATGAATTAAGCAGCTCGAAACGGGCCGGGCATCCGGTAAGGATGCCCGTACCCGTTTGGTTAACTTGTGAGTAGCGAGGTTGCGGCTAAGGAGTAACGAGTTTCCGGAAGTGGAACCTGAGAAAGAAACAGAGAGAGAAAGACGATGATTCGACACAGATATTTGCTTTGCTTGGCGGCTCTGTCGGTTCTCCCGGTGCAAACGTTCCTGGCCTCGACGGTTCAGGTTGGAAACTGCTTGACCGGCCCTCAAAACTTCTCAACCATTTCTGCTGCGGTCAGCAGCGTACCGCCCGGGTCAACCGTCGAGGTGTGTCCGGGCACCTATGCTGAGCAGGTTGCGATTACGAAGGCCCTGACCCTGGTAGGCGTTACGTCCGGCACTGCCAATCAGGTCCTGATCACGGTGCCCTCCGCCGGGCTGGTGCAAAACGCGGTGAGCATGTTTGGCGAGTCCGTGGCGGCGCAGGTACTGGTGGAAGAGGCGGGGCCGGGGCCGGTGAACATTACGAACATTACGGTGGACGGCACGGGCGGCGACACGTCCTGCAGCGTCTGGCTGGCGGGGATCTTCTACGGTTCCGGCTCCTCGGGAACCGTCGACCGGGTTCGGGCCAGCAACCAGATCGACAGCACCTGTGGAGTGGGGATCTGGGCCGAAAATGCCAACACTCCGGGAGAAACAGTAACGGTCCAAAACAGCACCGTGTACAACGCGGACTCGGCGGGGATTTTCGGCGGCAGCGGGACCATGCCCACGCTTACTTTCAAGGTAGAAAATAATGTCGTAAGTACCAGCGCCGCAGTCGCCGCCATCGATTCCGATAGTGTGAACGGCGACGTTAACGCGAACGACGTCAGCAACTCTGTGTTTGGCGTCTATGACCTCTCGAAGATCAACGTGCAGACGAACACGATCATTGGGACGACCTATGGAATCTTCCTAGGGAATGGTGGCACAGCTTCTGGCAACAAGGTATCGGCCTCCAGTCAAGGCGTGCTTCTCGGCGCCAGTGGCGCCACGGTGAGCAATAATACCATCATGTCGAGCACGACTGCCGGGGTGGAGCTGGGTTGCTTTTCCGCCACCGTGATCGGCAACCTGATCAACGATGCTCCGGTCGGAGTCGATGCCGCTCCTACGACGGTTGCCCTGGGAACGAACACTTTCGCCAACACCGCCACCACCTTCACCAATGGCTGCGCCGCCGCTGCTGCTCTCGCTGCGCCGACCGCGCAGCTCACGGCCATCGGCTCCAATTCGTCGGAGCAGTGGCACACGCCGGCGACACCTTTCGGAACGCGAAGGAAATAGAGAATCAAAGGGGGAAGCGGCGGACACGCCGCCCTCCCTCCGCAAGCGAAACCTTACCTGGCTCCGACCAGTCAACCCGGATGTGTCGGCCGGGCTTGTCGGGGCCGCCTTGGGCCCGGTTGATTGCGGGTATGGCGGCTATGGGTGCAGGAATTGGCAGTGTCATCGGGCGACCAGACAGCAACTTACCCGTTGCTTTCTTTCCACCGCAAACGCAGCTGGGTTTGTTCCAAGGGATCGTGGGCGGCCGGGAGTGCCTCCTCGCCCGCGGGCAGGATCTGTTCAAAGGCATCCGAGAAGGCTCAAGAGCTATATTCGATCACTCGCAATAAGCTCCCGCCAGGTCAAATAACCGAACCCATCAACGCGCAGGCGAACCCGATCATTGGGTCGATCTATGGAATCTGCATGGCGAACGGGGTGGCACAGCCTCTGGCAACAAGGTATCGGGTTCCAGTCCAGACGCTCTCCAGGATCGCAAGAATTCAGCCCAACGTGGTCTTTGCTCCAGGTCAAATAGCCAATCGTGGAAGTAGGGTAGCATTGAATTGAGGAATCGCGGTGCGCGATCCATGGTGAAGCCGATGTTCAGGAATAGCAATTCAAGGAACAGCCTAGTGCTGTTCGCGGCGGTACTGGCGGCGAGCGTTGCCGCATCGAATGCTTTTTCACAGTCGTCTCAAGGTATGCAGAACTCAACCGCAGGTCCCAAGAAGTCTTCTGTGGCGGCGGCTGAGCCCCGCCCTAACCCGAATTGGCTCTCGCGACGGGCGGAGATGTATTACCAAGGTGTTTGGGGAGTTGACTCGTTCCGCGTCAAGTACACGGAGTCGGGCGAGATCATCCGATTCAGCTACCGCGTGGTAGATCCGGAGAAAGCCGCCGCACTCAATGATAAGAAGTCCGAGCCCAGCTTGATCGATACGAAGGCCGGGGTGAGGTTGGTGGTTCCGGAGGTGTCAAACGTCGGGAAAATGCGCCAGACCAGCACACCGAAGCCAGGTATGACCTACTGGATGGCTTTCTCGAACTCAGGCAGGCCGGTAAACCGCGGAGACCGGGTTGACGTGGTAATTGGACACTTTCGAGTTACAGGACTTGCAGTGGAATAGCGATTGCTGCGGACAGTTTCGACGAGGTTCGCGTCTTTTGGATAGACGGAGAAATTGTGCATCGCAGATGATTGGGCATTTTCGAGCCGTGCGACTCATAGAGTAGTTCTGCCTTTCTCTCGTTCCCCGCACCCTGGCGTTCCCGAAGTTTGAGCAAGCGCAAAGAACATCGTTCGGATGGCTTTATACTCAACTGAGCTAGGTATCCGATTTCCCAGCGAGGAGCCACAGATGCACCGAAAGACTTTGACAATTCTCAGCGCGACAGCGTTTGCGCTTTCCCTTAACGCTCAACCGCGTACGTCTCCAACCGTGCCTACATTGTCCGCGGCCCAGATCGTCGAAAAGACCGTTGCGGCCAGAGGTGGTTTGCAAGCCTGGCGAGCGGTTGAAACCATGACGCTCGCGGGGAAAATGGGCGCCGGGGGGAATCAGCGGGCTGCTCTTTCCGTTCGAATCCCAGGAACGAAAGACGCCCAAGGGGCCCTGCAGGGGGTTCGCGGGCGACCGGCCGAGGAGGTTCAACTGCCGTTTGTCATGGATCTGGCGCGTCCTCACAAGACGCGCGTTGAGCTCGAGTTCAAAGGACAAACGGCGATCCAGGTGTATGACGGCACGAACGGCTGGAAGCTAAGACCGTTCCTGAACCGCTTGGAAGTGGAGCCCTACACGGCCGAGGAAATGAAGATAGCCTCCAGGCAAACAGAGCTTGACGGTCCGATGGTCGATTACGCGGCCAAGGGCACGCGGGTCGAATTGGACGGTATGGAAAAAGTAGAGGACCGCGATACGTACAAGCTCAAGCTAACCTTCAAGAGCGGCGACGTAACCCACGTATGGGTGGATGCGAAGACCTTCCTCGAGGCCAAGGTGGAAGGGCAACCCCGGCGGCTCGATGGCACCGACCATCCCGTCGAAGTCTACTACCGCGATTACCGCAACGTGAACGGTCTAGAAATTCCGTTTGTCCTCGAAACGAGAGTTCTCCCGGTGACGAAGAACGCCCTTGGGCTGAGGGATACGCCTGTTCCGCCGGAGAAAGTCCTAATCGAAAAGGTAGTAATCAATCCCAAGCTCGACGCAGGGCTGTTTTCGAAGCCGGTTCCCGTCGCGTCGAAAGCCAAATAAACACGAGACCAGGTTGTCTGCGGCCATCGCTCGCCACTTCCGCAGCGCCTTTGCCCGACGGAACCGTCGGCGTCGACGTCGACAAACAGCAGTTGTTCGGCATTCGCGTCGCTGCTGTTGAAAAGACCTCGGGAAGCGAGAAAATCCGCGTGCTGGGGCGCGTGGTTCCCGAAGAAACGCGCGTCTACCGGATTACTGCCGGTTCGGATGGGTTATCCGGAGACCTGCAACGACTCGGTCGGTGAACTGGTCAAAAAAGACCAGAAGCTCGCGTCCTCGTACCTCGGCGAGACCCTGGCGGTAGCTTCCGGGTTCCTGGCTGCCACGGCAGGCGTAGCGGGTGCTGTGAACAAGCAAGGGGTGAGCAGCATTCAAGGCTATTCCGATCGCTTGCGCAATCTCGGCGTGAGCGACGCGCAGATCAGGCAGATGGCAGAAACCCACCAGCTCCCGGAAACGGTTGAAGTGATTTCGCCGGTCGATGGATTCATTCTGGCGCGCAACATATACGTCCGGCCAACATTTCGACCGCTCTATGGAGTTCTACCGTATCGCCGATTTGAGCACAGTCTGGATCGTGGCGGAGATCTTTGGCAGCGAAGCGCACGACTTCCGTCCCGAGACAATAGCGCGTGTCACTCTGCCCGATCCGATCAGGGAAAAACCTTTTCGGCACGCGTGAGTAACACCCTTCCGCAGGTCGATCCCGTTACCCGGACTTTGAAGCTGCGGCTCGAAGCGGACAACCCCGGATTTGCCCTGCGTCCGGACATGTTTGTCAACGTGGAATTGCCGGTGCGAGTGCCGCCGGGACTCACCGTGCCCTTGGATGCGCTGATTGACTCGGGATGCGAGCAGCGCGTGTTCGTAGAGCGCAGCAAGGGGATGTTTGAACCCCGGCAAGTCGAAACCGGGCGGAGGCTTTCTGACCGCGTCGCGATCTTGCGGGGCCTCGTTGAAGGCGAGCGCGTGGTCGCCGCGGGAACGTTCCTTGTGGATTCGGAGAGGCGGTTGAGGTCGAGCGTTCAGGCGCCGCCAAAGCAACAACAACACGAGAAGGTCACGCCGCAACCTGGCAGCAGATCCGGCCTAGCCGTCCACGCCGCCAGGTGAAAGATGCGGCGCGCGGCATGATGATTTCAACGTAGACCCGAATCGTCTCCAGGCCTATGGTATTCCCATCCGCCGCGTCGCGGAGGCGGTGCGGGAAGGCAACCACGAGGTTGGGGGAGGCTGCTCTGGCTGCACTCCTTGCAGGATCTCTACCCGCTCGTCAAAACGCCGTCCCGTTTCAACGTTGCGAGATTCGAAGATCCCTTCGCCCTGCTCGACATAGACGCACAGACGCGCTCCGGAATCGACCAAAGCGTCGAGCGGCACGGTAACCGCAGGTGGCAAACGAACGGGCAGCTCGATGTCAACCAACCAAGTCCACAGCGCGGCTAGACCCAAGGGCACCCCTGTCAGTGGGGTGATGGCGTCTGCGTCGCGGTTGCGGGTGGGTTTGGCGTCGCTCTCCGATGGGGTACCGCCCGTCTCCGTGAGCCTGTTGGGACCCCCGCTAGCGCGGCCGACCGCGCGTCTCCCGAAACTGTAAAGAGCGCCGGTTGAGCGGATATTCCCAGATACTGCAGATTGAAATCCGCTGTGATGGTTTTCGAGGCCTTTTCCATTTCCTGCCTGAGCCGTGCCTTCGTAACTTCACCCTTGATTTCCGGCGACATGGATTCAAACGTGGCGATGTGTTTCGAAACCAACTTCAGAATTACGAGCTTTCCGTAGGATTCGATCACCGGCGTAATTTCGCCGGGCTGCAGGTCAAAAACCGTCGCTTGGTCATCCGGCATGCTGTTCCGCCGCGCCATGGTTAACTGCGTCGGTGGGGGGGGTTGTGGGATTCCCAGATCCTTGTAGGCCTGCGCCTGCAGCTGGTCGAAATCGAAGCCGCCCAACGCCCGGGTGCGCAAACCATCAGCCTCGGTTTTGATCGTTGCGCGGTTAAATCGTATGCCATCCCTCGAGTATCCTGTTATTGGCAGAGACAGTCGCCATACTTCGCCTTCCTCAAAGCTGGACTTGTGTTCGGCATAGTATTGCTGAAGCTCGTCGTTGGGTACATTTGCAGCATCCTCTTCGATCTGTCGATAAAACGCCTTGGCCAGCACCTCGGCGCGGGCCGGTCCTGTTGTCTTCTGCAACTCTGCGGCGACCGCGGGGTTTTCTTGCAACTTGCGGTCTTCGGCCAATTTCGCTGCTGCGAGCATTCGCGCATACTTGATCGTAAGCTGCGGCTGATACGCTTGAGTAGCGCCCGGTGCCATTCGCGCGGCGATTTGGTCCATCTGCCCGCGCGTAATCACCGTCTTGCAATCCGCGCTCTCTGATTTCTTTCCTGGTTCGCACACTCCTCTTAAAGTCACGACCGGCGTTTCGGCGGGTAGTTCCACAGCAGCGGGGGCGGGCGCCGCGGCTTTCGTAGGGTGGTGAACCGTGTTCGCCGCCGCTGGGTTCCGAGCGGATCCGCTGCCGGTCGGATTTTGAGCCATTGCCGGCATGGCGCACACCAACACGGCCACGTGTAATAGGAAAAAACTGCGCATTAGGCCTCCCTTACGTCGCAAGAGCGCGAGATACCATTTCGTTTTACCCCCTCAGAAAGACCTTGGCAAATTGATTCTTCAAAGAATGATCTGTATACAAGTAGCTTCCGCCATAATGCATCTTGATCGCTTGCATTTCTCACCTGCCCCAGTTTAGCATTGCTGTCTGTGCTTGTGCGTCAGATTGATTCTCTGCAGGATACATCATTATTCCCGAGAGCCGCGATTTTAGAGGCTCCCGGCTGTCCGGCGGGCGGTTGCCGCCCGGCGTCGAAATGACCCGAGTGTTCATCCTGTTTCTCCAGTTCCATATCGTCCAGGATTCGGATCACCTGAGTAACTGGCCCGCCATACGACGCGGGATGTCTTGATTGTGCTCGATGCGCTGTAAACCCGCGCCAAACTTCCTTAGCGCATCTACGCGCCCTCGCCGCCGGGTTGCTGTAACCCTCCGCTACAGATAAGAAACTCCAACACGAGCGGCTGTCTGGAGCGTGATTAACTCTGCGAGCGCCCGTTCGAGCACACGGCGCAGAGCTCAGGGAGCACAAGCATAGGTATGCCCCATTTGCCGAAAACATTGCTCTGGGTGTTGGATCCTGCCTACTTCACTGACGCACTCGTCAGCTTTTTGCCTCAATGTGTAACAGACATTTGTGAGAATACTCTACCGGGCAACACCTTCTTTGCTCTCAATCAACCGTGCGCAAAAGGTTCGCTCAAAGGCAGGAAACGTAAAGCGTTAGATGCGAGTCGAGGGACAAAACCCCAGTACATTCAGCACATCGTCGGGTCGCAAAAGGCGCATCCTCCAAACGCAAAACAAGCGCTGCAACATTGAACCCGGCTACTGCCCAGCGCCAGCCCCTCTTCGAGCGGCATCCGCTGTCACGCGAATCAGCTGGCCCTTGCAGAGCGCCGAAAGAGCCCAAGCAATTCACGCAAATACCGCGTGCCACCTTCCACATCTCGGAAGGAGCGAGCACGACCCTTACTTATAACCTGAACGGCATGCAGTACATGGCTTTCAAGTCTTGACATAGGCGAATAGCAGGCGAAGATACAAGTGCACGGCGACTGAGGTCCCGGACCTGGAAATTAACGCTCCGAAGGAATTCCGTCGCTCCCGATAGGGCGAGTTGCGCCCGCATCAATGCTGTGACAGGAAGGCTTGGTTTACCGCCACCGCGAAACCAGCCTCGCGGAAACAGGAATCAACCCTGTCCTAATATGGGCCCCAGATTGAGCAATGGCGAATTGGCAGGGGAGTTGCCCATAAAACACTCGCTGAGGGATTCGTAAGGTAGTCATGAGCCATCAGATCAAACGACTTAGTTTGGCTTTGTTGACGGCAGGCTCTGCCGGCGGGAACTTTCCTTCCACAATCTACGCACAATCTTCCACTTGGGGCCCAGCCGCAACGCCTGGACCGACGGCCAAGCAGCCCGCAAAAGCCAGGGCTCTCGCTCACCATGAGCCGAATCCGCTCTCCAGGCGAGCGGCAAGGTATTACGCGGCTGTCTCGGCAGTGGACTCACGGACTGGCAAGGGAGCCGAGGCAGGCGAGATCATTCCGGGCAGCTGGCCCGTGCTGGACCGCGACAAACGCAGGTTGCCGAACCTTAGGGAAGCAGCGCGTCCGCGCTCGACGCGGGCCATCCTAATCGGATGGATTCTCGGACCCCCCAGACGGGTGAAGCGCGGGGACCAAGTGAGCGTAATTATCGGTCAATTCCAAGCCACGGGGTCGAGCAGGCTCCCTTTGGGCATTCGGTTGGCGCCGCCTGAAGCTTGCTGGGGCGCAAAGAAAAGTAGGTCGCTCTGAGCCGATTCTTTTGTGTCGTGTCAGGTTTAGGGATTCCGCAGCGAGGATGCGGAACGGTGAAGAAGGGATTTGTCGTCGGAAAGCTGAATAAGAGGACAGTTGGGGTTTCTGGAGTCAGCTTGCCAAGACTCTGGATGTCTAGCTCCAGGCTGACGTGATGTCATCAACAAGAGTGAGATGAGCGTAAAACTTCGAGCGGCGATGACGATCCTTCTAACAGCTACTGGCGTCTGGGCACAAAGTCCTGCGCCCGCAACCGTGCCGGCCGAGAAACCCGTGGTCGCGGGCAACGCCAGCCGTAGCACTGGAGTGATGGCACGCCCGTTCCCGCGCAGGAGTGAAGCAAAGGGCCAAACTCCGCCCGCACTTTCGACGGTATCTCCTTCGCCAAAGGAGCAGTCAGCGGTTTTCGAAGGAGCGAACCAGAGAAATAGTTGGAAACGCGAGGCCGCAATTCGATGAGAAAAACCACAAGTGCCGTTGCGGTCGCCTTGCTGATGGTCGTGTCCTACGCGGCAGGTCGGCGGCACACTCGGCAAAACGCAACACCGAACCCGAACTCACGGCGTGTACTCTATTGGGTCGATCCCATGCACCCGGACTACAAGTCCGACCATCCGGGCATTGCTCCCGACTGTGGCATGCCGCTTGAGCCGGTTTACGCCGAGCCGGGCACCTCGCTCACAGCTTCGGAAGCTCCGCTGCCGGACGGGGCCGTGGGGATCGACCTTGACAAACAGCAGTTGTTCGGTATCCGCGTCGCTACGGTCCAAAAATCCTCAGGGAGCGAAAAGATCCGCGTGCTCGGGCGCGTGGTTCCGGAAGACACGCGCGTGTACCGGATCACTGCCGGTTCGGACGGATTCATTCGGGAGACGTTCAACGATTCGATCGGTGAACTGGTGAAAAAGGACCAAAAGCTGGCCTCCTCTTATGTGGGCGAGACCCTAGGAATAGCCTCCGGGTTTCTGGCTGCCGCCGCGGGCGTCCCCGGTGCCGTGGGTAAGGACGGCTCCCGCACCATGCCCTATCCTGGCGCTGTGAATAAGCAAGGCGTGAGCAGTCTTCAGGGTTATGCCGATCGTTTGCGCAATCTCGGCATAAGCGATGCGCAGATTAAGCAAATGGCGGAAAGCCACCAGCTTCCTGAGACGGTCGAGATCGTCAGTCCAGCGGACGGATTCATTTTGGCCCGCAACATTACGCCCGGCCAGCATTTCGATCGCTCTATGGAGTTCTACCGTATCGCCGATCTCAGCAAAGTGTGGATTGTGGCAGAGATCTTCGGCAGCGAAGTACAAGATTTCCGCGCCGGCACGTTGGCTCGCGTCACGCTCCCCGATCAGGGAAAAACTTTCTCAGCCCGCGTGAGCAACACCCTTCCGCAGGTCGATCCCGTTACCCGGACTTTGAAGCTGCGGCTCGAAGCGGACAACCCCGGATTTGCCCTGCGTCCGGACATGTTTGTCAACGTGGAATTGCCGGTGCG
>Ga0066700_10000469_pt1 | contig 14629 bp, 6 predicted proteins | sample GraSoiAngelo_149_FD_66460 | JGI IMG/M metagenome (GOLD analysis project Ga0066700, IMG submission 66460) | Grasslands soil microbial communities from the Angelo Coastal Reserve, California, USA - 14_1009_09_30cm | ecosystem: Environmental > Terrestrial > Soil > Grasslands | place: USA...
ACCACCCGGTGACGAATATCGAAGTTAGCCGGACCGTAGTCGTAGTGGATATTCTGGACGTCTGTAGCCGAAATCTGGGCTGTCTTGGACCGGAATACGTCGCTCAGTTCATCCAATGCCTTCGCATAAGTGTAATTGGCATTGAACGAAAGTCCGTGGGAGAAACGCTTGCGAAGAGTCAGGTTCAAGGCGTTGTAGTTGGAATTGTAGAAGTTTCCTCGAGCATTATCGCTATTAATGGTCGGATTGGGACGTATCGAGGGACCGGCACCAGAGGTGCGGCCATCGTAAGTGTTGCGGTTCAGAATGCCGATCAGCTTGCGACCGAGCGTGCCGACATAGTTTGCCTCCAAGGCAAAGTCTTTGGCCAGTTCATACTGAGTCCCAAAGTTGTACTGCTCGTAGTACGCAGTTACCAGGTTCTGGTCTATGTGGCGAGGAATCGGCTTCGGTAGGCCGTTGGGGAATAGCGTTGGGTCAATGAAGCGCGCGTTGCTGTTGAACGGAATAGTCATCAACCCAGGCTGTTTCAGTGGCCCGAGCGCAACTCCGCTCACAAATACCCCAGCGGTTTCGTCCGCGTAAAAAGGCGCGTTGAATCGGATATTCTCAAAAACATTGTTATACAGCCGATCATAAAATATTCCGAATCCTCCGCGTATGACGAATTTCTGGGTCCCCAAAGTGTCCCAGGCAAAACCTACACGAGGTGCAAAGTTATTGAGGTCCTTATTCCAGAGACTGGTATTGCGGACCTCCGGTCTGGCCGTCGCCTCGTAGGCATAAAACGGACTGTTGACTGGAAGGAACGGGTTCGCATTGCAGTTGACAGGAACACCCGCCGAGGTGACACAGTTAGTAATAGGCGTCACAGGGGTGCCGAAGTAATAGTTGGAATCAATATCCTTCTTGAAGTTATGGGGCGGACCGAAATATTCCCAACGGAGACCCAAGTTCAGCGTCAGATGATTGCTGACCCGCCAGTCATCTTGTGCGTAAGCTCCAACCTCGTTAGCCCGGTACCCACGATAGAAGTCCGGTAGCTGGCCATTGGTCGGGTTCACGGCCGCGCCCGCATAGTACCAGCCGCCGTAACCATTGGCTCCGGAGCCGAAGTAGTTGTCCACTTGGTCCGTGAACATGCCATCGGTGATCAGATCTTCCACGCTCCAGCTTGCAAAATTACCGTTGGGTCGGCTTGGAAACTTGACCCATTGCGGGTCCGGCGATACTCGCCCCCGAACTTCAGACTGTGCCTGCCCTTCGTAACGGAAAGGTCGTCCTTGCCTTGAAACTGGTTTTCCGTGAAAAACTGCGGAATGGCAGTGGACGCGCCGAAGCCGGCAACCAGTGCGTCAATCGTAAAAAATTCGGGAATGCCCTCGCTGCCCGGATCGACGAAGTTGGCCTTGCGGCGAACATAGCCGCCCTTAATCTGATTTAGAACCGTCGGCCGAAGGTGTGGGACCAGGTCAAGCCCAGCGTTTGCGCTCGATTGGGGTTGTCTTCTGGCACTCCGAAGATCGTGTCGCTGCCGCAGAAATTGCAGCTGAATTTCGTATCTTCAAACAGATACACTCCGTTGAACTGAAAATTGTAACTGTCTGGCTTCGACGAAAGTTCTCTCGCCTACAGATCGCCATCACGACAAAATTCGAAGTCGCTTGCGCGTAGGAGGCTAGGTCCAGCTAGATGTTGCAAATTTTCCTAGCATTTAGATCAGACGTGAGACAAAATTGTCTCAATTCGGGTGATTACCGTGGATTGCGAGAGTATAATTTCAGATATCTCTGAATCGTGCAAAAATCCAACCTAAACTAGTTGAGGTGAGAGTGCTATGGCTTTGCGACGGATTCCTTCAGTCCTGTTGCTATTTTCCCTGCTGGCTTTGCCCCTTTTTGGACAGGCCGAAAATTCCAAACCTAAGCCCCGGGTAGTTGTCGTAGGTGTGAACGGCATGGAATTGGATGTCATTCGGCCCTTGCTGGTGAAAGGCGAAATGCCCAATCTGGCCAAGGTCATTAAGAACGGCGCATACGGCAAGCTGCGTACGGTTGACGCTCCGAATTGCCCACGGGTTTACTCCACTTTATTTACCAGTACCAAGCCTGACGAACATGGCGTCACGGGCTTCATCGTGGGTGGGATCACCGCGAATACTAATATGCTGAAAGAAGAGCCCATCTGGTCGATTCTTTCCAAGAACGGAGTCACGGTCGGGATGGCCAATGTTCCGGCGACTTTCCCGGTGATGCCGGTGAACGGCTACATGATTAGCGGGATGCTGACGCGCGGCAAGAATTGCGAAGACGGAGTGCTCTGCGCACCAAAACTCTCGGAAGTGCAAGGTGGCGACCCAGTTTATCCCGCCGCCATGAAGGCGGAATTGCTGAAGAACGTCGGCGATTTCTATGTTGATTGCGAGCGCATGCCTTCCGCCGAACAACTAAGAGGTCACGAGACCGAGGTTATTGACGCCTGGCTGAAAAAAGTGGACGTGATTCGCCAGCAACAAACTGAGTTATTCGATTTCTTGATGAGCAAACATCCCACTGACTTCACCTGGCTGGCTCAATCTTGCGAAGACCGCACAGGACATTGGCTCTATCCCATCGCGCCCTATAACGCTGGTTACAACCCTAAGATCAATGCTGTGCGCACGGATGCTTTCCCCAACCAGTACATCGCGTTTGACAAGGTGTTGGGCAGTATCCTGAAGCATGTCGACGATAACACTTATCTCATTATCGTTTCCGACCACGGCATCAAGCCGCTGCGCGAATTTGAACAGACAGATCCTCACGCTCACATGGACCACGAAAAGACCACGCCCGTGATCGCCAAGCACGACTTCGCCGATGGCGACGACGTACCTGGCTCTTTCTTCGCCATGGGTCCCGGGATCAAACACGATCTTCGGCTGATGGGCTTCGAAGCCAGCGTGTACGACGTCGCGCCTACGATCCTTCATCTGTACGGCATTGAGCAGCCCAAGCAGATGCGTGGGCACGTGCTGAGTGAGATCTTCGAGACCTCTCGCGATCGAGTAGCGCAGAAGTAAGTCCTTGAAATAGTTATGCTGTGGAAAGAGCGCCGTCATGGCGCTCTTTTTTCTTAGGCCGGGCCGATTGGGAGACGAGACCCGGCTTGGGTTGAGCTTTCGAAAAGAAGGCCCATTCATGGCTTGGCGCGTTTTTCACGCAGCAGGATTGCGCGAGTCTCGGCGTTTTGTGCATCTTCGTTTTTCCCTATCCCTCGGTAAGCCTGCGCGAGCAACTCAAATGTCTCCGCGTTGTTCGGATGCGACTTGGAAAGAGGCTTAAGTTGCTCGACTGCATCTTTGAAGCGGCCGCTGGCAATTTTCACTTTTGCCGATCCCAGCTGTGCTTCCTCACTTTCGGGCTGTAGCAGCTGCGCGGCTTCAAACTGATCCTCGGCGGCCGCGGTATCTTTCAGTCCTAGATAGACTTCACCGAGCAACAGGCGCGCGGGGAATTGTCCCGGCATGAGTTTTAAGCTAGCGTCCAGCGCGTCGCGAGCACCGGCCAGATTGCCTACTTTCTGCAATGCCTGCCCCTCATAAAATGCCGCAGTCGCGTCCGTCGGACTAACTTCACGAGCATGTTTCAGATGCTCGGCCGCCTTGCTGTAATCGCCCGCTCGCAACTCCAACTCTCCCAATTGCCGCAGCGCCGTAGGCGACTTGAGATCCAGTTGCAAGACTTTTTCCAGAGATCTGCGAGCATCGTCGGAACGATTGTCCTCTGACGCCATCATCGCGCTGTGCAGCAGATTCTGTTCCTCAATCTTGTCCTTGGGGTCGGGCAACAACGAGGGCTCGGGGACATTGGTGGAACTGCCGGCATCGGCTGGACCCAGATAGCCAAGAGCTTTCAACTCGTCAAGAGTGCCCTTCCCGACGGTCCCCGCGGACGGCGCTGCGGGAGGACTCTTCGCTCTCACGGCAGTAAGAATCTCCCGATATTTCCTCACGCTTTGGTCCCAAGGTTGGTAAACATTCTGCAGTTCGCCTGGGTCAGCTTTCAGATTGTAGAGTTCAGGTCGCGGAGCTTCGATGAACTTGAATCCTTCCTGACGCACCGAGCGTAGTGGCGCCCAGCCAAATCTAAGTGGGTAATCAGTCTCTCCCAAGGCAGTGCGCTCGACATTTTTAGTGTCGGCAAAATAAGGCTTGAGCGACTCGCCGTCCAGCCTCGCCGGCAGCGGAACACGCAAAATATCCAGCACGGTCGGCAGGATATCCGTTGTCCGGACCTGCTCGCTCACTGTCTTGCTACTGTTGCGACCGGGCAGCTTAACGATCAGAGGAACGTGTGTGGTCGAATCATAAAGAAAAATCCCGTGAGTGTTTTCGTGATGCTCACCCAGTCCCTCCCCATGATCTCCAACAACAATCACGACTGAGTTCTCATACCAGCCTTGCTTCTTTATGTAAGCCACAAAGTTCGCCAGAGCCGAGTCGGCATACGCAATCTCCCCGTCATACGGGCGATCTTTGTAGATCAGAGAGTAGGGTGCGGGCGGTTCGTAAGGATCATGTGGATCGTATAGATGTACCCACACAAAATGCGGACCAGCGGGATGAGCAGCCAGCCAGGTCTGCGCACGATGCACCACATCCATGCCGCGGCGTTCCACACGCCCCCAGCGTAGATTGGAAGGCGAGTGCTGGGGAAAATTGTCATAGAAATCGAATCCACGGTCAAATCCCGGCGCCAGCGTCTTACTGTCGAGAATCACTGCTCCGACGAACGCCGCGGTTTGATACCCCTTCTTTTTGAGCAATTCTGCCAGGGTCGGATGACTTGCAGCCAACGCCACCGCAAAGTCAGTGACGCCGTGCGAACTTGGCAACAGTCCGGTCAGAATCGTCGCGTGCGAGGTGTTGGTGATGGGACTGGGAGTAAAGGCCTGCTGAAAGCGAAAGCCGTCCTTTGCCAAACTGTCGAGGGCCGGCGTCTGGATGTGCTCGTCGCCGTAGCAGCGCACGTGGTCGGCACGAAGTGTGTCAATCGTCACCAGAAAAACGTCAGGGGTTGATGCCTGTTTTTGCGGGGACCCAGCGGCAAGACTGGCGGACGTGGCCAGCCAGAAGAAAATCAGGAACCAGACGGCCTTCATGCCAATTCAGACTAGCATAATCAGTGGCTTCATCCGGGACTAGAGCACCTTCCGGCTGGGATATAATTTTCTTAATCAATGACTTCTTTCCGATGGTCAGGATGCGTGCTGGTCGTGAGTCTTTTGGTGCTGGTGCTCCCAGCATCGGCCGCGGGCAATCCTTCACCCAACGTGATGGTTATTACTATCGACACGCTACGCGCTGACCACCTCGGCTGTTATGGCGATCAGCAGATTCGCACTCCCAACATCGATTCGCTGGCGGCCGATAGCGTGCGTTTTGAACGTGCCTACACTCCCGTGCCGGTTACGCTTCCCGCCCACACGGTGCTTTTCACTGGAACTTATCCTTTGCTCAGTGGCATTCATGATTTCAGTGCCAACAAGCTCAGCCCAGCTCAGCCCACCTTAGCGTCGGTCCTTAAGGAGCAGGGATACACAACTGGCGCCGTAATTGGATCTGCTGTGCTAGATTCCCGCTTCGGCCTGAACCGCGGATTTGACTTCTATTACGATCATTTCGATTTCAACCGTCTGCAAGAATCGAATCTTGATGAAATGGAACGCCCGGGTAACGTAGTAGCCGATACCGCTTTGGATTGGCTCGCCAAGAATAACCAGAAGAAATTTTTCCTCTGGATGCACTTGTACGATCCACACTTTCCTTATCGCCCACCCGCACCTTACAGCGAACAATATAAAGAGCGCCCCTATGACGGAGAAATTGCATTTGCGGACTCGCAGGTGGGACGTTTGATTCGATTTCTGAAAGATAAGGGGCTATACCAGAACACAATTATCGTTCTCACCGGTGACCACGGCGAAAGTCTGGGTGAGCACGGAGAGAAAACCCACGGCTTCTTCATCTATAACGCGACCCTCCACATCCCTATGATTCTTCATGTGCCGGGCCAAAGGTTGGTGAACAGCGTGCCTGAGTTGGTGAGCCTGGCTGATCTGATGCCGACCGTGCTGCAGGCATTGAAAGTGGATGTGCCCCCGCAGGTACAGGGGCGCAACCTGCTCCCGCTCATGACGGCAAAGAAGGAAGATCAATCTCAGGGCTTATATGAGGAAACATTTCTTCCCAGATTGCACTTCAATTGGAGCGAACTCCGCGGACTGGAGACCAAGAATTATCATTTCATTGACGCGCCCAAGCCTGAGCTATACGACCTTGCCAGGGATCCGGGCGAGACTCAGAATCTCTATCCGACGAAAAAAGCTGTGGCCGAGGAGATGCGAGCCCGCCTGTCCGCGCTGATTCGTCAATACAGTGGAGGACAGGAATTGGCGGAGAAAACCGGACTTGATCCGGCTCTGATGGAACGCCTGCAATCGCTGGGATACGCCGGTTTCTCAGGTGGTGGCAGCCCGACCGTCAGCAACCGTACTCTGCCTGACCCCAAGGATCGCATCCAATTGTACGAATTGTTTTCCGACGCCATGGCCGACAGCCAGCATGCCAAATATGCGGAGTCCACGCACAAGCTCAACCAGGTTCTCCAGACGGATCCGGATTCCATTCCCGCGCACTACCTCCTGGGGCTGAACTACTACCGCATGCGGGAATTCCCCCAGGCCGTGGCGCAATTTCGGCAGGTCGTGCAACTAAGTCCCGACTATACGCTTGCTGTATTTCAACTTGGCCTGTCGTTCGGACAAACAGGCGATTGGGACCGAGCGATCGAAACCCTCAAGCGCGCGTTGCAGTTGGATCCGACGAACTTTTCCGCTTCCTATAATCTCGGCGCTGCCTATTTGCAAAAGAAAATGGTGCCCGAAGCGGTAAGCGCTTTTCGCCAGTGCATCACGACCGCGCCCGACTATGCTCAGGGTCACCGGGCTTTGGGAGAAGTCCTGCTATACCAGGGGCAAACAAACGAGGCGTTAGCCGAACTGCGCCGTGCAATCGAACTTGATCCTAATGATCCTGGCAGCCATGTGGCGCTGGCCAAGGCGCTGGCCGCGACCGGCAAGAACGACGAGGCCGAGGACGAGTTGCGCAAATCGCAAACAGCGAAGCCGCAGTAAGGCAAAAACATTTTCCCAATACCATTGCGAACTGTTCCCCATCTCCTGACCTGTCTGGCGCTCTTGCTGCCGCATGCGCTGCTCGTTGCCACTCCTTACGCTCGTAGAACAAAACCCAATGTCATTCTGATTACGATTGACACAGTCCGGGCTGATCATGTGGGTTGCTACGGGGCTACAGGAGTACAGACACCAACTTTGGATGCGCTCGCTCGCGATGGAATTGTCTTCGAGCGCGCGATTTCACAAGTCCCTCTGACTTGGCCTTCCCATGCCGCCATTCTGACGGGTACATATCCCTTTCAGAACGGCGTGCAAGACTTCACCGGGCAGCCACTCGATCCGAAGTTCCGCACCGTCGCAGAAGCCTTCAAACGAAGCGATTATGCTACGGGCGCGGTGGTGAGTGCTTTTGTGCTGGACCGCGGTTGGGGACTGGCACGCGGCTTTGACTTCTACGACGATGCGTTCTCGGCGGAGACCTTCCAACAAAAAGACATTGGCCTGGTAGATCGGAAGGCTGGTGAGAGTGTCACCCATGCCCTGAGTTGGCTCAAGAAAACGCCGCGGAGGCAATTTTTCTTGTGGCTACATTTGTATGATCCCCATTCCCCGTATGATCCGCCCGAGCCTTATCGCACCCAATATCGCAATCACCCATATGACGGTGAAATTGCCTACGCAGATCACGAACTGGGACGTCTCATCTCCTGGCTGAAGCGCAGCCAACTGTACGATCGCAGTTTAATCGTCTTGCTCAGCGATCACGGCGAGTCCCTGGGTGACCACGGCGAGAAAGAGCACGGCTTTTTTGTTTACAACGCGACGGTACACGTTCCTTTGATCGTCAAACCGCCTGCTACGAGCAGCTTTCGGTCTAGTCGCGTTCCGCGGCCTGTAGAGACCATCGATATCGCTCCCACGTTGCTGCAAGCGGCTGGGATCAAAGATATCATCGAGAAACAATTTCAATCGCACGGTCTTCTTGCTTCTGGAACAGAAAATGACCAGGCAGCCTATAGTGAAACTTTTTATCCCTTCAGTTCTTTCGGTTGGAGCCCGCTCCATGCCTTGGAGACCAGCCGCTACCACTATATCGATGCACCGATTCCCGAGCTTTACGACGTGGCATCTGATCCGGAAGAAAAAAGCAATCTAGCTTCACAACAAACTGCGACCGTTGCCGTCCTCAAAGACAAACTGCAATTACGCCTGCGAAATAATCCGTTCAAGCCTGACGTAGATAGAACTTCCCAACTGAGTCCCGACGCAGTTGAAAAGCTACGTGCGCTGGGTTATGTCGCTTACCGCTCGCCGGTTTCACCGGAGGCACTAGCTGCAGGTCTGCCTGACCCCAAAACCAAACTATGGGAGTTCAATTCCATCCTGGAAGCAGCCGATGCCTTCCAGTCACGCAACTTTCAAGCGGGCCACGACTTGCTGGAAAAAGTGCGGGAGAAGGACCCACAGATGTATGTCGTCCCTTTCATGTTAGGAGAGGCCGAGGCGCGGCGAGAGAATTGGGCGGCAGCGGCCACCGAACTTAAGAAGTGTTTAGAACTGAATCCGAATTTCGACCAGGCCATGACTGGACTGGCACGCGCCCTCTACCATCAGGGCGATGCAGCCGGAGCAAGGTCCTGGGTGGAAAAGGCTTTGAAGTACAACCCACAGAATTATCGTGCCTGGTACGAAATGGGAATTATTCAATCGAAGACTGACAAGCTGTCCGCCGCCTCTGCCTACGAGAAGGCCCTAGCCATCCAACCAAATTTTGCTCTTGGGCAACGCGGATTGGGTATGCTCCAGTTCCAGCAGCGGAATTACGCCGACGCCGCCGAGCATTTGGGGCGGTCGGTTGAACTAGGCTTGAGCGACGCGAAATTGTTTAATTTCCTGGGTATTGCCTACAGCCGTACCAACCGCGAGCGAAAAGCAATCGAGAGCTACCAGAAAGCACTTCAGATCGATCCTCAACTGGCCGAAGCGCACCTGAACCTTGGTTACGCTTATGAGGGACTTCACAACCTCAGCCTGGCCCGACAGGAATATCAGGAAGCTTGCCGCCTGCGCGTAGAGTTTTGTCAGCTAGTCAAAGACAGAAAAACAATAAATTAGCTACTTCGGGACGGTCTGCGAAGGTGCCGAGGAAGTCTGGAGGCGCTTGAGCAGTTCTTTGGCATGAGCGGAGAACGGACTTTCCGGGAAAGCGCTAACGAAGTCGTGCAATTGCGCCATCGCATCCCCCTTCCTTCCCTGCTGCAACAATAAATTCACCAATTGCAAGCGTGGCTGAGCCATGAGGGGATCTAACTGAATGGCTTGGCGCAGCGGACCCTCGGCCTGTGAAAGCTTTCCTAGCTTGATGTTGAGAGTTCCCTCGAGGAAATGACCCAGCGCTGAGTCGGGCTGGCGACGCATCCCTTCGTCCAGATAGCGCCGTGCCACTGGCAATTCGCTAGTCAGGATGCATATGTTGCTCAGATTGAAGTACGCTGCGGCATCGCTCTGATTTAGTTGAATCGCCTGCTCAAATTGCTTTCGCGCTGCAGAGAAATCGGACTTGCTCAAATAGTCAGATCCCAGATTATTGTACGCCTGATAAAAATTAGGTGCAATTTGCAGCGCCTTCTCGTAATGCCGGATGGCCTCGTCGGGTTTTCGCTGCCGGTCCGCCTCTACGGCCTGTTCAAACTCCTTGACTGCTTTCTTGGGGAACTGGCGATTGTAGTCTGCCGGGTCGACGATATAAGGATTGCCGCCTCCTACCCGCTTGGCGAGCGGATCCTGCTTCACTGTTTTTTTGAATTCTAAACGAATCTGCAGCATAGTTGTTGGCGACACCAATGGATTCACGTTCGCCATTTCATCTATTGGGTAGAAGTCGGACTCGTTGATGACGACATGGTAGATGTTCCCTTCGAGACTATAGAAGCCGAAGCGACCCTGATCATCGGTGTATACGCTGCTAATCGCTGATCCCCGGAATCGCAGCTCCACCATGACGGGGTTCTGAGGAAAGTCTCCCTTGCTCAGTAGCACCTGTCCAATAATTCTTCCGAGTTGCTGCTGGGCAAGCAAGGAAGGCACTGACGCTGCCAACCATCCGCACAGAATAAATGTGACGAGGCTGCGGATACGCAACATGGGATTCACGCAGAAATACAAAAGGGGCCTGTTCCCACGATACGGGAACAGGCCCCTAAAAGCCAGCCAGGTTTTAGAAACTCAGCTTCAAACCAAGCTGCAGGTTGCGAGCATTCAAAGTACCCGCGGCTTGTCCGAATTTGCCGTCGGTGATCTTGTTGTGAGCGCCGCCGCCCGCAGTCGCCAGGATAAAGTTGGCCCGGTTGAATACGTTGAAAGCTTGCCCCTCAAACTTCAAGTTTACACGTTCGGTGAATTTGAAGACCTTGGCCAGGGTCATGTCGGCGTACCAGGCTCCCGGTCCTACAAATGTGTTTCGACCCAGGTTACTGGCGCACCCCAAACACGGAGGTGAGAACATGGAGGTGTCGCTCCAACCATTCTTCCATTGATCGCGGCTGGGGACGATGCTGGAGATGGTTGAATCAGGACGGTCATTGCGGCCGTGGTCGAGGTTGTAGTCGCCACCCAGGTTCTGACAATTCCCGGTGTTGACGTCACTAGCACTGCACGAAGCCGAAGGGTCACTTATTTCTCTCAGCTTCGCAGCAGACGACCTGTAGGGTTCCCAATGCGCACCGCTCTGGAAGGACCAGATGCCGTTGTAGGACCATCCTCCCAACACAGCACCAAGAAACCCGTTCAGATTTTTGCCGGGCAGTTCCCATACATAATTAAAAACCAGCCGATGGCGAATATCGAAGAGCGAGTTGCCGCGATCGAGTCCGGGCAGGGTGAGGTCCGTGGTGTAACCTTCACCCGCTGCAGCCCCGTTCGCAGTTGTGGCTCCGCTGTGCCAGGTTGATCCATTGTCGATGGCGTGGCTGTACGTATAGTTGACGTTGAATAACAATCCGTGGCTCATCTGCTTCTTAAGTGACGTTTGCAGTGAATTGTAGTTGGAGTTCACCACGTTTCGCCAGTTGCGGAGGTTGCCGTAGATATTATTGGCAAAGCCTCCGTTTCCACACCAGTTGCGACCGAAATTGTCGGTAATGCAAGCGCCCGGCTTCAATACAGATCCTGGGTGGCGATTGATGTTTTCCGAGCGGAATAACTTATGCGCCGTTGTACCGACATAGTTAATTTCTATTACTGACTTTGCAGGAAGTTCGCGCTGAACACTGAGGAAATAGTTGTAAACGTAGGGATCGCGAATACCCTCAGGCAGAACAATCCCGGTCAAGATGGCTACATTGGGGTTGAAGGGAGCCCAACCCGTCAAGTTGCCGGTCGCCTGTGCGCCGATTCCTTGCCCGGGATTGGTGGGTGGTCCATTGAACGTGGGTGGGGCACCGCTCGGCGCACATGAGCTTGCACCGCAAACCGTCGGTCCATAGATCACCGTATTGACGTCGCCGAACAGGGAGTTGTCGGCGAAATTGAAGGAATAGTACGGCAAATTCCAGCGTGAATTCGAGAGTGGGTTGTAAAGAGTACCCTCATAGGCGACGCCGAAGCCGCCGCGCAAAGAGGTTCTACCGTCTCCCATTACGTCCCAGGCAAAGCCAACTCGCGGTCCCCAGTTATTGTGGTCGCCCTTCCCCAAACCTTTCGACGGTGCGAAACCACCCGGACCGCATTCGCCAGCCAATTGCGCCAGTGGATCGGGATTAGGGAAAGTTGGACAGTTGGCGAGATTGTTGGCGCTGACCACTCCCGTTAGGATGTTTGTCTTGGTTTCCCCTGACCCAGGAATGAACGTCGTGGCCAGATCATTCTCTTCATGGTGGCGCGTGAACAGGTCATATCGCAAGCCTAGATTCAAGGTTAAACGCCGAGTCACTTTCCAATCATCCTGGAAATAAGCGCCCACCTCCAGGTTCCGCCAGTGGCGCACGTTGGACTCTAATTGCGCCTGAGGATTGGGGTTGAAGCTGGTGCAGGGCGGCGCGCAAATTCCCGGATTTACTCCCGCATCCTCCTCAGCCGGCGCATCGGCTGCGAAAAAGAGCGGATCAAACATGTAGTAGGAGGGACGAGCTACGCTGAACACGCTGTTCTCTATGTTTCTCCTAAAATCTGCGCCCACCTTGATGTTGTGGCTGCCATGGCTAATTGAAACCATGTCAGAGTAAGTGTAGATATGCTCCTTGAAGAATTGCGGGTAGCCATTGTAGGAGCCGAATCCCGCAGTACCGTCACCAAACAGCACTTGCGGGACACCGGGAACGCCAACACTGACTCCCGTATTGTTTTGCGTATAACCGGCGCGGAACTCGTTCAGGATTGTGGGTGAGAAGGTCTTCACGTAGCTGAACATGCCACTGGGGAAAATGTTGCGCGAAGGATTGCCGAATCCTCGCGTGCAGGCGTCGCTGCAAGGTCCAAAGCTATCGGTTGTTTTCAGCCAATTGAACTGGAGGAACAAGCGGTTGCTGGCGTTCGGGTTAAAGTCGATACGGCCGGAAGCCTCATTCCCGTTGAACAAGTTGCCGAGAGTTTGAGTCTGCGAACCGAATATTGCCACACTGTTCAGTTCAAATGGGGCTGTGCGACTCATTGTGCCGGCCTGGATCCCAGGAATACTGCTGCAGCCAGCCGCTGTCATAGCCGCCTGGTCCGCAGCCGTCACACCCATAATTGTTGCCCAACGCGCTGCGATGGCCGCGGTCGTATTGTCTGCACACAAAAATTGCGCATAACCCACCAGTCCAGAGGGTGACGGCGGTATCGGGCAGGTGACGGGGTCACATACATACTGGTCGAGTGTCATGGCCGTAGTTCCGGAGAGTCTTGGCACGAAGTTCTGATAGAGCAGCGAAGCTACCGATTGGGTGCCGGTGGCAGCATCCGCAGCCAGCACTGCCTGACGGAATTCAGGAGATTCCTGTAGAGTCGATATCGGATCGCCTGTCGTTTTGAAGCGGTCACCCTGATAGGACCCAAAGAAGAAAAGCTTGTCCTTAATAATCGCGCCGCCAATCGTTCCACCAAACTGGTTAAAACGTAGTGGAGGCTTGAAGCTTCCGCCGGTAATCGGGTCCGTCCCTGGTTGATTCAAGAAATACGTGTTCGCGTCCAAGGCATCATTGCGGAAGTACTCCCAAATGCTGCCGTGATAGGCGTTGCTGCCAGACTTGGTCACCAGGTTATTGATCGCTCCGGCGCTATTGCCGTATTGCGCCGACATATTCAACTGAAGCTGCTGAAATTCCTGCACGGTGTCTTGAATCGGTGTATTGATGACTCCGCCGCTCAGACCTTTGTTTGAAACACCGTTAATCAGGAACCCATTGAAATCCTCGCGAAGTCCGTTCACGACCGTGCCGTGCCCGTTTTCAAAGTCCACGCCCATTACGTTCACCGCTCCAGGCGCCATTTGAATCAGGTCGTAAACGTTGCGCCCGTTTAAGGGGAGGTTGGCGATCTGCGTCGACGTTACGGTGCCGGCTAGTTTGGAATCCTCGGTATTCACCGCAGCGGCCTCACCGGTGACTTCTACGATTTCGCGAGTCTGGCCCAGTTGCATCCTGAAATCGACGCGAGCTGTGGTCCCGGCATTGAGCGTCACATCCGCGTTGGTGGACGTTCTGAAACCTGGCGCCTCGGCAGTAATTTTGTAGCTTCCCGCAGGGAGCTCTTTGAGGGTGTACAAACCCGTGGCATTTGTGGTCGCGGCAACCGATAGATTAGTAGCCGGATTGACTGCCGTCACTTTCGCGTTGGCGATAGCAGCGCCGGACGGGTCAGTGATCGTGCCGGTGAACTGGCCGTTCTGGACTTGAGCAGCAGCGCTCACTACCATGATTAGCAGTGAAAAGAACACGAGGCAAAACTGAAGCTTTTTCATTCGCCTACCCTCTCCGAGACTGTGGGAAGTTTTTTAGCGGCAACATTTTGACGTCAACATCCGCGGGTCACAAACATTGTGATAAGCGCGTCCTCGAACCATGTGGCGCGCAGCATTGTGCGCTCCGAAATACGAACTGTCAAGCTAACTTACTGATTCCTTTATGAATCGCTTTGGGCCAGCCGGGAAAAGCACGCCCTCACCTGCTGACACATACACCGGGAGCCTAGGCGCACGTAACGCTCCAAACTAGTCGTCTGAGATAAGTCAGTCAGTTACAAGACATTTTGTGAGCTTTTGCTATGACGAACGGTAGACATATCCCCACAAGACTCCAGAATTTGGAAGATTGTCATAGCACTCGCACTCCGGTTACGCACAGCGGATGTGACTTTATGGTTGTTAAACGAGCTCTTTCGCCGACCTGTTACGAGTGTAGAGTGTGCCTACCGCCGCGGATGCCTTGCGACCACACCGCGTCCTTCTTCTACCACCAGTTCCTGATCGGCCGCT
>Ga0066700_10000470_pt1 | contig 14627 bp, 14 predicted proteins | sample GraSoiAngelo_149_FD_66460 | JGI IMG/M metagenome (GOLD analysis project Ga0066700, IMG submission 66460) | Grasslands soil microbial communities from the Angelo Coastal Reserve, California, USA - 14_1009_09_30cm | ecosystem: Environmental > Terrestrial > Soil > Grasslands | place: USA...
GGCAGGATCTGGGAGATCCTGGCGCGTCGCGTGGACAACTTCCTGATGGCCTCTGCGCTCGCGATCGTCGGCGTCGGGCTGGTGACGCTGTTCTCCGCGTCCGATCAGAACATGGCGCGCGTAAGCAGCCAAGCGCTGTCGCTCGGCTTCGCGCTGGTGCTGATGTGGATCGTCGCCAACGTCGCGCCGCAGCAGCTCGTTCGCGCCGCAGTGCCCCTGTATGCGGCCTCGGTGCTGCTGCTCGTCGCCGTCGCGCTCGGCGGCACGATGGTCAACGGCTCGCGCCGCTGGCTGAATCTCGGTATCGGGCGCTTCCAGCCTTCCGAGCTCATGAAGATCGCGCTGCCTTTGATGCTCGCCTGGTACTTCCAGAAGCGCGAAGCGAGGCTCGCTTTCGGCGACTTCATCGTCGCCGCGGTGTTGATCGCGTTGCCGGTCTGGCTGATCAAAAGAGAGCCGGATCTCGGTACCGCGCTGATGATCGGCGCCTCCGGATTCTACGTGCTCTATCTCGCCGGATTGTCATGGAAGATCATGCTCGGTCTCGCCGCGGCGGCCGGCGCTGCCGCTCCGCTCGTCTGGCCGCATCTGCACGATTACCAGCAGGAACGCATTCTTACGTTCATCGATCCCGCGCGCGACCCGCTGGGGGCGGGCTACCATAGCGCGCAGGCGTCGATCGCGCTCGGCTCGGGCGGCGTCATCGGCAAGGGCTGGCTCAATGGCACGCAGACGCATCTCGATTTTCTGCCCGAGCGGCACACCGACTTCATCTTCGCGGTGTTCGGGGAGGAGTTCGGGCTGATCGGCAATACGGTGCTGCTCCTGCTCTATCTGCTGCTCATCGGCCGCGCGCTGATGATCACCGCCAATGCGTCGACGCTCTTCACGCGTCTTCTCGCCGGCGCAATCACGCTGATGTTCTTCACCTATGCCTTCGTCAACATGGCGATGGTGAGTGGGCTGCTCCCCATCGTCGGCGTACCGCTGCCGCTCGTTTCCTATGGCGGCACGGCGCTCGTCAGTCTGTTCGTCGGGCTGGGAATCCTGATGAACGTGCAGGCGAACCGGAAGCTCGTCAAGACGTGAAGCGCATCGTGAGGCCTGCTTTTTCGGAGGGGCGAATTCATTCGCACCTGACCGGCAATCGATGCGTTGCGGCCGAATGACTTCGGCCCTACGAGATCCTTAAGCGATCAGCCGACATTCCACAGGTAGTAGATGCCGATGCCGAGCAGCGCGACCAGCCAGTAACCGGTGAGCGTGAGCCGCATCAGCGTCTTCCACTTGGCCGTGTGCCAGCGCTGCGGCAGCACGTCGTTCATCTGCAAGACGAGCCAGAGGCCGGCGGCGAGCGTCAGCGCACCCAACGCCGCATGGAGCAGCGGCAGCCCGATCGAAAGCGTCGCGAGATCGGCCAGGCTTCTGGGCTTCGCGTTCTGCAGCGAAGGAACCATGATGCAGAGGACCAGCGCGGCATTGACCAGCACCCACACGGTCTGGTTGAAACGGTGCGCTTCGATGCGACCGCGGCGGGCGAGCGCCATGCCGAAGGTCAGCCCCAGCACGAGCAGAACCTCGAGCGTCAGATTCAAGTCCGAGAGCAGCGACGCAGGGCCGAGGAACCCGCCGGCGTCTGTCTTCCCGGCAGCGCGCAAGCCCAGTACGAATGCGACAATCGCGAGCGCGAGCGCACCGCCGGCGAGCAATGCAGTTTTTTTCAGGCGGCCTCCGCACGCGAAGTGAAGAACACTGACCGTATAATCGACGACTATATGTCGCCGACTCGCGCCGGTCAAAATGGCCGTGATCTTGCAGCGCGTGCGCTCATCGCCGCCATCGCGCTTGCGCTCGCCGCATGCGCGACGACGCCCGGGCTCGAGCCAACCACTGTACCCGCGGCACCGCTGGCGCCCCCGTCGGTCTCACCAGCGCCGTCGCGACCCGGCGGCTACTACAAGGACGACGGGCCGGGCGAGAGTCCGCCCGCCAATCTCGACGCGGTTCCCGATGCCGTCCCGAGACTCGAAGCGCTGAACCGCTTCGCCAACCGGCCGTACTCGGTCTTCGGCCGCGATTACGTGCCGGCGACGAGCCTCCGGCCGTACCGGGAGCGGGGCCTCGCATCATGGTACGGCCGCAAGTTCCACAATCAGAAGACCTCCACCGGCGAGATCTACGATATGTATGCCATGACCGCCGCGCACCCGACGCTGCCGTTGCCCTCGTACGCGCGGGTCACCAGCCTCGCCACCGGCAAGAGCGTCGTCGTACGGATCAACGATCGCGGCCCGTTTCATGCGGGCCGCGTCATCGACCTGTCGTACGCGGCCGCGTACCGCATCGGCATTGCGCAGCGAGGCAGCGGCGAGGTCGAAGTGGAGAGCGTGCTGCCTGTCGATGCGCCCGTGACGGCGGCCGCGGCGCCGCTGCCTCCGGTCGCCGCGACCGAAACGGCCGCGGCGGCGCCGATGCCGGTCGGGCGGGAAGGCGGGGGCTACGTCGTCCAGCTGGCTGCGTTCGCCAACAATGTCAACGCGCAGGCGTTCGTCACGCACGTGGCGAACCAAACGGCAGTGCTTGGCGTCGAAGCGAAGGTGCACGAAACGACGGGACTGTACCGCGTCATCGTAGGACCCTATCCGACGCGCGATGATGCGAAACGCACGGCCGACCGCTTGCGCGATGCGTTCGGCCTGGACAGCATGATCAAGCCGACCGTGCAGTGACCCGATCCGGCCCGCCCCTTCGTTATAATCCACATGCCGCAACGTTCGTATCTCGCCGGCGCCTGTCGACCGCCGAACCGAGCGTCCTTCGTCCACCGATGATCCGGCCTCCTCGCTTTTTCGCAGCTCTCGTGTGGATCGCGGCGCTTGCATTGGCCCTCGCGAGCACGGCGCCGCGCGCCCAGCTCACGATCGAGATCATCGGCGGCGGCGGCACGACGGTGCCGATCGCCATCGTGCCCTTCGCCGGCGAAGCCAACTATCCGTACCCGTTGACGGGGATCGTAGGCGCCGACCTTGCCCGCAGCGGCCTGTTCAAGCTGATCGATCCCGCCGGCGTCAACCCGCGGCCGGCGCGCGCGGACGACGTCCGCTTCGGCGAGTGGACCGCGCGCGGTGCGGATGCGGTCGTCGTCGGCAGCGTGACGCCACAGGCGGACGGCCGCGTCGAGGTTCGCTTCTTCCTGCTCGACGCGGTGAAGCAGACGCAGCTCGCGGGATTTTCCTACGTCGTCGCGCCGTCGCAGTTTCGCCCCACTGCGCACAAGATCGCCGACATCATCTACGAGAAGCTGACCGGCGACGCCGGCGTTTTCAGCACGCGCATCGCGTACATCGCCAAGCAGGGCTCGCGCTACGAGCTTCTGGTCGCCGATTCCGACGGCTACAACCCGCAAGTCATCGTGACCTCCAACGAGCCTCTCCTGTCGCCGGTCTGGTCGCCCGACGGCACGCGCATCGCGTATGTCTCGCTGGAGAACAAGAAGCCTATCATCTATGTGCAATCGCTCGCGACCGGGCAGCGGCAGGTACTCGCGAACTTCCGCGGCAGCAACAGCGCGCCCGCGTGGGCGCCCGACGGCAGCCGGCTCGCCGTCACGCTGTCGCGCGATGGCGGCTCGCAGCTCTACCTGATCAACGCGGACGGCAGCGGCGTGCAGCGGCTGATGAGCTCGGCCGCGATCGATACCGAAGCGAACTTTGCACCCGACGGGAAGTCCATCCTGTTCACGTCGGACCGCGGGGGCAGCCCGCAGATCTACCGCCTGACGCTCGGCAACGGGGCGGTCGAGCGGATGACTTTCGACGGCAGCTATAACGTGTCGCCGCGGCATTTGCCCGACGGCAAGGGATTTGTCTTCGTGCGCCGCGACGGCGGCCGCTTCAACGTGGCGATCGAGGATTTCGCGACGCGACAGGTGCAGGTATTGACGCAGGGAACGATCGACGAATCGCCGTCGGTCGCGCCCAACGGCAAGCTGATCCTGTACGCGTCCGCGAATGGAGGGCGTGGTATATTGGCCGCGGTCTCCAGCGACGGTCGCGTGAAGCAGCGGCTTACCGCCGCGGCAAGCGATGTGCGCGAGCCCGCGTGGGGCCCGCTCCCCAAGTGACCAAGGGAGATTGATCATGCACCAATCAAGCCACCGAAACTTCAGATTCACGCTCTGGGCGGGCATCGCGATTGCCGCCCTGCTGGCGGGCTGTCAGACGACGCAGACGACGGACAAGGCGCCGGTCGAGGAGCGCACGCCGTCGACCGGTGCGACGACCCCGGGCGCCGGGACCGCGGGCACGACGGGCAGCGCTGTTACCGGCACCGCGGCCGGCACGCTGGGGAATCCCTTGCGCGATCCGCGCAATGTGCTCTCCAAGCGCAGCGTGTACTTCGACTACGACAGCTATGCGGTCAAGGACGAATACAAGCCGCTGATCGAGGCGCACGCAAAGTATCTGCAGACCACCCGCACGGCGCGGATGACTATTCAGGGTAACGCCGACGAGCGCGGCAGCCGGGAGTACAACATCGCGCTCGGCCAGCGCCGCGCCGACACCGTCAAGCGCATGATGCTGCTCTACGGCGCGACCGATACGCAGATCGAGACCGTGAGCTTCGGCAAGGAGAAGCCGAAGAACTCGGGTCACGACGAAGCGGCCTGGACCGAGAATCGGCGCGACGACGTGGTCTACGCCGGCGAGTAGGGTGCTGCGCGGCCGCTTGGGCGCCGCCGTCGCGCCCATCGTCCTGTCGCTCGTCGTCGCCGCGCAGCTCGCCATCGCGCCGGCCCACGCGGCGCTGTTCGACGACGACGAGGCGCGCAAGCGCATCGAGTTGCTCAAGAGTCGCGTCGATCAGCTCGAAACCTCGCTCGGCGGGCGCCTCGGCGCGCTCGAGGCGACGGTCAAGAGCCAAGGGTTGGTCGAGCTTCTCCACGACGTCGAGCAGATCAAGGCCGACATCGCGAAGCTCCGCGGCCAGTACGAGGTGCTGACGTATGAGCTCGAGCAGGCGCAGAAGCGGCAGCGCGACCTGTATCTCGATCTCGACGGGCGGCTGCGCAAGCTGGAAGCTGGTGCCGGTGCCGCACCCGCCGCGGCAGCGCCGAGCGGCCCGCCTCCGGCAGCCGAAGGCGCGCCGGCGCCGACCCCGGGCGCGGCCGCTCCCTCCGGAACGCAGAGCCGCACGCTGGCCGGCGCGGCGGATGTCGTCACCGAGCAACGCGCTTACGACGCCGCGCTGGATCAGTTCAAGAACGGGAGCTACGCCGCCGCGATCGCGAGCTTCCAGACGTTCGCGCGCGCCAACCCGAAGAGTCCCCTCGCACCGTCGGCGTTGTACTGGGCGGGGAACGCGCAATACACGCTCAAGGATTTCCGCAGCGCGATCGCGACGCAGCGTCAGCTGATCGGAACCTATCCCGACAGCCAGAAAGTGCCCGACGCGATGCTCAACATCGCGAGCTGCCTTACCGAGCTCGGCGACAATGCGGGCGCTCGGCGTACACTCGAAGAGATCGTCGCCAAGTATCCGACGTCCGAAGCATCCGGTAAGGCCCGCCAACGTCTCGGCAGGCGCTGAGAATTTCGTGAAACGCGCGCACGCCGCGGACCGAGAACCGCCGCGGACATCGCGCGCAGCGCCTCGACCGTTCGCATCGCGGCTCATCGCCTGGCAGAAGGAACGCGGCCGTCACGATCTGCCGTGGCAGCATACGCGCGATGCGTATCGCGTCTGGCTCTCCGAGATCATGCTGCAGCAGACGCAGGTCGCGACGGTGATTCCGTATTACCGGCGCTTCCTTGCCGCTTTTCCCGATGTCGCGAGCCTCGCCGCGGCGCCGGTCGAGCGCATGCTCGAGCTCTGGAGCGGGCTCGGCTACTATCGCCGCGCGCATCTCGCGCATCGCGCGGCCAAGACGATCGTCGACGAGCATGGCGGTGCATTTCCGCGTGACGTGGCAGCGATCGCCGCGTTGCCGGGCATCGGCCGCTCGACGGCCGCGGCGATCGCGGCGTTCGCGTTCGGCGCACGCGGCGCGATCCTCGACGGCAACGTCAAGCGCGTGCTCGCGCGCCATGCCGGCATCGCGGGCTTCCCCGGCGACACCAAGGTCGAGCGTGCTCTCTGGCAGCGCGCCGAGTCGTTGCTCCCGGAAGACGACATCGAAACGTATACGCAAGCGTTGATGGATCTCGGCGCGACGGTGTGCTTGCGCCAATCGCCGCGTTGCGACGCGTGCCCGGTCGCGCGCGATTGCGTCGCCCGGCGCGACGGCCGCATCGGTGCGCTGCCGGCGCCGCGGCCGAAGAGAGAATTGCCGCTGCGTGCGGTCTCGGTGCTGCTGCTCGAGCGCCACAACGAAGTGCTGCTGGAAAAACGGCCGGCCATCGGCGTCTGGGCCGGCCTGTGGAGCTTGCCTGAGCTTGCACCTGACGCCGATGTGGTCGCGCATTGCAAAGCACGTTTCGCCGCCGACGTCGCGCTCGAGTCGCCGCTGCCGGCGATCGAGCACGGCTTCACGCACTTCCGCTTGACGCTGCATCCTCAGCCCTGCGCCGTGCACACCTGGCCGCGCCGTGCCGAAGAGCCGGGTCTGTTGTGGCTGCCGCTCGCGGAGGTCGCCGGCGCCGCGTTGCCCGCGCCGATCAAGAAGCTCCTGCGGCAAAGGGCGACCGCCTGAGCGTCGACCCAGCTAAGCGTTCCGAAGCTAGAGCGTACAATCGGCGCATCCTTCGCTTCAGAAGATCGATGATGGAACGCAGGCGCTTCGTCGGCGTCGCGGCGTGCGCGCTCCTCGCGCCATGGTCCGCGGCAAGCGCACAGCCGAAACAGAAAATTCGGCAGATCGCATGGCTGACTCCCACCGACCCGTCTCCTCCAGCGGAGACCCGCAAGTTCTGGCTGCCTGCGCGCGAGCTGGGCTGGATCGAAGGAGAAAACCTGCTCATCCACTTTCGCTATGCCAGCGGCCGTTTCGAGCTACTCCCGGGGTTGGCCCAAGAGCTGGTTCGCCTCAAACCCGAGATCATCGTCACGGAGGGCACGGACGCCACGCTGGCCGCGAAGGGTGCGACAGGCAGCATCCCGATCATTTTCGACGGGGCGGCGGATCCGGTGGGCTCCGGACTCGTCGCGAGCCTCGCTCGCCCGGGCAGTAATGTCACGGGCCTGTCGCTCGTCTCGCCGGAAACGGACGCGAAGCGCTTATCCCTGCTGCGCGAGCTGTTGCCGGGCGCGCAGCGTATCGGCGAGCTGATCAATCCCGAGAACACTTTCATCCGCAAATCGCAAGCCGAAAACGAGCGGACGTATCGCTCGCTCGGCTTGAGTCCGATCTTCATCGAAGTCGCGGCGGCGGGTGAGCTGGAGAACGCGATCGCGGAGGTCGCTCGACGCGGGGCGCAGGCGCTGGTCATACGGGCCGACTTGTGGTCCGTCGCAAAACACGACGCAGTCATGCGCGCAGCGCTTAAGCACGCGCTCCCGACGGTGGTCGGCGGCAGGGATTTCCTCGAGGCCGGCGCGCTCCTCTCGTACACATTAGACGAGGCGGACCATACAGGGCGCCTTTTTCGCCTGCTCGACAAGGTGCTGCGCGGCGCGAAACCCGCCGATCTTCCGGTCGAGCAGCCGACCAAGTTCCAACTCGGGATCAATCTGAAGACGGCGAAGGCGCTCGGCGTGTCTGTGCCTCGATCGCTGCTCCTGCGTGCGGACGAGGTGATCCGGTGAGCGAGGCGATCGCTCGCGATCGGTCAAGCGTGCGGTGTCGTCGACCACGAGCCACGTGGTCTCGATGGCTCGCCGCGCTTGGAATCGCCGCGCTCGCGCTCTTCGCGGTCGCGCAGGCGCAGGATTATCCGTCCCGCCCGATCCGCGTGGTCGTGCCGTTCTCTCCGGGCGGCGCGGTCGACGGGCCGATGCGCGTGATCGCGCAGGAGCTCTCGAAGCGGCTCGGCCAGCAGGTGATCGTCGACAACAAGCCCGGCGCGGGCGCGACCATCGGCACCGACGTCGTGGCGAAGGCGTCTCCAGACGGCTACACGCTTCTGCTCGCGTCGCAGACCAATGCGATCAGCGCCACGCTGTATCCCAAGCTTTCCTATGACCCAATCGACGACTTCGCGCCGATCTCGCTGATCGGTCGCGAGCCCGGCGTGCTCGTCGTCCACCCGTCGCTCCCGGTCAAGACGTTCCAGGAGTTCGTTGCGTACGTGAAAGAGCGGCCGGGCCGGATCGACTACGCGTCTTCGGGTAACGGCAGCGGCCAGCATCTCTTCGTCGCGCTGCTCGCGTCGATGACCGGGATGAAGATGAATCACGTGCCGTATCGCGGCAGCGGCCAGGCGACGGCCGATCTGCTCGGCGGGCAGGTGCAAGTGTCGATCCCGGGAACAGCCGGCATGGTGGGCCACATCAAGGCGGGCAAGCTTCGGGCACTGGCGGTGACCGGCGCGAAACGCTCGCCGCAGCTCCCCGACGTGCCCACCGTGATGGAGTCGGGCGTGCCGGGCTACGAAGCCTATGTCTGGATGGGGCTGCTCGCGCCGAAAGGAACGCCGGCGCCGATCATCGACAAGCTCTTTCGCGAGCTCACGCAAGTGCTTGCGACCAGCGAAGTGAAGACCTACATGGCGAGCGCGGGCATCGAAATCGTCGGCTCGACGCCTGCCGAGTTCGGGGCGTTCTTCCGCTCTGAGAAGGAGCTCTGGGCAAGGGTCATCCGCGAAACCGGCGCGAAGATCGACTAGATGCATAACTGCTGCGCGGGCCGTCTGCTTTGTTGTGTCCTCGCTCGGCGCTCGCCGTACTTCTCCTGTACTGTCTCGCGCCTCGCTGCGGGACGCCTCGCATCCGGCCCTGCTCGCGACGTTCTGCATTTGCCTCGTAGGAAGACACGATGACAACGAGCGCGGCGGTAACCGGCGTCGAGCACTGGACGCAGAAGCAAACGCCCGACGGCGACGTCCGTCTGTTTCTCTGGGAAAAGTACGTCGATGCGCCGGAGGGCAAGCCGGCCGTGCTTTTCGTTCACGGCTCGTCGATGGCTTCGCAGCCGACCTTCGATCTCGTCGTTCCCGGCCGGCCGGAATCCTCCGTGATGGACTGGTTCGCGCAGCGCGGTTTTGTCTGCTGGACCGTCGACATGGAAGGCTACGGGCGCTCCGGCAAAGAGCGCGACATTTATTGCGACATCGCCGACGGCGCGTACGATCTTGCTGCAGCGACCGAGTACATCCTCCACGCGCGCGGTGTTCGCGCGTTCATGGTTTACGGGATTTCGTCGGGGGCGCTGCGCGCGGCACTTTTTGCGCAGCGCCATCCGGACCGCGTGTCACGCCTGGCGCTCGACGCGTTCGTCTGGACCGGGAAAGGCGCGCCGACGCTCGAGCAACGCAGGAAGAAATTGCCGGAATTCCTCGCCACCAAGCGCCGGCCGATCGACCGCGCGTTCGTGCATTCGATTTTCCAGCGCGATCATCCAGACACGGCGGAGCCGCGCGTCGTCGATGCGTTCGCGGATGCGATCCTCGCCCTCGACGACTCGATGCCCAACGGCACCTATATCGACATGTGCTCCAAGCTCCCGGTCGTCGACCCGCTCAGGATCACCATGCCCACGCTCATCCTGCGCGGGCAGTACGATGGCATCGCGGCCTTCGACGATCTCGTCGAATTCTTCAAGCGGCTGCCGCACCCGGACAAGCAGCTGTCCGTGATGGCCGGCATCTCGCACGCGAGCTTCCAGCAGAAGAACTACCTGATGGTCTATCACATCCTGCACGCGTACTTCACGCAACCGACGCCGGCATACGTCGGGCCGATGTAGGAGCGAGCGGGCTCATTGGCGGTTTCGTAGGTGCGAATTCATTCGCACGCGGAGCGTAGCGCCGGCCGTCGCGGCCGAATGAATTCGGCTCTACTTCGCCGGTTGCGCCTTCATCGCGCGCAGATCGGCGGGCAACAGCGCGTCGGCGCGCTCGCCGTACTCATTGCGAAACGCCGCGAGCTCCTTCGCCGCCTCGTCAAGCCGGCCCTCGTTCTTCAGGTCGCGGATGCGCTTGATCCACTCCTCGACGCTGCGCGCGGATCCTTCCTTCGCCTTGGCTTCGTCGGTCGTCGCGACTTTCGCCATCGCGACCCGACTCCGCATTTGCGCTTCTTCGCTCGGCGCTGCGGCGGGACGCGCGACCTGCGGCGCTGCGGCTCCCGCCGGAGCATTCGGCGCGGGTTTGCGTTCCTCCGCGTAGGCTTCGCGTCGGGGCTCGGGCGCGGCGGCGGCCGGGAATGGCTCGCTGCGTGGCGGCGCGACGTTCGCCGGTACCGCCGCGGAGGGTGACGCCACGGTGTTCGCGGCCGCTGCGTCGGACTTGGCGCCCGCGAGCTTGTCCTGCGCCGCGAGCTCTCGCTTCGCCGCCAGCGGCGGCTTCGGCGTGTCCCTTTCGGTTGTGGGCACCTCAGCACGCTCGCCGGCGAGACTGCCCGACGCCGCCATCTGAGCACGCCGCGCCGATGCCTGAGCCGGGGGCGACGGTGTTGCGGGCGGCGGCGCGGCTGCGTTGATCGGAGTGGATGGCTCGACGATCTTCGTGTCGGCGGGCGCGACCGGTCGCGCGACATCCTTGTTCGCTTCGCGCGGCGCGACGGTCATGTCGGCGACGATGGTCGGCGCGACTTGCTCCGGCGGCGTTAGCTGGATGATGCCGACCGCGAGCACGGCCACGGTGGCGGCGGCCGCGAGCGGATACCACCAATGCTTGTCGCGCTTGGGGCGAGGCGCCGCATCGACCGCGCGTCGTGCCGCGTCACGAATCGCTGCGTCGAGCGACGCTGGCGGCTCTTCACGACTGGCCGCGCTCCATGCGGCGTCGACTCGGCGGTCGCGTTCGGTCTCGTTCATCCCAGACTTTCCCGCAATCCGTCGTCGAGATCGACGAGATCGCCGCGCAGCTTGGCGAGCCCATAACGCAGCCGGCTCTTCACGGTCTCTATCCCGACGCCGGTCAAGTCCGCAATCTCGGCGAGCGACAGGCCGCCCTCCTGCTGCAGCAGGAACGCCTCGCGCTGCGCGGGCGGCAGCGCCGCGACCGCGGCGCGTAGGCGCTCGCCGAGCTCGCGGTTCTCGGCGCGAACCTGCGGTTGGTCACTGCGCGCGCCGGGCAGCGCGGCGACGGTTTCCTCATGCGCCTCGTCGTCGGCGGAGACGAGCGTCAGATGCGCGCTGGCGCGGTAGTGGTCGACCAGCCGGTTATGCGCCAGGCGGTAGAGCCACGTCGTGAACTTGGCAGTGGGCGCGTAGCTCGCGCGGGCCCGGATCAGGTTCATCCATACGTCCTGAAAGAGTTCGTCGGCGATACCGCCCTGGCGGCACTGCCGCAACAGATAGCGGTACACGCCGCCCTTGTGGCGGGCGTAGAGTGCATCGAACGCCGCGGCATCGCCGGCAGCGTACGCGAGCATCAGTTCTTCGTCGGTCGTCGCGGCGGGAGCGGGCATGGCCCGCCCAGTATGCGAGGCGGGCCATGCGGTGGCAAGCGAGGGTCAGCGCCGCGCTACTCCGCCCGCGGATCCGGGACGAAGCGCCCGGCATCAGGAAACGGATTGGGGCGCAGTCGGGCCAGCGGCGTCGAGCCAACGGGCACGCCCTGCGCGAGCAGGTTCTCGTACGAATCGTAGTAAATCGCGATCTTCTCCGCCGGCGTGTCGCTCGCGCGCTCGAACCGCGTATAGCTCGCATACGAGGTTTCGCTGCGGCCATGGCCGGTGCCCAGGCGCTCCTGCATCGACGGCGCCACCGAACCGTTCGCCGCCGCTTTCGCGTCCGCCGAGGCGCGGTCCGCCGGTGCCGGCGCAGGTTGGTTTTCCGCGCGTGCCGCGTCACGCGCTTCGTCCTTGCGCCGGAATTCTTCGAGCGCGATCGGCCGAGCCCGCTCGCGAAACACCGCAACACCGATCACGCCGACGTTATCCGGACGACCGGTGCGCGCGGCGTAAGAATCGGGCAGTGCGGTGAAGTAGAACGCGGCGGTGCGCGCCATGCTCTTGCGCCAGCCCGCGATGTCGGCACTCTCGTAAGGCGCGAGCACGTAGCCGGATTGCTGCGGCGATGCCGTGTCGCCGGTGATGACGTTGACGCCGTCGACGCTCATCACCGCGAGGACGCGACCGCTTCCCCCGTTGCGCACCCGGATCGTGTATTCGTTGCCGGGCTTGCCGACGACATAGCGCCGGCCCTGATGCCAGTACATCGGCAGCACGCGGCCTTCGCTGCGGTCGACGATCTCGACACTCGCCTGCGTCTGCGGCAGGATTCCTTGCGCTTGGCTGTCGGCAACAAACATCGCCGCGGCGAAGGACGCGGCGAGCGCGACGCCGAGCATCGAACGTTTCATTGCTTGCAACATGGTTTCTCCTTGCCGCAGCTCGATCGGTGCGGTTCAGGGTATTAACGGCGCAGGCGCGGCGCCGGGGTTATTCGCCTCGCGTGCGATAATTCGCCTCCCGGCCGAGGACGTCGCAGGGACGGAACTCGAACCATGCAGGATCTCCAACACCTTCCCGCGCTGGTCGCATGGTGCGCGTTCGGGCTCGCGGTCGTATTCGGCGCGGTGGCGAACCGTGTCAACTTCTGCACCATGGGCGCGGTGACCGATCTAGTCACCATCGGCGACTGGCGGCGCATGCGCATGTGGCTGCTCGCGATCGCGGTAGCGATCACCGGCGTGGCATGGCTTGAGGCGACCGGGCTCGCCGATCCGGGCAAATCGATTTACACGACGGCGCAGGTCGCATGGGCGTCGCACCTTGTCGGCGGATTTTTCTTCGGCTTCGGCATGACGCTTGGCTCGGGTTGCGGCAGCAAATTGCTGGTCCGCGCGGGCGGGGGCAGTCTCAAGTCGATCGTCACGCTGGTCGTGCTCGCGATCGCGGCGTACATGACGCTGAAAGGCTTGTTCGCCGTGTGGCGTGTCAACACGCTCGACACCCTGCGGCTGGATACGAGCGCTTTTGGCGCCGCACATTCCGACCTGGGTAGCGTGGTCACCGCATTGGGCGGCGGAGGCTCGGTCAAGCTTGCGTTGTCGCTTGCGATAGCCGCGGCCGTCGCGGTCTTCGTGCTGGCGAGCCGCGATTTTCGCGAGAGCCGCGAGATGATCGCGGGGGGCCTCATCATCGGCGCGATCGTCGCCGGCGGGTGGTACGTCACCGGGCACCTCGGGCATCTCGCGGAGGACCCCCGGACATTGGAAGAGGCGTTCATCGCCACCAACTCGGGAAGGCCGGAGTCGTACAGCTTCGTGGCGCCGGTCGCCTATACGCTGGAACTTCTGCTACTGTGGAGCGATCAGTCGCGTATCGTCACGTTCGGCATCGCCGGAGTCCTGGGCATGGCAGCCGGATCGGCGGCAATGGCGCTGGCGACCCGTACCTTTCGCTGGGAAGGGTTTGCATCGACCGAGGATCTGGTCAACCATATCGTCGGTGGTGTGTTAATGGGATTTGGAGGCGTGACGGCGCTGGGTTGTACGATCGGGCAGGGCCTTACGGGCATTTCGACCCTGGCGATCGGCTCTTTCATCGCCCTGGCGGCAATCATCGCCGGCTGTGCGACGGCGCTGAAATATCAGTACTGGCGGGCGGGTTAGGCCGCCGATGAAACGGGATCCATGATCGTTTACGACCTGATTTGCGGGCGTCAACACCGATTCGAGGGCTGGTTTGCCTCAGCGGACGACTTCGAGCGCCAGCGCGAAGGGACATTGATCCGCTGCCCGCTATGCGATGACGAGGCGATCGAGCGCCGGCCGTCCGCGAACGTCCAGGTCGGCCGCGCCACCGCGCCTGCCGAAGATCGCGCCGAGGACGGAAAGGAAGTCGCCGTCGCCGGCGGCGATGGACACGTGCTCAAGGTCATGCGCCGGTTGATCGCCGAAACCGAAAACGTCGGCCGCGCTTTTCCGGAAGAAGCGCGCAAGATTCATTACGAAGAAGCTCCGAAGCGCGGGATTCGCGGTCAGGCCACGCCCGACGAAGCCGAGGCGCTGCGCGACGAAGGGATCGACTTCATGTCGCTGCCCAGCGTTCTCACTCGCGATTTGAATTGACGGGTAATCGCGCGCGTTTTTGCGCGGACGCGTACGATTAGCTATAATTCGCGCCCTTCGGCGGGCCGTTAGCTCAGGTGGTAGAGCAGCGGACTTTTAATCCGTTGGTCACTGGTTCGAGTCCAGTACGGCCTACCAGTGCGCGGGCAAAAGGGCTCTCCGACAGCATGCGCTTCCCTGTCGCTCTCGCCGCCCGCGACACCGCTTCCGCGACTTTCCACGTGCAGGATTCGTCGTGCGCCATTGGCTAGGCTCCCTGAGGGTGATTTTCGCGGCGGTGCTTGTCGCGGCATACGCCGCGAGCGCGGTTGCGGCTGCGCCCGCTCTGGAGGCGAGGCACGACGCGCGCGGGCTCCTCTACGAGATCCGGACCGGCGCGAATACCGTTTACCTTTTTGGAACGCTGCACGTCGGCAAGCCGGAGCTCTATCCATTGGGCAGACAGGCGAATCTGGCGCTGGCCGCTTCGGAGCGGCTCTACCTGGAAGTGAGCCTCGCCGATACAACCAG
>Ga0066700_10000478_pt1 | contig 14572 bp, 11 predicted proteins | sample GraSoiAngelo_149_FD_66460 | JGI IMG/M metagenome (GOLD analysis project Ga0066700, IMG submission 66460) | Grasslands soil microbial communities from the Angelo Coastal Reserve, California, USA - 14_1009_09_30cm | ecosystem: Environmental > Terrestrial > Soil > Grasslands | place: USA...
GCTCGAGGTCCCGCTCACCATGATGACTTTGACGTCGGGAGCGACCGCCCGGATCGCGGCGAGCGCGTCGACCCCGCCGAGCCCGGGCATTTGGATGTCGAGGAGCACCACGTCCGGCGGCTCCGCGGTCACGGCGGCGATCGCGGCGGCGGCATCGTGCGCCGGGCGCACGTCGTAGCCCTTCTCGGCGAGGAACTCCTGCAGGATCTCCCGAACCTCGCGTTCGTCGTCGACCACGAGGACGCGGCCCGCCCCCCGCCGCGGCGGCGGGAGCCGGCCGCGCAGGGCGGCCGCGATCTCGGCGAACGCGGCGGGCTTGGTCAGGCAGGCGCTCGCCCCCGCGAGGGACGCCTGCCGCAGCAGATCGGCGTCGGCGACGCCGCTGACGACGACCACCGTGATACGGGGATCGAAGGCATGGATGTGCCGGAGGGCCTGGACGCCCCCGAGACGCGGCATCATGATGTCGAGCACGACGCCGTGCGGCCGGAGCCGCTTGACCTGGAGCAGCGCCTCGAGGCCGTTGCTCGCCTCCACGACCTCGAAGCCCTGCATGTTGAGGAACTCCGCGACGGCGGCGCGCATGTCCGGGTCGTCGTCGACGACTAAGACCTTCCTGGCTGCCGGTCGCTCCGCCACCGAGCCTCCTCCACGCTCCCTGGCCACGCGCGACGGCGGGCGAGAGGCCGCGGGACGCGCAACGCGGCCCCGCGATCGCTTGTCCATTGTAGCCCCGGCGCACTCCACGAGATCGATCATGTTCGGCCGTCGGTGCCTGGCAGCGGGCTCGCCCCCCGCCACGCCTGGAAGGCGAGGCCCTGCAGGACCGACAGCGCGAGGACGACCACGTCGTCGACGAGGTAGAGCGAGACGAAGCGCGGCCCCACCGACCGCGCGGTCAGGATCAAGAAGCCGGCCACGAGCAGGTTGGCGGCGAGAAAGATGACGATGACGCCGAGGCTCTCGAGCAGCCGGCCGGCGGCGGCGCCGAGCGCCCGCGTGTCGAGCCCGAGCCGCCGCGCGCCGACCGCCCACGCGCCCGCAGAGGTCAGGCCGATCAGCACCAACAGGAAGCCTTCTCGCATGTGTCCTCCGTTTCCGTGGCCGATGGCGTGAGGCCGGGGGCCGGCTCAGAGGTATCCCGCCGCCCGGTAGTACAGGCGCGCGACCACTTCCTGGCAGATGTCGCGGATCAGCTCGAGCCGCGCCCGCGGCGACGTGTCCCCATGGGCGGAGCCGCCCGCCACCACCGGCAGCGGCTCGAAGCCGGCACGCTCGAAGACCCGCCGGGCCCGGATCATGTGCTGCTCGCCGGTCACCAGGAGGATCCGTCGCGCGCCGGTGCCGCCCAGCAGCTCCCGGAGCAGGACCGCCTCGTCCCGCGTCGTGTGCGATCCCGGCGCTCGCAGCACGGCGGCGGCCGGCACCCCGAGCCGCTGCGCCATTTCGGCGCGGCCCTCGATCTCCGCGGCCGAGCCCGAGAAGACCAGCACCGGGGCCAGGCCCGCCCGATAGAGGAGAATCCCCCGGAGGGCTCGCCGGAGCGAGAGGGCGTCGGGCAGGCCGTCGTCCAACGTGCCGCCGCCCGCGCCCAGCACCACGATTGCCGCCGCGGGAGCGATCACCGACGGGACCGCGATCCAGGCGTCGAGGAAGTTCACGGCCGGCGTGAAGGCCGATACCATCAAGAGGACCAGGGCGGCGGCCCCGAGCAGGCGGCACGAGCGGAGGGGCGAAGCCGTCGCGGGAATCATTCGCGCGGGAGAGAGCCGCGACGAGAGTGAGGGGAGGATGCCGAACACCCGGCACCGGGCAGGCCTGACGACGCGGCTCGCCCCGCGGCTCCCGCGCCGCCTCGCCTGGTTGATGGCGCCGGGGGTCGTCGTCTTCGTGGCCTACACAAACCGCCAGGCCCTCGCGACGGCCGTCCAGCTCATGGGGCGGGCCGCCTTCTGGTGGCTGATCCCAGCGGCGCTCGCCATCGCCGGGGTGTACCTCTGTCGGGCCGCCGTGTACGGCATCCCCCTCACTGTGCTCGGCTACTCCTTCACGCGCTCGTTCCTGTGGGCCACCGCGCTGGTCGCCACCTCGATTCACCAGCTGATCCCCAGCGGCGGCGTCAGCGGCTACGCCTTTCTCACCTTCGCCCTGAACCAGCGCGGGGTGCCTGGCGGCAAGGCGTCGCTGATCGCACTGATCGACACGCTGAGCAATGCCGCCGCCGTCGCCACGCTGCTGCTCGGCAGCCTCGTCTATCTTGCCATCGTCGGGGTGCTCGACGCCGGGCGGCTCTCCCTCGCGCTCGTGCCGGGCGCGGCCCTGGTCGGGCTGGCCGCGTGGCTCTACGTCCTGCAGCGGGACCGCCGCCGCCTGAGCGCGGTCGTCCTCGGCGCCGCCAGCCGGCTCGCCAACTCCCTGGGTCGCCGATGGTCGGAGGAGCCTATCCGGGGCTTCCTCGACGAGTACTACGCGGGGAAGGATATCATCCGGCGCACACCGGGAGCCTTTTGCCGGATGCTCGGGCTCCAGTACCTAGCCGTGGGCTGCGACGCCGCCGCGCTCTACATGGCGTTCCTCGCGCTCGGGCAGTCGCCTCAGGCCTGGGTCGTCCTGCTGGGCTTCGTGGTCTCGACGGCGACGCTCGCCGTCGTGGCCGTCCCCGGCGGCGGCGGGAGCTTCGAGCTGGCGATGAGCGTCTTCTTCTCCCGGCACGGCATCGATCCGGCGGCGGCGATCGCGGCGGCCATCCTCTACCGGGTCGTCGCCTTCTGGATCCCGGCCCTGGTCAGCCTGGTCGTCCTGGCGCGGCTCCGTCACCGGAAGCGAGCCGTCTGGCCGTCCCCGCGCCGCCCGAAGGCGGGTGCCCGGTGACGACGCCTACAGCAGGCGCTCGGCCCGCTCGCGGACGGCCTTGAGGGTCTCGACGAGGCCGTCACGCTCGGCACGCCGCGTGAGGAAGGCCGGCAGCACCGTGCGCGCCGCCATTCCGTACGTCACCAGGACGCCGGTCGGGCGCAAATCGATCTGCCAGTATCCCCAGCCGTCGCGGAAGAGGTCGTTCGGCCACTCCTGCGCCAGCCGCCACACGATCCGCCGGCGCCCCTCGTCGAGGTAGTTCTCCACGTGGAACCCGAACGAGAAGGGGCCGAGCCCGATGACGTAGCGGACGAGCGCGTGCTCGGAGTCGGACTTGAGAACCTGGGCCCGCACGACCCTCGGGTACATGCCAGGGTGATGGGCATAGTTCACGAGCACCTGCCAGACGGCTTCGGGGGACGCATGGACCAGGCTCAGCCCCGTCCCGCCCTGGCTCCCGCTCACCACCATGCCGCCGGGCGGGAGTTCGTCAACGACGACGACCTCCCCGCCTTCGAGCCGGCGCTCCTGATCCCGAGAGAGTTCGAGGCCCTTGGCGGCGGTGAGGGGCACTGCGACAATGAGGAGGGCGGAAAGCACCAGGGGAACACTTCTCATGAGCACCTCGTGGCTTGAAACAGGCGATCCAAGACCTGGGTACCAGCGTGCGGTGACTCCCTTACAGGATCGCACGGATCGACAGCCGTTCGCGAAAAAAAATCTTCGCACCACCGTCGGCGCCCTCGCGGTCGTCGCGGCCGTCGGCGGGAGCCTGCCGCCCTGGCCGCCCTTCCTTCCCGCGCGCGATACGTTTCCACCCGATCTGGCGGTGAGCGTCGAGCGGGTCTGGACCGACCCGACGCTCAGCCGGACGGTGCGCGGGCGGTCCGCGTCCGTCCCCTTCGACACCTATCTCGCATTCGTGGACGCGCCCGACGTCACCACCGCGGCGGCCCGCTTCCTCAAGCTGGCGCGCTACCGGGTCACGGCCCTCGCCGCCGACTGGTACGAGGCCGACGACAACGACGGCTCACGCGGCATCTACCGGATCCTCCTGCGCGAGCCCCACCGGCGCGTGGTGCTGTCGTGGGGAGAGCACCGGGGCCGGATCCTGGGCGCGATCGGCGGAAGCGCCCTAACCGTGATCGACCTGCGCGAGCGCGACGGGGTCGTCGATCAGGAACTCGCCGCCTACGTCCGGATCGACAACGCCTTCGCCGCCGCCCTCGCCCGGCTCCTGCTCCCGATCTTCGGCCACCTCGCCGACCGCAAGCTGAGCGAGGGGTTCGCCGTCACCGCCGAGGTCGCGGAATGGGCCCTGGCGCACCCGGGCGACTTCTGCGCGTGGCTCAGGCGGGAGCCGCTCCCGTCCGAGCGTCGTGAGCCGCTCCTCCAGGCCCTGCCCGCCTGCCGCGCGGAGGACCAGCTCAGCCCGCCCGATTCATAGAATTCTCCCGGCGCGGAACCCCTCGCCCTTCGGGGCGGGGAGGAGCGCCGATCTCCAGGGTAGAATGTCCCCGGTTGGAGCTGAGCACGCGCTCCGCGAGCAAGGCAGGCGATAACCAAGCCCGCCGCGCTCTACGGCCGTCGAAACGACGGTGGTGCTGGACGGGGAGGCTACCGCGCAGCATGGCGGGCCGATGAACCGTCAACCTGGAACCGCAAGGCCAGGCTCTCGGGCTCACAGCACGGGCTCCTTTCTCTGAAAGCCCCGGACTTTAGTCCGGGCGATGTTTACGACCGGATAGCGCCGGCCGCGCCAGGAGACGACCCGCCGGCGGCCGAAGCAGGCGACCGACTCGAGGCCCATGCCGACGAGGAAGGCAATCGCCAGCGGATGCAGGAGCGTGAGCCAGGCGGGATAGCCCGCGCGCCGGTCGGCGAGCGCGCGGGGCACGAGGCCCAGTCCCACCTCGAGGAGCGGTAGCCACGTCCAGGCCACCGTCGCCGCCCGATCGGACAGGGCGGCCACCACCAGCAGCAGGAGCGGGCCCAGGTAGAGCGCCGTCAGCCCAAGCATCGCGAGCGCCAGGAGCCAGCTCGAGCCGAAGAAGATGGGCACCAGGTTGCGGACGCTGGCCCGCCAGCAGTCGCGCACCCTCGCGTACGGCTCGCAGCCGAGCACCCGCGCGCCGTCCAGGAAGCCCAGTCGGTAACCGAGGCCGGCGAGTCGTCGGCCGAGGGCGACGTCCTCCGCCAACTCCTCTCGGACCGCGGCGAAGCCGCCCGACTTGTCATACGCGTCGGCGCGGATCGCGAGGAACTGGCCGTTGACCGCCGCCCACACCCGCCGGCCGTGGCCGGCCGGGAGCCACGCCGGGACGAACGCGAGCGCGGCCCAGTTCTGGAGCGCGACGAGCGCCCGGACAGCCACGCTCGGACTCCAGTGGGCGGGGACGGCGGAGACGAGGTCGGCCCCCAGCGTGTGGAAGGCCCCCGCCGTCCGGGCGAGAGCCAGCGAGGACGGAGTCACGTCGGCATCGGCGAAGACGAGGATCTCCCCGCGGGCGTGGGCGCGAAGGCGGTGGCAGGCGAAGGGCTTGCCCCGCCACCCCTCGGGAAGCGGTCCGCCCCTGATCACGCGGACCCGGCCCCGGCCGGCCGCGGCAGCCTCAGCGTGCGCCGCCGTGTCGTCGGACGAGTCATCGTCGTAGACGACGACCTCGTAATCTGGGTACTCTTGAGCCGCCCAGTGCTCGACGCACCGGCCGATCCGCCCCGCCTCGTTGCGGGCGGGGATCAAGACGCTCAGGCGGGGTGGCGAGGGCGTCGCCGCCATCCGGTCGAGCCGCTGACCCAGCAGGTGATTCAGGCATGCGTGAACCGCCAGGCCCGTCAGCGTGGCGCCGGCCACCAAGTGGAAGACGGCGAGGCCGCTCATCGCCTGCAGTCCCCTTTCCTCATCCGGCCGTCCCATGAGCGCGCGGGCGTCCCGGTCTGTCTGGTATCGCGCGGCGATCCCCGCCTACGACTGGATCTATCGGGTGGCCCATCGGCTCAACGCGCCGGTGTCCGAGGTGGGGCCGGTACTCCGCGTGGAGATCCGGAGAAGCCGCTGGTCGCTCCGGCTGTCCGACGGCACCGCGATCCGGCGCGGCGATCCGGTCGGCTTCCTCCATCTCAATAACGACCGCGTGGTCGCCCTGCACTCCGACGGGCTCTCGCCGATCTCGATCGGGCTCGAGTTCCGTCGGCGGCTCATCGCCTCGCTGCGGGCGCTGGCGGCGCTCGCCGACGCCGACGGCCGCCTGGCCCATCTCTCCGCGTTCGCCGCGACGACGATCTTCCACGCGGGCCTCGGCCGGCTCGGCTTCGAGACCGAGGCCGGCGGGCTCAGGTGGCCGAAGGTCGTGGCCGCGTACCAGCGCGCCTTGATGGCCTCTCTGCACAGGGACGTCCCGACCGGGCTGCACGGATCGACGTACCACCACGCGGAGCGCGTCTGGATCTCCCGGCCGAAGCTCATCGAGCGGTACGGCGCCGCCCGTCGCCTCAGGCACTGACCGTCGCTCCGCGACCCGCGTCGCGCACCGGCTACGCCAGCCGCCCCGACGCGAAGCCCCGCCGGAGGGTGTTCTCGGACACGACTCGTCCTTCGACGAACTGCAGGAGATAGTCGGGACCCCCGGCCTGGTGCCCGACGCCCGACATCTGACGGCCGCCGAAGGGCTGGCGGCCCACCCGGGCCCCCGTGATGGCTCGGTTGATGTAGAGGTTCCCCACCCGGAAGCGCTCGCGGGCGGCCGCCAGATGCGCCGCGCTCCGGGAGTAGACCCCGCCGGTGAGCGCGTACTCGCTGTCGAGAGCGAGCTCGAGCGCGGCGTCGAAGTGGGGCGCCGGCAGCATCGCGAGGACGGGTCCGAAGATCTCTTCCCGGGCGATGGGGCTCGCCGGCGGCACGTCGGCGAAGATGGCTGGTCCGACGTAGTAGCCGTCGAGCGCGGCCAGCTCGGGCGGCACGTCCCGGATGAGGGCCGGACGGGCCAGTCGCTTGCCGAGTTCGATCGCGCCCCGAACCCGCTCGACCGCCGCGGGCTCGATGAGGGGTCCGACGATCGTTGCCGGCTGGTCGGCGGGCCCGAGCGGCACCGTCCGCACCGCCTCGACCAGGCGGTCGATCAGACGCTCGTAGACCCGCCCAACCGCGATGACCCGCGCACACGCCGAGCACTTCTGCCCGGCGTAACCGAAGGCCGACAGGACGAGCCCCTCCACGGTCTCGTCGAGGTCGGCGTCCTCGTCGACGATCACCGCGTTCTTCCCCCCCATCTCGGCGATCACCCGCTTGAGGTGCCGCGAGCCCGGGGCCCACCGCGCCGCCGTCGCGTAGATCTGGGTCCCCACCTCGCGCGAGCCGGTGAACGCGACCAGCCGGACGTCTGGGTGCTCCACGAGCCGCGCGCCCGCGACCTCGCCGGGTCCCGGCACGAAGTTCACCACGCCCGCGGGCACGCCCGCCTCCCGGAGGATGGCGGTGAACTGAGCGGCAATCACCGGCGTTTGCTCCGCCGGCTTCAGCACGACCGTGTTCCCGGTGGCCAGGGCGGCGCTCGTCATTCCGGCCAGGATCGCCAGCGGGAAGTTCCAGGGCGCGATCACCCCGACGACCCCGAGCGGTTCCCGGATCAGGTCGTTGACCTCGCCGCGGAGGTTCCCGAGGCGTTCGCCCGCGAGCAGCCCCCCGGCCCCCTGGCGGTAGTACTCGATGACGTCGATCGCCTCCGCGACGTCGGCGTCGGCCTCCCGCCAGGGTTTGCCCGCCTCGTGCACGATCCAGGCGGCGAGCTCCTCCCGCCGCCCGCGCAGCCGCGCCGCGGCCTCGCCCAGGATCCGCCCTCGCTCGGCGGCGCCGCGGTCGCGCCACCCGGGAAACGCACGCGCGGCGGCCGCCACCGCCCGGTCGACGTCCGCGGCTCCCGCCGATGCCGCTCGTCCCACGAGCTCCGCGGGTCGCGACGGGTTACGCGAGAGCAGTTCCCCGGAGGTCTCCACGGTCGCGTCGCCGATCAGCAGCGGGTAGTACTGGCCGAACCGCGCGCGGACCGCCGCGAGCGCCGCCGCGAAGCGGGCCCGCCGGTCGGCGAGGGCAAAGTCGGTGGGGGGCTCGTTCGCGAACGCCGGCACCGGCCCCTCACCGCCCCCGGCCGTGGCCGCCACGGATCGCGCCGGATCGGCGAGGAGCACCGCGGGATTGTCGTGCGCCGCCCGGCTCTGGCGGAGAAAGGACTCGTTGGAGGAATTCTCGAGGAGTCGGCGCACGAGGTATCCCATCCCCGGGATCAGCTCCCCGAACGGCATGTAGACGCGAACCCGCTCCTCGCGCTCCGCGAGCGCACGCGCGAGCGGCGCCGCCATGCCGTAGAGCACCTGGAACTCGAGGCGGTCAGGGGCGAGGCCGAGCGCCTCCCGCGTGGCAATCGCGTGGGCGATCGAGCGGACGTTGTGGCTGCCGAGCGCGAGGTCGATCACGTCGGCGTGCTCCAGGTACAGGCGGGTGAGCCGCTCAAAGCTCGCGTCGGTCTCACGCTTGGTCTCCCACACGGGGACCGGCCAGCCCACGCGTCGGGCGTGGGCGGTCTCGTAGTCCCAATAGGCGCCCTTCACGAGCCGGATCGTCACCGGCGTCCCGCGTCGGCGTGCCCAGTCGCAGAGCCGGCGGGCGTCAGCCTCGGCGTCCTTGAGGTACGCCTGCTGGACCACGCCGAGGTCGCGGCTCGCCCGGAACAGGTCCTCGTCCGCGAGCTCCGTGAAGATCCGGAGCGCCAGGTCCTTCAGCCGGCGCTCCTCCATGTCGACCTGGATGTGGGCGCCGTGGGCGCGCGCCGCCTCCCAGATCGGCCGGAGGCGTGCCTTGACGGCGCGGGCCGAGCCGTCCGGGTCGATCGGATCGAGGTAGGGGTCGAGCGCGCTGAGCTTGACGGAGACGTTGATCCGGGGCAGCGCCCGCCCCGCAGCCTGATCCAGGCGCGAATGGCCGGGCCAGCCGCGCGCCACCGCGCCCAGCCGCTCCACCAGCATGAGGTAGCGCCGTTGGTAGGCCTGCGCCTCCTCAACGCTCACGCAGGCCTCACCCAGGAGGTCGAGCGTGAAGGCGTGGCCCGCGCGGCGTGCGGCGCGCGCCGCCCGGATGGCCTCGTCGGCGCTCTCGCCCGCGATGAACCGGCGCGCGAGCCGGCGAACGCTCCGCCGGAGCGCGGCGGCAACGAGCGCCTCGCCGAGCCGGCCGGCGCGGCGGAGGCCCAGCGCCACCCTGACGAGGCCGGCGAAGGGCACGGCCTGCCCACCGAAGTACTCGCGCAGGTGCTCCACGACCTCGTGGTCCTCGGCCAGGACCGGGAGGACGTCGATGAACCGGAAGAGCCGGAGCTTGGCCGCCTCGTCCTGCAGGAGCCACTCGAGGAACACGGCCGTCGGGTCCCGCTGGGCCGCTACGCGGCCCAGCAGTTCCCCGCCGATAGCACGGAGCCGACCCTCGTCGGCGACGCTCGCGCGACGCATTCCTCCTCTGCCCCTCAGGGTCGAGTATGCGACCGCTCCCGCCGGTCGGCCACGAAAATCCGGCGCGGCCGGCTACATCAGGTCCCGCAGGGGCGCGGCCAGCAGCTCGAGGAGCCGGCTCCCGAGCCCGCGCGCGCGCCATCGCGCGTACTCGACCGGCTCCGAGTACCGGAGGTCGTCGGCGAAGACGCGGTCGAGCCGCTCCGCGAAGTCCGCGTCGTACACGACCAGGTTGAGCTCGGCGTTGATCGCGAAGGAACGGTTGTCCAGGTTGGCACTGCCGACCGTGGCCCAGACGCCGTCGACGGTGAGCGTCTTCGCGTGCAGGAGCGCCGGGCGGTACTCGTGGATCTCCACCCCCGCCTGGAGGAGCCGGCCGAAGCCCGCGCGGCTCAGCCGACGGACAATGTTGTAGTCGATGGGGCCCGGTGTCAGCACGACCACCCGCACGCCGCGCCGCACCGCCCGGATCAGCGCGTCCGTGAGCGCCGGATTCGGGAGGAAGTAGGGGGTGGTGACGTGGATCGACCGGCGCGCCGCCTCGATCGCGAGCAGGAACATCTCGTACGTCTCATATCGCCCCGCGAGCGGCGAGCTCGCGATCACCTGCGCGGCCACCGGCCCACGCGGCGGTGCGGCCGGAGGATAGTAGGCGGCGCCCACGAGGATCTCGCCCGCGGCGTCGCGCCAGTTCTCGGCGAACGCGTGCTGCAGCTCGGCCACCACCGGCCCTTCGACGCGGACGTCGGTATCCCGCCAGTGGTCTCCCCGCCGCCCGTCGCCCGTCCACTTCCGGCCGACACCGGCGCCGCCCGTGAAGCCGATCCGGCCGTCGATCACCAGGATCCGCCGGTGATTGCGATGGTCGATGGTGCCGGGCCGATCGAGCGGGTGGAAGATCACGACCCAGCAGCCCGCGCGCCGCAGGTCCGCGATGAATTCTGACGGAATCTGGAGGCTCCCGAAACCGTCGAGCAGCACGTCGACGCCGACGCCGGCGCGGCAGCGCTCGGCGAGAGCCTGGACCAACTCGTTGGCGACGGGCCCTTGGCCGTACGCGTACTGGGCGAACGTGATCGTGTGGCGGGCCGACCGAACCGCCTCGAGCATGGCCGGGAAGATCTGCTCGCCGTTGAGCAGAAGGTCCACCCGGTTTCCAGCGACGACCGACGACGACGTGTACGCTTCGAGCTCGGCTCCGAGCGAGGCCGGCGTGGGCAGGGCCGAGGGCAGCACCACCCGTGGAGGCAGATGGGCGCATGCCGCCGCGAAGATCGCGAGCGCGGCCGCGAGCGGCGCCTGGCCCGCGAATCCTGGGCGCGGCCCTCTCACGGGCTCGACCTCCCGGCTCCCTCTCGGGACCGGCGGCTCAGCCGGGGCGGCTCTCCCCGAGCACCCGATCTCCGCATACGGGAGTTCCCGGGTGCGCTATCCGGTCTTCTCCCGATTACCTCGTTTCCGCTCGTGCCGTGCAATGACGGTGGGAGTCTGTAATGCCGGCCGGCGTGGGGATTCGGGGCTTCGGCAATGGCGGTCAGCACCGTTGTGGCCCGGGTCAGCGGCCTGCCGAGTTCAATCAGCCGCCACGCGGTCGGCCCGAGGGCTTTGCCGGCGAGGGATTCACCCCCACCGGAGCTTCTCGATCTCGGCACGCTGTCGAGGCGGGAGGTGAAACGGCGTTGAAGACCGACGGGAGGAGCCGCAATGCACGCCTCGCCACCAATAGTCGGCGTCGAATCAGAGCGCGGCTCCGGGCGGTCGGCGTCGCCGCGATCGGCACCCTCACCTGCGTCCTGCTCAGCGCGCAGGCTCTACGGGCCCAGGTCGCGGTCCTAACCTACCACAATGACAACGCCCGAACGGGGCAGAATCTCAATGAGACCGTGCTGACCCCGGCCACCGTCACCGCCGCCACGTTCGGTCGACTGTTCTCAGCCCCCGTCGACGGCTCCGTCTACGCGCAGCCGCTGTACGTCCCGAACGTCGACATTCCGGGTCGGGCGCTTCATAACGTGGTATTCGTCGCGACCGAGCACGATAGCGTGTACGCCTTCGACGCCGACGACAGCAGTGCCGACCTGCTCTGGCAGGTCAGCTTCATTGACCCGGCGAATGGCGTCACCACGGTCCCGTCCGAGGACGTCCAGAGCGAGGACATTGCGCCAGAAATCGGCATCACCGGGACGCCCGTCATCGACGTCGTCACCGGGACGCTGTATGTCGTGGCGAAGACCAAAGAGGTGTCGGCCGGCCGCCCTCACTACGTCCAGCGGCTTCACGCCCTCGACATCGGGACGGGGGCCGAGAGGATGGGCGGACCCATCGTGATCGGTGACACCGTCGTCGACGGGAATGACCCCTCCGTCAGCGGCCCCTCCGTCGTCGGGATAGGCGACGGGAGCGGGGGCGCCGAGGTCGTCTTCAACGCGCTGCGGGAGCTGAATCGGCCCGGCCTCCTCCTGGTGGACGGTGTCGTCTATGTCGCGTGGGCTTCGCATGGCGACAACCGCCCCTATCACGGCTGGCTCATCGGCTATGACGCTGAGACCTTGGCGCAGGTCGCCGTGTTCAACACCACGCCGAACGGCACTTCGGGTGGAGTCTGGATGAGCGGCGCAGGCCTCGCGGCGGACAGCCTCGGGGCCATCTACCTGTCGACGGGCAACGGGACCTTTGACGTCGCCGGTACCCACGCCCCGGCCTACGGCGACAGCGTGCTGAAGCTGGTGGAAGACGCCGTGCTGGGGCACTTGACCGGACGCGGCGTGAGTGTGCTCGACTTTTTTACTCCATGGAACCAAGACGCCCTGGCCGCGGTCGATCAGGACCTCGGATCGGGTGGAGTGCTCCTGCTGCCAGACCAGTCAGGGGCGCGCCCCCATCTCATGGTGACCGCCGGGAAGGAAGGGAAGATCTACCTGCTTGATCGCGATGACCTGGGCGCATACCAGCGGTGCGGACCGAGCTGTGACGATGTTGCGCAAGTGACGGCAGCGGGAACCATCGCCGGGGGCTCCTTCGGTGCGCCCGGCTATTTCAACTCTCTCGTGTACTACCAGGGCCCCGGGGACGTCCTCAAGGCGTTCCAGCTGTCGAACGGGCTCCTGTCCGTCTCTCCGGCCTCGCAGTCGACCACGCCGTTCGGTTTCCCCGGCTCGACCCCGAGCATCTCGGCGAACGGATCCAGCAACGCGATCGTCTGGACGTTGCAGGTGGATGCGTACGCCAGCGGTGGCCCGGCGATTCTGCACGCCTATGACGCGCTGGATCTCTCACGCGAGCTCTACGCCAGTAATCAGACGCCGGCGGATCAACTGGGTGGTGCCGTGAAATTTACCGTGCCGACCGTCGCGAACGGCAGGGTGTACGTCGGCACGCAGAGCAGTCTCGCCGTGTTCGGGCCCCTGCCCAGGCCGGTCCAGACAACGGCGAAGGCAAGCGCCCAAGGCGCGCCGCTCTAACCGAAGGCGCAACCCCGCGGCGCGAGGGGCATCCGCTCGGAGGGCCACGCCGCCGGAGGGGACGCCGACCCCTTCGCTCCGACGGCGACGCGCACGCGGTGGGTCAACCGAACCCGGGTCGCCACGACATCCTGGCCGACCCCTCAGGCAGCGCTCAGAATAATGTGTAGATGAACGGCGCGATGGCGCTCGACTGCGCGAAGATAATGACGACGCCGACAAGGAGGAGCGCGAGGAGCATCGGCGTGAGCCACCACCACTTGTGCTGCCAGAAGAACTGAACCAGCTCACCCATAATCCCGACCCGACTGACGAGTCCCTCGATGATCCGCATGGGCTCCCGCTCCTCCGGACTACGAGCTCGTGGGCTTGTCGATCAGGCAATCGCCGAGCACGAGGGCGTCCATCCCGCTCTCGCTGAAGGTGCGGAAGGCCTCGGCCGGCGTGTTGACAATGGGCTCGCCCCTCAGATTGAACGACGTGTTGAGCACGACCGGCACCCCGGTCGCTTCGCCGAATGCCTCTATCAGCCGATAGTATCGCGGATTGACGTCCCTCCGGACGGTCTGGACGCGACCCGTCCCATCGACGTGGGTCACCGCCGGGATCACCGCGCGCTTGTCCTCTTTCACGTTCACCACGTAGAGCATGAACCGGGCGGGATAGTGCTTGGCCGCGTCGGGCAGGTCGAAGTACTCCGCCGTCCGCTCGACGAGGACGGAGGGCGCGAACGGGCGGAAGGGCTCCCGGAACTTGATCTTCAGGTTGACAAGGTGCTTCATGTCGGCCCGCCGCGGGTCGGCGAGGATGCTGCGCTGGCCGAGGGCGCGCGGGCCCCACTCGAACCGTCCCTGGCACCAGCCCACCACCTTGCCTCGCTCGAGGCGGTCGACCACACGCTCGACGAGCTTGGCCTCGTCGTCGACGTGTTCATGAGAGATCGTATTGCGCTCGAGGAACCGCTGGACGGCGACCGGGCTGTGCTCCTCGCCCCAGGCCGCGTGCTCCATGACGAAGGCCCGCGGCTTGCCGAGGACGGCGTGATAGCCGTAGAGAGCGGCGCCAACGGCGCCGCCGCCGTCGCCCGCGGCCGGCTGGATGTAGAGCTCCTCGAAGGGCGTCTCCCTCAGGATCCGTCCGTTGGCCACGCTGTTGAGCGCGACGCCGCCAGCCAGACAGAGCCGGCGGAGCCCCGTCTCCCGGTGGACCGCACGCGCCATCGTGAGGACGACCTCCTCCGTGACCGCCTGGATACTGGCGGCGATGTCGGCGTAGTGCTCGTTCTGCCGCGCCAGCTCGTCGTAGTTCGTGGGACGCTCGCCGAAGTAGGACGGGTACCCACTCGAGGGTGTAAAGAAGTTCGTCCGCGGGTCACGCGGGGGGCCGAAGAGCGCCTCGAACTTGCGGCTGAAGGTCTGATGGGTCGAGTGGTGGAAGGCGAAGTAGTCCATGTCGAGCTCAAAGCTGCCGTCCGGCTGGACGCGGATGAGCTTCCACACCTTGTCGACGTAGCGGGGTGAGCCGAAGGGGGCCATCCCCATCACCTTGTACTCGCCCTCATTGACCTCGAAACCGAGGAAGGCGGTGAAGGCGCTGTAGAGGAGCCCGAGCGAGTGGGGGAAGCGAATCTCCTTGAGCAGCTGGATCTCACTGCCCCGGCCAACGCCCAGGCTCGCCGTCGTCCACTCCCCAACGCCGTCAACGGTGAGCACGGCCGCCTCGTCGAATGGCGAACAGTAGAAGGCACTGGAGGCGTG
>Ga0066700_10000481_pt1 | contig 14514 bp, 13 predicted proteins | sample GraSoiAngelo_149_FD_66460 | JGI IMG/M metagenome (GOLD analysis project Ga0066700, IMG submission 66460) | Grasslands soil microbial communities from the Angelo Coastal Reserve, California, USA - 14_1009_09_30cm | ecosystem: Environmental > Terrestrial > Soil > Grasslands | place: USA...
TTCGGTCCTCGTACTGATGCCCGTCGCAACCCTGCTCTCTATTTGCTCCGAGGCCGATGCGTTCGTCGCCCGGGCGTTCGCGGCGAACTTCAGCCTCGGATCGGTACTGGCCTTCATGACGATCGGCCAGATCGTCGACCTGCGAAACGCACTCCTCCTCTTCCAAACGCTGGGACGCCGTATGGTGTTTCTCATCGTGGTCGTGTCGTACGCGCTCGTGTTCGTTGAGGGCGTGTTGATCACCGGTATCCTTCCCTCGCTATGAGCGCCAACGGGATGCGTCTCCTCCGGGCTGCGCTGTTGCTCGCCTTTGCCGCGCTCATCGCCAAGCTCCTTGTCACGGGCGAGGTGGGCAAGTACATGGCGCCGACGCTCAACCCGCTCACCGCGGCGACGGGAGTCGTGCTGGCCGGGATGGGAGCCGTGGAACTGTTACGGCGGACGGACCATCGCGACGGCCACGCGCCCGAACCGGCGCCGGACCAAACTATGGATGAGGCGTTGACCTACCTGTTGGTGATCGTACCTTTAGCGCTAGGGCTCCTCGTCACTCCTCGAACGCTCGGGGCGTCCGCGCTCGGGGGCGATCACATCGTACCGCTCCTCCTCACCTTCCCGCCGAGTCCGGCCCCGGCGTCCTCCGCGTCGCCCACGCCTGACTCGCGCATCGAGGACGTGGCGCAGCTCGTGGCGTCACTCCGCCGCGGCGACCCGACACGTGGACGGCGAGTGTACGCCCGCGGCATGGTGATGCGGAGCGACTCCCTCGCCGCCCAGGAGTTTGCCTTGCTCCGGTACTCCATCACTCATTGTGCTGCGGATGCGCGGCCGGTCGGTTTGCTCGTCATCGCGAGCGGCGACCCCGGCGTGCCGTCGGGCCAGTGGGTGGAGGTAGAGGGCGTGGTGTCGAGCCAGGAGCGCGAAGGATCCGCGCTGGTGAGCATCCAGGCCCATCGTGTCGTGCCGATCGAGGAACCCGCCGATGCATACCTGTAGGATGCGGTAGGCCAAGGCCATCCCACCGCGCGCGGGGCCGACATGTTTCAGCCGTGTCGATAGGGTATACAGGGCTATGCTACACGCCTTCCGATGGCCCGTACGTTCCGAGACAAGAAGAAGCTACCTCTGCCGTGCCCAGTAGCGGACTCCGACCGACCGGCGCATGAGGGGCGTTCGAGAGGATGTCCACGCCGTTCTCGCGTTTGCGGTCGTCTCGTGGCAGCGCCGCTGAATGCTCGCCATTCTGCTTGCGTCTGTGACTCTCGTATCGACCGGGCTGGGGGGGCTCGCGGCAATTCGGTTTCGACACCAGCTCCACCCCCTGCTCGGCTTCAGCGCCGGAGCTGTCCTCGCGGTCGTCTTCTTCGACATTCTGCCGGAAGTGTTCGCCGCCCCCAGCGCGCCGACCCACGTGATGCTCGCCGCCGCGGCCGGATTCCTCGCTTTCTTCGCCCTCGAACGCTACACCGCCCTCCACGGGGCCCGGGAACACCCGCATCAGGTGCTGGAGCATCAGACCGAACTTGGTGTGCTCGGAGCCGCCGGCCTGTCGCTGCACAGCTACCTCGATGGGATCGCGATCGGCATCGGCTTCCAGGCGAGTACGCGGCTCGGCGTCGTCATCGCCTTAGCTGTCGTCGCCCACGACTTCGGCGACGGCCTCAACACGGTCGTTGTGGTCCTCGCCCATGGCAACCCGCTTCGGCGCTCGGTCGCGTGGCTCCTCGTTGACATGGTGACCCCTCTCCTCGGGGCCACGAGTACGCTATTTCTCCGGTTGCCCGAGAGTCTGCTGCCGTGGATTCTGGCGTTCTTCTCCGGCTTCTTCATCTACGTCGGGGCTTCGGATTTGCTGCCGGAGGCGCGAGAGAATGACTCGCCCTTGATCGGGGTCGCGACCGTCGTTGGGATGCTCCTCGTCTTCCTCGTCAGCCGGGCCTTGCCGCGCTGACGAGATCGCCCTCAAGCGTTGAGTCGGGTGTTGAAAAGGTGCGAGCAGCTCCTCGACGACCTCGCGGGCGGCGGTGACGTGGGCCGATTGGGCCGTAATCTCACCAGGCATCGGAACCACGACCGCCCTCTGCTCCTCAGGCCAGGCCCCCGAAGGGGCGATCACGTGGGCCTTCAGGCCCACGATGACGGATCTCGTGGGGATGGGCGCGTCAGATCCGAGCGGCGGATCTCCAAAAGGAGCAGAAGACTGGGCGGATTGGTGACGATGGTCGAGCGGGTGTCCGAGCGATGCTGGATGTCCAGCAAGTCCGGCCGTTCCAGGGCCCTATCGAGGCCAGACCCCAGTCGGCATAGGCGAGCCGGCCTGGCTCTCCTATGGGCGCCGCAGGCCCGTCAGCAATCCAGCGAACGGTACGGACACTCCCGGCGAGGGGAGCCCTGTCCAGCGAAGGGAGTCGCCCCCCCCCGCTGTCCGAGTGTTGTTCGACAACCGCCGCCCGGTGACAGGGACACACTCCAACTCGCGCTGACGAGAGAGCCCGTAAAGCCGATCGAGGTCGCCCTACCGGACACCGAAGCGCTCGCCCAGCCGGAGCCCGGCTCGCCTGGCCAGTAAGCTGGAATTGTTTCCGTAATCGGTCCCTCCCGTGAGAGGCTGGAGGCTAGGAGGGCGCCACCATGAACGGATTGACGATTAGATTCGAGAGGGCCGGCGCGGGAAAGCACGTAGCCCGGTGGAAGAAGCGGATGGACGCGGCGATCCGCCGCGCCGTCAAGGCGAGTCGCCGAGCGATTCACGTGGTGAACAATTCGGGGTCGCCCCACAAGGCGGCGCGCCTAGCGCTCAAGGCCAAGAAAGAAGTGATGAAGGCGGCGAAGGGATTGTAAGCCGAGCGGCAGCGGATCTCGCTGGTCCGCCGCCGCCCTGGTTTCACGTCGCGGATCTACAGCGATCGCGTCGGAGGCTCAGTGCTGACCCCGCGGCCTCTGGGTCGCTGTAGGTCCGGTTGGTGAGGGTTCCCGCTCCCTCGTCGTAGGGGGTCGAAGGTCCGAGTCCCCCGCGGCTTGCTGCTCCTCTGGCTGTGGGGCCCGAGCTATTCCCTCCCGAGCTGTCGGCCAAAAGACCGCCGACGCGGGCTCGGCGAGCGACAAGGAGCCTCCTCGCAGTGCTGCTACGGCAAGCCGCCGTCAAGCGTACAGACCGTCTGCGCCTGCGCATCCCCTCGGTAGGGCGCGCGAACAACCGGTGAGGCCAACTCTACTTCAGCGCGCCCGCGGTGAGGCCGGAGACGTAGTAGTCGAGGAAGAAGACGTAAAGGACGACGATGGGGACGGAGCCGAGAACGGCGCCCCCCATGAGCGAACCCCAGAAGTAGCTGTCGCCACGGATCAACTCGGTGGTGACGCCAACGCTCGCGGTGATCTCCTCCGAAGAGGAGGTGAAGGTCAGCGCGTAGATGAACTCGTTCCACGACAGCGTGAACGCGAAGAGCGCGGCGCAGACGAGGCCGGGGACGGCGATCGGCAGCACGATGCGCAAGAGGGCCTGGATGCGAGTGGCCCCGTCGACCATCGCGCACTCCTCGACCTCCTTGGGCACCGTCCGGAAGTAGCCCATGAGGAGCCAAGTGCAGAAGGGGACGAGGAACGTCGGGTACGTCACGACGAGCGCCCATTTCGAATCGCCGAGGCCGAGCCAGTTCACGACCTGGGCCAGTGGCAGGAAGAGCAGCGAGGTCGGCACCAGGTAGGTCACGAAGATCCCGGTCCCGAAGCTGCCGACGGCGAAGAACTTGAGGCGCGCCAGCGCGTAGGCGGCGATGGTGCCGATCACGAGCGAGATCGCGGTCGAGAGCACGGTGACGAGCAGGCTGTTCTTCGTCCATGTCAGGAACGAGGTGTCCCAGAGGAGCTTCGCATAGTGCTCGAAGGTGACGCCCTGGTGGATGAGGAGCGGGACGGCCGCGCGGTCGTAGAGCTCGCGGTCCGTCTTCAACGAGGTGAGCGTCATGTGGTAGAAGGGGAAGAGCGCGAAGACCAGGAACGGCACGAGGGCCGCGTGCGCCAGGATCTTCGACCGGAGCTTCCGCCGCGACATCAGTACGTCTGCTTCCGGACGAACTTGAGCTGCGCATATACCACCAGCACGAGCACCGGAAAGAGGTAGAGCGAGATCGCGGCGCCCTCGCCGATACGCCCGCTCTCAAGCCCGACCTGGCGAGAGAGCGTGGCGAAGAGATGCGTCGAGTTGACGGGGCCACCGTGAGTGAGTACATAGACGATGTTGAAGTCGCTGAAAGTGAAGATCGTCGAGAAGAGGACGACGACGGCGAGCACCGGCTTGAGCAGCGGCAGCGTAATGTACCAGAAGCGCGTCACCGGTCCCGCCCCGTCGGCCTCGGCCGCCTCGTACAGCTCGCGCGGGATCGACACCAGCCCCGCCAGGATCGTGATGGCAAAGAATGGGAGCCCGCGCCACACGTTGACCACCACCACCGCCGTCATTGCGTAGTACTTCTGCCCGAGCCAGTTGGGGCCGGGCGGCTCCATCAGGCCTAGCGCAATGCCAGTCCAATTCACCACGCTGTAGAGCGAGTTGAACATCCACCACCATCCGAGTGTGGAGAGCGCCGTCGGGATCACCCACGGCAGCAGGACGGCGCCTCGGATCAGCCGCTTGAACCAGAGCTGCTGGTTGAGGAGCAGGGCGAGCGAGATACCCGACACGAGCTTGCACGCCACCGCCGTGCCCGTGAACACGAACGCATTCTGAAAGGTCTGCCGGAAGGCGTCGCTCCCCCAGAGGTTGATGAAGTTCTTGAGGCCGACGAAGTGGCTCGGGCGGCCGATGAAGGCGTTCGAGACGGAAAAGTAGAGGGCCACGCAGAACGGGTAGGCGACGAGGAGCACGATCAGGATCAGCGCCGGCGCGATGAAGAGCGGGCCAAGGACCCGCTCGCGGTCGAGCAGCTCCCGGACCCGCACCCGCAGAGGCGGGCGCGTGGCCGCGACGACGCCGACGTTCCCGACCGCCACCGGGGTCAGCTACCGGCGATGATCTTCTGCATCTCGTTCTCGGCCCAGGCGATGGCTTCTCTGGTCGGCGTCCCCGTCACCGCCTTGGCCAGCATGTTGGGCAGGATGAACGAGTTCGTGATGAGCTGGACCTTGTCGCTCGGCGGAGCCGGCCACCCGTAGGTGTGGTACTGGGCGCCCTCGTTCCTGAGCGCCGCGTACTTGGGATCGGTCTTCAGCACCGGATGGTCCTGGAGGTTCGTGTAGATCGGGAGGTTGAAGGCGGAGCCTGACATGATGTATTCGTCGTAGACTTCCCGCTTGCCGAGGAGGTAGCGGATCCACTCCTTCGCCGGCTCGATGCGCTTCGAGAACTTCCAGATTCCGATCGACCGCGGCACGTCGGTCTCGTGGCGGCCCGCCGGCCCGGCGAGGCTCCGGTGGTGGTTGAGCCCATCCGCTGTGACCAGCTTCTTATCGCGCGCCACGATGTAGGCGCTCACGGGGTTGTGGATCCATCCTGCCTTGCCCTGCTGGAGCGACTCGTTATTGCTGGCGTCGCTCCAGGACAGGACCTCAGGTTCCATGCAGTCTCGGTAGACCTTCTTGTACCACTCCACCACCTCGATCGTCTGCGGCGAGTTGATGGCGACCGTCTTGCCGTCCCGGTCGACCTCCGTGCTGCCGTAGCACCAGCGCACGGCCGAGGCGGTCGAGATGGAATCGTAGTTCTGGCTGATCGGGATGCCGATGGGGTGCCCCATCTTTTTCAGCTCGCGCCCGACCTTGTAGAGATCCTCCCAGGTATCCGGCACCTTGAGGCCGGCCTTCTTGAAGAGGTCCTCCCGGTAAGCGGCCAGGAACATGCCGTGGTACTGCGGGACCGCGCGCCAGATGCCGTTGACGTGGGCGCCTTCGTAGCCCGAGGAAAGCACCTTGCCGTGCTTCCTCTCGAGCTCGGCGACGAGGTCGGACACGTCGACGAGCTGGGGCTCGTAGAGCCAGGGGAAATGCATCCGCATCTCGACGAGGTCGTGGCCGGCCTGCGTCTGCACCTCGGAGGCGTACTTGGACGGCTGCTGGGGATGCGCGATGTGGTCGATGCGGATCCTGATGCCAGTATCCTTGGTGAACCGCTGGCCGATCTCCGAGAGCTTTTTGTCGGAAGCCGGCGCGAAGTTGTTCCAGCAGAGATACGAGATCTCCCACTGCTGACCTCTGGCGGGCGGGATTCGGCTGGCGAGAATGGCGGCGACACCGCCGCCGGAGGCCGTCAGGAACGCGCGTCGGCTGAGTGCCATGGCCTGGTCCTCCTGATCGCCACGGATGGGGGATCCGACGCCGGAGATTGCAGCCGGAGAATATGACCGACCGTGGAACCTGTCAAGGACTGTCTGCGAACCGTCTGCGCAGCAGTCTGATCCGTGACTGACGTACAGGTGCGGTCGGCAATAGCCTGCGGTATGGTATCCACCAGAGCAGAGCGATCATGACGGAGACACCCCGCCTCTCCACTCCGGAGTTCTTCCGCCCGTCGCTCGAGTACCCTCGGATCCCCTACGACCGAATGCTCACGCACGCGGCAAGCCGGTGGCCCGAGAACGTCGCCGTCGTCTGCGGCGACGTGAGCTTGACCTACCGGGAGCTCGAGGCCCTCGCCAATCGTTTCGCGCACGCTCTCGCCCGCCTCGGAGTGAAGCGAGGAGAGCGGGTGTGCCTGTTCATGACCAACTGCCCCGAATACATCATCGCGTTCTACGCCATCGCCCGCATCGGGGGTGTCGTGAGCCCCATGAACCCCTCATACCGGGAGCGGGAGGTGGAGTACCAACTTGACGACTCGGAGGCTGTGGCGGCGGTGGTGCAGACGGAGCTGCTGTCGATCGTGGAGGCGGTGCGGGGGCGCCTGAAGCACCTTCGACACGTTATCCCCGTCGGGGCCGGAGCTCCCTCGGGGAGCGGGCTGCGTTCCTTCCCCGCGTTGATCGCGCCTGAGCCGACCACCGCCCCCGCCGCCGTCGACGTCGGCTGGGACGACATCGTCGCCCTCCCATACTCGAGCGGCACGACCGGCTTCCCCAAAGGGGTACTGCTGAGCCACAAGAATCTCGTCTGCAACAACATCCAAATGGTGGCGGGCGGGCGCTTTCGGGAGACGGACCGCCTGATGATCTTCCTGCCCTTCTATCACATCTACGGGGCCATGTTGATGGGCGCATCCGTCTACGCCGGTGCGACGGCAGTCCTGATGGAGCGCTTCGAGCCATCCGAGTGCATGCGCCTGATCCGGAAGCACCAGATCACGCTCTTCTTCGTTGTGCCGCCGGTGCTCGTTATGCTCACGGCGTGGCCCGCCCTCAAGGACCACGACCTCCGCACCGTGCGCTTCACGATGTGCGGGGCTGCGCCCCTCGCCCCTGAGGTGGGCCGCCGATTCACCGAGCTTACTGGTGTGCCGGTCGTGCAGGGGTACGGGCTGACCGAGGCCTCGCCCCTCACGCACCTGAACGCTGTCTACGACCAGTCCCTCAACGTCCCGGAGTCTGTCGGACTCCTCGCCCACGACACCGAGCAGAAGGTGGTGGACGTGGAGACGGGCGAGAGAACTCTTGGGCCCGGCGAGGTGGGGGAGATCTGCATCCGCGGGCCCCAGGTGATGGAGGGCTACTGGAAGGCCCCCGAGGCCACCGCCGCCGCCCTTCGGGACAGCTGGCTCTACACGGGTGACATTGGCTACGTTGACCCGCGCGGCTACACCTTCATCCAGGATCGCAAGAAGGAGATGATCAAGTACAAGGGGTTTGGCATCGCCCCCGCCGAGATCGAGGCACTGCTCTTCGAGCACCCCGGGGTGGCGGACGCCGCCGTGATCGGCAAGCCGGACCCGGAGGCTGGCGAGGTCCCGAAGGCGTTCGTCGTGCGGAGACCGAGCCACCCCCGGCTCACGGAGGCAGAGCTCATCGCCTTCGCGACGGGTCGGCTCGCCAACTACAAGGCCGTGCGGGAAGTCGAGTTTGTCGACGCCATCCCCAAAACGGCCTCGGGCAAAATCCTCCGCCGGGTGCTCAAGCAGCGGGAACTGGAGAAGGTGCGACAGACGACGAAGGCCGGCGGCTGATCGTCGGACCGTGAGTCGCCTCATCCGTGGCGCGGGCGCCCACCGTGGACCGATTCTGGCTTTCGACAACGCCGCGGGGCCCGGACACGGCGCCGGGGAGAGCCTCCGATCCGAGGTCAGGCCCGGACGACGATGACGCTGCCGAAGGAGGGGGGGCGCGCACGGGGGTTTCGGCGTCCCTCGACGAGCCCGAGTTGGCGGACGTCAGTGTTCTCTGGAGAAGTTCGGGCCCGATCTTCGCACAGCGCGCCCTCATCTAGCAGACCCTGCGCGGGGGCGATAAACCGGCGAGCTGCGCGCTCTCCTCCCAAAGGCGCCGGGCCGCGCCATCGTCTTGCGCCGCGGCCGAAGGGAACGCCGGTCTGCATCCCTTGAAGTAGAGACCGTTCGTGTCTTGCACCTCCGGCGATGAGGCGAGATAGACCGTGGTCGCCGCCCCCTTTTCCTCCGAGATGGCGAAGAGGCGCTTGGCGATCGACAGGGCGACGCGGAACGCGCCGTCATTGTTGTCGCCGAAGCCCGAAGCCACGAAGCCAGGATGGAGGCAGTTCGCCGTAATGCCGGTTCCCTGGAGACGACGCGCCAGCTCGCGGGTGAAGAGGATATTGCAGAGCTTCGAGCGTTGGTACGCGGTCCAGCCGCTGTAGTGTCGCGCGCCCTGTAGGTCGTCGAAGTCGAGCGTCGCGCCGCGATGCGCCTCCGAGGCCACGCTGACGATGCGCGACGGCGCGGCCGCCGCGAGCCGCTCCTTGAGCAAGGCGGTCAGAAGGAAGTACGCCATGTGGTTCAAGGCGTAGGTACGCTCGAGCCCGTCCCGCGTCACGTCGCGCCGGCGAAAAATGGCGCCGGCGTTGTTGACCAACACGTCGACGCGGGGGAGAGCGGCGGCGAGCGCCGCACCCAAACGCCGTACGTCCTCGAGCCGAGCGAGATCGGCGTAGTGGATCTCGGCCTGAACCCGGGGCGCTCGCCGCCTGACCCGCAGAAGCGCCGCTTCGCCCTTCGCCGTGTCGCGGCCGACCAGGACGAGCCGCGCCCCCATGGCGCCGAGGTGCTCGGCCGTCACGAGCCCGATGCCCGAGGTTGCGCCGGTCACGACGCAGATCTTGCCCTCGAGAGCCGCCATCGGTCGCCCCGTCCGTTCTCCCAGAAGCCCGCGCCCGACCATGTTCTTCAGACGCGGGCCATACGGTCTCCCGACTCACCCGTAGTCTACAAGAATCTGCGTGAGCGCCGCGTCGAAGTCGGTCGAAGCGGCGCCGGGGTTGGCGGTGCCGTGGACGGCGCGGGGGCCAAGCCACATGTGAAGACCATGAGAACCAGATGAGAAAGTAGGAGCCCCCGCCCGACGGCGAGCCTGGCAAGCACCGCCGCGGCCAACCCGACCGTCTCAAGAATGGAGTTGAGAGGTAGGAGCGCGGAGGAGGCAGATGATGCGCAGGTTGGTCTTGGCACTGGCGATCGTGGCGATCGCGGCCATGCCCGCCCAGGCCCGAGGGGGCGGCGGGGACAGGGGCGGCGGGCACGTCGGTGGCCACGACGGCGGCCACGAGCATTTCGAACACTTCGGCGGCCACGAGCGGTTTGAACACTTCGAGCATTTCCACCACGGTTTCGTGGGCCCACGCGTGCTCATCGGACCGGAGACGTTCTGGTATCCCCCCACATACCCGTATTACCCACCACCGGTCTACGCCGAGCCATCCCAGGGGTACGTCCAATCGGCGCCAGGGTACTGGTACTACTGCACGAGCGCCGGGGCCTACTACCCGAATGTTTCGAACTGCGCCGAGGCCTGGCTTCCGGTGCCGGCTCCGGTCCAGTAGGGCGGCGGCCCGGTCAAAGGAGGATTGAGATGAAGCCCATGCTGATCGGATTGATCGGGCTCGCGCTGGCGGCGATGCTCGGAGGGTGCGCCACGCTGGAGCCTCGCCAGGCAGAGCACGGAGGACCCGGCTACGGACGAGACGACGCGGCGCTGACGACGCCGAGCCCGATTGGCGGGACCGTGGACAGCGGCGGTGTGCTGGCGGGCGGCCACCCGGCCGGCATGCGGGGCGGCCACAGGTAGGGTTCCCGCCATCGTTGAGAGGCCGCGCCGACGGCCTGGCTGCGGCCAGGTCGTCGGCCGCCGTCAGGGAACGTTGGAGCGTCGCGGCGCGTCGTCGGTGATCACCGAGGACCACTGTCTCCGCCGCCGCCCGAGGGCCGGGAGGGTGTGAGACGCCAATTCGGCGCCCCGTCAGCCCTGACATGCCTGTCAACGCCTAGCATCACTGGTCGATCATCAGGCGCGCTCCTGACGGTCGGGGCGCCGGCTCGTGACGCCGCCTGTTCCGCAGCGGCCGCTCTGACGCCCGCGTTCGAGCGGCGTTTCGTCGCACCAGCCTCTCCGACAATCCGCGGCCTCCGGCGTCGTTTCGACCCCCGCCCATCGCGCGTCCCGGGAATTAACCGATGATCCGGCGCACATTGGCGCGAGCGTCCGGCGGAGTGGCCGGCAAGAGGCTGTGGCCAGCATCTGGCGGTCGGCCTCAGGTCTGCGCGCCAGGTCTACAATGAGGCGGCATGGCCGAGCGAACCAGCAGCGGGGGCGCGCGCGTACGGAATTGATCGACGCCACGCGGGGCTCTGTGCCTTGGCGCAAGAGCGCGAGCGGTGGAGCGCCGGCTTCTAGGCGTGGCGTACTCAGCGTCAGCTCCCCGAGCTATGCCCTTCGCCTCCGTTAGCGCCCGCTTCGAGGGTGTCCGTGCGCGGCTGTCCGGCCGTGCGGAGCCAGACCAACCGGCACTCGGCCGGTGGATCCTCTTTAGCCTCACGATCGGAATCGTCGCTGGCCTCGGCGCGCTGCTCCTCCAGTGGGGCATTGACTCGGTGAACCGGCTCACCCTTGTCGGGATCGCCGGTTTCAGCGCGCCCGGCCTTCCCACTGAGGGGGGCACCCTCGGCCAGACCTACCTGCCGTCGTATCGGTGGTGGATCTTCCTGCTCGTGCCCTCGCTCGGGGGCCTCGTCAGCGGCTGGATCGTTTACACGTGGGCCCCGGAAGCCGAGGGACACGGCACCGACGCCATGATTCGTGCCTTTCACCGTGAGGGCGGCTACATCCGCGCCCGGGTGCCGATCGTCAAGATCGTCGCCTCCGCGGTGACCCTCGGGACGGGAGGCTCCGGAGGGCGGGAGGGACCCATCGCACAGATCGGCTCCGGGTTCGGCGCGTGGCTCGCCACGGCACTGAGGGTGTCGGAGTACGAGCGCCGGATCATGGTGTTGGCGGGTGCCGCCGGCGGAATCGGCGCCATCTTCCGTGCCCCCCTCGGCGGCGCGCTCATCGTCTGCGAGCTGCTCTACCGAAATATGGAGCTCGAGCACGAGGCCGTGATCCCGGCGCTCCTGACGTCGGTCGTCGCCTATACCGTCTATGGCCACTTCACCGGGTGGGTGCCGATGTTCAAGACGTCTGGCTTCACGTACAGCCACCCACGGAATCTCTTGATCTACCTGTTGCTTGGCGTAGTCGTGGCCGCCCTTGGATGGTGCTATGTGAGAGTGTTCTATGGCATGCGGGATCACGTGTTCGCGCGTCTCCCCATTCCGCGGCACTTCCGGCCTGCTGTCGGTGGTCTCCTCACGGGCCTCGTCGGCCTCGTGGCGCCGCAGGCGATCAGCCTCGGCTACGGCTGGCTGCAGATCGGGATGCTCGACAAGCTTACGCTCGCCGACTACCTAAAGGGCGGCGTGGGCAAGATCCTCGCGACGGCCTTCACCATCTCCTCCGGAGGGAGCGGGGGTGTCTTCGGTCCGGCGGTCGTCATCGGGGGGTTCGCGGGGGGTGCGGTCGGCACCTACTTCTCCCACGAGCTCCCGGACTGGAACCTCCACATCGAGGACTTCATCCTCGTCGGCATGGCCGCCTTCTTCGGCGGTGCGGCCAAAGCGCCGATCGGCGCCATTCTGATGATCAGCGAGATGACGGCCGGGTACGGACTGCTCGTCCCGCTGATGCTGAGCACGGCCGTCGCCGTCGTACTCGTGCCCACGCGGGTCAGCCTCTACGAGGAACAGGTCGATGGCAGCGTCAGTTCGCCCGCCCATTTCGACCGGTATCTGACGCAGGTCCTGAAGGTGCTCCGTCCCCCCGCGCCCTCCGCCGAGGCGACGCCGGACACGCCGACGGCGTCGCGAGGAGAGTTGACCGTCCTCGAGGCGGAGGTGTCCTCCGCGTCGCCGGTCGTCGGCAAGCGGCTCCTTGACCTGCGTCTCGAGGACGCGGGGCGACTGGTGGCCATCCGCCGGGGACCGGCCACGATCGTTCCGACCGGGCAGACGACCCTTGTGGCGGGCGACCGAGTCGTTCTCATTGCGAGGCCGGGAAGGGCTGAGGCTGTCCTCGCGCTGCTCCGGGGTCCCGCGGAATGAGCTCGAATCCCGCCGCGCTCGCCCGTCGGGCGTCCGGGCCGGGGGCGCTCGAGATGGACTCGCATCGGTCGCAGGTCGTGGAGTCGTCGCGGCGGGGAGTCAGGCGATCCGGATGATGCCACGGTCAATCGGCGTGAAGCGCTCGCTGACCTGCGGGTCGTGACCGGCGACGATCAGCCGCTCGGGACCGGCCAGCGCCTCGATCGTCTCGAAGGCCGCGAGCATCTCGGGGAGGTCGGCGAGGATCTGGACCGGCTGGCGCTTCTCCACGTTACGGTAGAAGTGTGAGGCGTCGGAGGTGAGGACGACCGTGCCCCGCGCGGTCTGGACGGTGACGATCTGGAGCCCCGGGGTGTGGCCACCGACCCGGTGAAGGCCGATTCCGGGAAGCACCTCGCGGTCGCCGTCGATGATCCGGACCCGGTCGGCGTAATTCAGGGCCACGAGCCGCGCCAGCGCTTCAGGGTTCACCGACTGCCGGAAGGCCGGGCTGCGGCCGAAGGGTCCCGTCCAGAAGGCCACTTCGTCCCGCTGGATCCAGTGCTCGGCGGCGGGGAACAGGCTGTGTCCCGCCCAATGGTCGTAGTGGAGGTGCGTGATGAGCGCGATGGGCACGTCGGCCGGCTTGACACCTGCGCGCTCGACCATCTCCGCCGGGCTGACATAGTCGCGCATCCCGCGCGCTCGGGCGTCGTCGTCGAGGCAGCCGGTGTCCACGAGGACGGGACGGGGGCCGCCGAGGATCAGCCAGACGAAGTAGTGGAGCGTGAGGGTGTCGTGAGACGCCTCGCGGTAGAAGAATTGGCAGGCGGTCGTGTCCCGCTCGGCATACTTCAGCGCGAAGACTTCGTACATGACTCCGCGCGCCCTCCGGGCGTGTCCTCTGGCATCGGACGGCTGTCGGTGGCACGGATCTCCACCCCCGCCCAGCGCTCGTAGAGCTGGGCGATCGCTGTGAGGTCCTGGCTGCCGAGGCCCAGCGTGACACCGATCCGCCAGACGTTCGCCACGGATTCGGCCACGATGGTCGGCACCGCCAGCTCTTCGGCAAGCTCCTCGAAGAGCTTGACGTCTTTGAGCATGAGCTTGAGGAGGAAGCCGAAGTCGAACGTTCCCGTCAGCACCGACCGGGGGAACTTCTCCTGAGTTGCGCTGTTGCGCCCGCTCGAGGCGTTGAGGATGTCCAGGGCCACCGGGGGCGGGATCCCGGCCTTGGTGGCTACCACCATCGCCTCGGCGGTCGCCACGAGCGCGGTGGCGGACAGCATGTTGTTGGCGAGCTTCATCGCTTGGGCCTGGCCGGGCGCGGCGCCGACGTAGAAGACGTTCTTGCCGACCACGGAGAGGAGCGCCTTCCAGGCTGCGAAGAGCTCCGGGTCGCCGGAGACCATCACGGCGAGCGTTCCCTGCACGGCGCCGGACACGCCGCCGCTCACGGGCGCGTCGAGGTATCCGAACCCTGCCGCTCCGAGCGCCCCGGCGACCCGACGGGTGGTCCTGACCCCCACCGTAGAGAGGTCGATCACCACCGGACGCTCGGCGGCGGCCGCGAGGCCGTCGGCACCGAGGGCCACGTCGTCGAGGGTCGCCGGCAGCGGCAGGCTCAGCAGGACGACGGCCGCCCGCGCCGCGACCTCGCGGGGGGAGCCGCAGATGGTCACGCCGGCCCGCCCCTTGAAGGGGAGCACGGCTTGGTCGTCGACGTCGCGGATGGCGAGCTCATACCCGCGCTCCAAAAACCGTCGCCCGATGGGCCCGCCCATGCGTCCGACTCCGATGAACCCGATCCGGTCAGCCATCGACGGGTCCCTCCGGCCGACGCGCGCCGCGCGCGTGGCGGCGGGCAGATGACGACCGGACCGACGGGGGAACGGACGGCCGGGCCGCGCGGATGGCAGAACTCCGTGTCGGAAGCCCACGCCGCGGTGCACGGCGGAAAGACGAGCCCCGCCCCGGGGCGGACGCGCTGGCGGAGACGGCTTGGGACCGCGGGGCTCGAAGCGCGTCCG
>Ga0066700_10000491_pt1 | contig 14435 bp, 14 predicted proteins | sample GraSoiAngelo_149_FD_66460 | JGI IMG/M metagenome (GOLD analysis project Ga0066700, IMG submission 66460) | Grasslands soil microbial communities from the Angelo Coastal Reserve, California, USA - 14_1009_09_30cm | ecosystem: Environmental > Terrestrial > Soil > Grasslands | place: USA...
CAGTGCGCCGGCGCCGGGGCCGATGAAGATCCCTGAGGAGCAAGCACGCCGGATGATCGGTGTCACGGAAGTCTCATACGTGCCCGGCAAGCATCCGCTCGCTGTGGTGGACTCGACACTCGGCTAACAACGGTATCTCTAAAGCCGAGCGCAATGCGCGCCGGCCCGAAAGAGGCGGAGACGCATCAATGACGCGGGGCGAGACTGAATCGGCGATCGGAGGCCAACGGAGTGAAATTGCCGAGTCGCGAGAAAACTCATGCCCCGCGACGATTTTCGACGCGCAGGGACACGATGTGCGGGTCGTTACTGCGACGGAATTCGGCCGGCACTGACATGAGTCGCACCGGCTCTCACCTGAGTCGGAACCAATGGTGAGGCGAGACGTTGGCCCTCGGCTGGGTCTTCGGCGACCTTACCCCCGGTGGTCGCGGATACTTCGTCGTTCCGGTCCACAGAGTGGGGGCGACCCACCGAGTGAGTGTCCTGTCGTTTGACGTGTCAGGAGGCGGTGTGTAGGTCGGGCAGCACCGTTCTGCTGCCGGCCGGACATTGTGACGCACCGAACGATCTTCCGATGCGAGCATCTTCATGGGCTTCGAGTACCAAGTGGCCGGCCGCGCGTTATGCGCTCGAAGAGGCAGCACAACTAGCACTGCGTCCTTCACTCGGCGCGCCGGCTGGTGATGGACCTGACGTGAGACGCGCAATTGTGCGCGCCTTCGATTTGTGGGAGGGCAAGAAGATGGACGGAGGGACCGTCGCGGGACTCGTCTATCTCGTGAGCGCCAAACTCATGCAGCTCGGCCTTACCGCCGTCATTCTGACGGTCGGCATTTTTTCCCCCCAGATCGGCATCGCCGGCAGCGAAGACGACCGGAACGAGACCAGGCGGCTCGACCCGGACCGGCCACATCTGCCTGAGGCGAGCACCGCCGTGGGGAAGGGCCACGTCGTCTTGGAGTCCGGCTACACCTTCGCTGAGAAGGGTTCGGTGCGCACGCACTCCTATCCCGAAGCGGTGCTGCGCGTCGGGATGTTCGCCGACTGGTTCGAGCTTCGCATCGGCCAGAATTTCGTCACCCAGGAGCAGACGGTCGGCGACCTGTACGTCGGCGCGAAGCTGGCGCTGACCGAGCAGCGAGGGTATGTGCCGGCGATCGCCGTGATTCCCCAGATGACCGTGACGGACGCCAACCGCGCCGCCGCTGACGGCCGCGTGCTTCCCGGACTCAACGTGGACTGCGGGTGGGAACTCCTCAAAGACCGCTTCGCCATCGAGCTGCTGATCGCGACTAATCGTGTTCGCGACGATGCCCACACCTCCCACCTGGAAGTCGCCACCGGGCTCACCGCGGCCGTGAACCTGCGGCGCGACCTCGAGGCATTCGTCGAGTGGGACGCGTTCTATCCGGTGGCCGCTTCCAGTCCCGCGAGCGGCGCGCGAGACTATGCCGTGGGCGGCCTCGTCTATTTCATCACCGACAATCTCGCGGTTGACGTTCGGGCCGGAGTCGGCCTGAACCGGCAGGCCAATGACTTCCTGGCGGGTACGGGCTTCTCAGTCCGCTATTGAGTCGACGCGACCTGCTCCCCGAAAACTGGTCCAGACGGACTGAGAGGTTGACCACAGGAGCGAACGATCACGGTGTGGCCTCTCGAAGAGGCCGCCTGACAGGGGTGACGAATGAAATCTCAGGGCCTGGCAGGACGGATCGTGGTCATCGCACTCGCAGTCACCGCCGTCAGTCGCGCCACCGCGTCACGGCGGCTTCATCCCTCGACGTCGATCCGGTCGAAGGACTCGGCGTAGGCGAGACCGAATCTCCTGCCGAGCTCTGCCGCGCGCTCGCGCACCGACGCGGCGACGACGCGGGGATCGGCGATCTGGCTCCTGTGGCAGGCGAAGGCCTTGGCCTTGAGATCGATCGTCGCCGAGATGTCGACAACGAGCTGGGGATCGTCCCACTGGGTCAAGTAGACTTCGCGCACGCGGTGCGGCTCGTAGTCGGGCAACAGCTCGGGAAACACTAGGCGCGTGCACGCCAGCGGGTAGACGCAATCGAGTGCCACGCCCGCCACGATCCGGTGATCGCGATGTGAGGCGCCCATATTGTATGTCCGACGCGGATTCTGGAGGATGACGAGCCCGGGCCGGAAGCGCCGAAGCTCACGTGTGATATCGAGCCGCAGGGCCCGCGTGTCCTCCACATCGCCGTCCGGGTAGCCGAGAAACTCCACGTGTCGCACACCGAGAATCGCCGCCGCCTCGCGCTGTTCCTCGGCGCGGATCCGTGCGAGCGCTTGCGGGGACATCGATCGGTCGGCCGACCCCTTATCACCGTTCGTGACGATCACGTAGGAGATCGTCTTCCCTTCTCGCGCCAGCTTGGCGACCGTACCCCCGACCCAGGACTCAGCGTCATCGGGATGCGCCACGATGACCATGACGCGCTCGAACGTGTCGGCCATGGCCAGTCTTTGCGCTACAGCAGCGCTTAGCGCCGCTTGGTGGCCGGCCCACGCGCCCGGCGTGATTTCGGGCGCGCGGGCAGACCGGTCGACGGATTCCGGTGACGGCGCCGGATGATGCTGCAGATGACTGCTCCGCTGAACACGGTGCCCACGATGAAGCCGACGTAGGCGACGCCGAACAGAGTGATCGGCTCATCGACGGCCGGCGGTTCCTGGGCCAGGGTGAGCGCCGACGTCGTCAGGAGCGTCGTCCCCGTCGCGACCAATGACGCGAGAAGGAGCTGCACGTTCCTCATGACTCACCTACCTCACCGAGATCGGGACGCGGATGTCGAAGGTCGAAGCAATTGGCTTACCGTCCTGCATGCCGGGGAAGAAGCGAAAGCGCCGCAGCCACACGAGGAGCGCACGGTTCAGGTCCGGATCGCTCGTGGGCTCAACCAGTTCGACGCGCGCGCTCCCGTCGGCGCCGACTCGGAAGCGCGCCATCGCGACCATCTCGATGGTCCTGTGCCGCAGCGCCTCGGGAAGCTCGAGCTCCTCGGGCTTGGGCCGATAGATCGTCCGCGCGCCCATCCGACCACCGTCGGACGGGCCCACAATGGCGGATCCTGGGACACTGCTCGTGGCTGCCGAGGTTGGCGCCTGCGCCGGGACGGTCGCGCCCGTCTGGGGCCCGGCCGACCCGGAGGGTGCGACTGTCTCCGGGACCGTCACCGAGCTAGAGACGGACGGCCCGGCCTCGGACGCGGGACTGGGCTCGGGCGGCGGCTTGACTGCGACCTCTTGCTCGACTTTTCGTGGGACCTCTCGCGTCTGGGCGGGCGGCGGCGGCACCCTGCGCGGACGCGGCGGAGTGGCGGGCACGGCCGATGGCGCCGACGCGGCCCGGCCCGTCGAGGGAACTTCGACGACCCGCACGTCGACTAGGCGGGGCGCGGATCGCCGATCGGGCGTCTGCTCCAGCAATCGCAGGAAGCCCATCAGCGACAGGAACGTGAGCAGCATCGCCAGCGGCGCCTGCCACGGAAGGCGGCGCCACGGATCGTCCTGAATGCGCAGCGCTTCCATAGCCTTACTGCGGCGTCACCGCGAACAGGAAGTGCTCAGCGCCCGCTTCGCGCGCCTTCAGCATCGCCTGCACGACGATTCCGCTGGGCGCCGCGCTGTCCGCCGCGACGATGACGTTCGTGTCGGGCCCGCCAAGCCTCGGCCGGAGCGTGACGGTCAGCGTGTCCAGCGTCACGGCGATCTGGTCGAGCAGCAACTCCCCTTCGCGCGTCACCGTGAGCGTCACGGGGCTCGCGGCCTGCATCGGCGGGGCCTGACCGCGGGGGAGGTTCACGGCCAGCGAATGCAGATTCTGGAGCGAGAGCGAGGCCAGCATGAAAGTTGCCAGAAGAAAGAACATCACGTCGATCATCGGGATGATCTCGATGCGGCCCCGCCGACGCTGGCGCGATGGGCGAAGCCTCATGGAGCGCCCTCTTTGGCCTCGAGCCGGATAAAGTCGACGACCCGCGTGCCGAGCTGCTCCATCTCGTCCATCACCTGCGCCTGCCGGTGCGAGAAGTAGTTGAAGGCGAAGAGCGCGATCAAGGCGATGAAGAGTCCCACCGCGGTGGCAATCAAGGCCTCCGCTACGCCGCCCGTGACGCCACGAGGATCGACGAGGCCCTCGGAGCCGAACAGGTGGAACGCGCGGATCATGCCGGTGATCGTGCCGAGCAGGCCCAGGAGTGGGGCGGCGGTGACGATGGTCTCCAGGATCCACAGCCAGCGGCCGAGCGATTGCTCGATCACAGTCGCTTCCTCGGCGGCCCGGGACTCCACCCACCACGCGGGGCGCTGGCGGTTCTCGAGGATCACGCGGAAGAAGCGACCGAAATAGTTCTGCGGCCCGACCCGGCCCACGCGCTGCTCGAGGTCGTCCCACGCGAAGCCGTAGGTCTCGAGCACCTCGAGCAGCGAGGCGGGTAGGCGAGTACGAGTCGCGAACACGAACGCCTTCTCCAGGATCACCACCACGGCCACGACCGTGAGCAGCAGCAGCGGATAGATCATGGCGCCGCCCACGCGGAGGGCCGCGACGAAACCCTGGAGATCCTGCATCAGTGCAACTCCCTTCTCGTTTGTCCTAGAATTCTTTCTGGAGCCCGCCATAGAACGCCCGCCGGGGGCCGAACTGCGGGGCGAAGACCCCGAGCCCGGTGCCACTCCGGATCTCATATTGCTCGTCCCACAGATTGACGATGTCGAAGCGGGCGCTCATTTTCCCAATCGCCGGGAGCGTGAAGCCTTGCTGGATCCCGACGTTGGCCGTCTGATAGGGCCTGACTGAGGAGTCGTTCGGGTGCACGACAGTGCGCCGCAGGCCGCTGCCGGCCAGGAAGTCCATCGACAGTCGCGTCTGGCGCCAGAGATAGGCCGCGCCCGCGGACGCCGTGATGAGCTGGTAGTGATCGGTGTGAATGTAGTGTTCGTGGATGTAGGCGAGGTCGTCTGCGGTGAACAGCGATTGCGCGGTCTCGATGCGCTTCCCCCACTGTTGGGCTGCTGCCAGATTGCCGTAGGCAGAGAACCCACCGACCACGTAGGAGGCGCTGAGCTCGACGCCGTAGTTGTAGCCCCACTTGTAGTTGAAGGGAGTCAGGAAGACCGGCGCGCCGAACTGGCCGTCGTCGAGAAGGTGCTCCGCCTGCTTGTAGTAGCCGTCGAGTCCGACCTTGAGCCCCGGAATGATTTGCTGGGTGACGCCGGCATCGACGTAGTGGGCGCGCTCGGCCTTGATGGTCGTGTTCTTCTTGACCTCTGGCTCTGCGGTCGAATCGGTGAGGCGGTTGAGGCTCGAGGACGACACGAAGACGAGCGGCGGTGGGGTGAAGTAACGGGCATAGCCGGCGTGCACCGTCGTCGTGGGGGTGGCCATCCAGACCACGTTGAGCCGCGGACTGAGCTCCCACTCGTTTCGGAAGGCGTCGTAGTCATCGAACCGCAGCCCTCCGTTGATGGTTACCGTCGGGAGAATGCGCCAGGCGTCCTGGCCGTAGAGGCTGTACGTGTAGCCGGTGATGCCTGTGCTGTCGAAGATCTTGAACGGCGAGTCGGGGAGCGTCTGGACGCCGCCGGACGCTGGCAGCACCGACGAGGTCGTCTGCACGCTGCTGCGCTCCGCGGTGAAGAGGAGACCGGTCCTCACGGTGTGCGTGGGCGTGAGCACGTAGCTGCCCTCGGCCTGGAGCCCCGTCGCCACACTGCTCCGGTGGTAGTTCTGAGCGATACCGTTGAAGAGGAGATCAGCCAGCGGATCCGGGTTGAAGTCGATCTGGCTGTAACGGGTGAAGACCGAGACCTGATAGGTGAGGTCCTTCTCCGCCTTCAGGTAGGACAGCACGGCATAGTAGTTTTGCTCGAGTTGGGTCTCGTCGGCCTTGGCGGAGTCGAAGCTGTCGATGCCGTTAACCGTGAAGCTCGGCGTCTGGTTGCGACTGTTCGGGATCTGGAAGTGCCCGACGAACGTGCCCAGGATCGCGCCGACCTTGCTCGTCGAGTCGAGCAGGTATTCAAAGTAGCCGAAGCCGTGCCCCTGCTTGGTCGCGTCGTGGATCGGGTTGTCTGGCGTCGCTTGCGTGATGCCGATGTTGTTTTGGATGTAGTCGCCGGAGAGATAGTAGTTGAAGCGCCCGAGCGAGCCCCGGTACTCCGCGCTCGGCTGGATCCAGGAGTGGCTGCCGCCGTACATGCCGATATACCCGCCCGGCCCAAAAGCCCCGCTCTTGGTCTGGACGTCCACGATGCCGGCGGTGCGCAGGCCGAACTCGGCGGGCAGCGCGCCGGTGATAAGCTCGACCGAATTGGCGAAGCGGGGGCTCAAGCCGCCGCTCTGGCCGAACAGGCTCACCCCGTCGGGCAAGGCGATGCCGTTGATGCGGTACTGCACGTTGGCGTGCTCGTTGCGAACGTGGAGCACGCCTGATTGCGCCGAATCCTGCGTTACCCCCGGTGCTTGCAAGAGGATCTGACTCAGGGGCGCGTTGTCGCCTTGGGGGAGGCTCTCGATCGCCTGTCGGTTGAACTCATACGTCGAGGCGCCGATGCGCGGCTGGATGCTGATACGTGCCTCCTCCAGTCGCTTGGCCGCGACCGCGACATCCAACGGCCCCCGTGACGCGAGCGTGAGGGCGGCGCTCGCGCCGGCGTCCTCAGTGACCGTCACGACCGCGGTGGCGGCCTCGAATCCATCCTTCGCGACAACGACCACATACGTGCCGGGTGCCACGTCAGGGAAGCTAAACCGCCCTTGCTCGTCGGTCGTGGTCTGTCCGACGACCCGACCATCGCCTACCTCGAGCCGCACCTGCGCGGAGGGCAACGGCCGGTCGAGCGCGTCCTTGGCGATGCCGGTGACAGGGCCGCCGGCCGCCGACGCGCCCGTGGGCGCAAGGCCGACGAGTAACCACAAGAATCCGATGAGAACTGCGCGGACTCCACCACGTGCTCGCATAGCATTTCTCCGTAGCGATCGGGGTGAGGTTCGACGTCACTGTCCGACCCGTCGGGTCGTCGATGACGCGACCAAGGAACCTGCCGACTACGGACTGCTAAGCGAGCGGCGGAGCGCGGGGATCGGTATGACGAGCAGGAGCGGACGAGCGTCGAATGGGCGCGACGACGACGAACGCGGTCGCGGCGAGCACGAGGCGGGCGGATTCCGGCGCGCCGACCGCGTGCCCGACGACCCTGAGCCCATCGAGCGCCAAGAGCGGACACTGGGCGTCGTAGAGGCCCGGTCCATCGCTATGATGAGTGTGTCCATCGAGCACACCCAGGGGCTGGACGAGGGCAATGAGCCCCAGCAGTGCTGCGAAGACGAGCACTAAGCCCCGCGGACGCTTGTCGATGGTGTTCACAACGGGCATGTCTGATCGGTTCTTATACCGTCGCGCCGGGTCCATTGCAAGCCGTGACGGATTTCCCAAGTTCAGAGGGCTCGAGACATCTTTCACCGGCGGCTGTCACGTCCGCGTGAACTTGATGCCGGAGCATCATGTGCAGCGAGCGCCGGTACGCCGAGTGGTACCCTAAGTCCCGCCAGGCGCCCGGCCGGCCGGCTGAGGCAATTGAAGCGCGTCCCGCCCGGCCAGCTCGGACGCCCGACAAATCGCGAGACTCATGATAGGTGCAGATGGGTCGGGTGTCGCCCCGGCGCGGCTAACGAGACCGAATGTCGACCGACATCGTGGCGGGCGCAGATCGGGCGGGCATTTTTTCAGCCGTTCAGCACAAGCGGTTTCGGCCACTGTGGACGGCATCGATCCTATCGGGCGTCGCCTACATGACCGCGCTCACAGCGTGCGGCTGGGTGGCGTTCGACCTGCACCACCACTCGAGCACCGTCGGCCTCGTGGTGTTCGCTTCCTTCCTGCCATCGCTCATCATCACCCCCTTCGCCGGTGTCTTCGCCGACCGCTACGACCGGCGGACGATGTTGCTCACCATGAACGCGATCGGCCTGCTTTCGACCCTCGGGCTCGCCTGGGTCGCATGGGCCGGAGACCAGAGCGCCTGGCCGCTCGTCGCGGTCTCCTTCGTGCTAGGCGCGTCCCGCTCGTCGAGCACGCCGATGGAGCAGGCGATGCTCGGGAGCCTCGTCCCTGCACGCGATCTGCTCAACGCCGTCTCCCTTCTCCAGGCGAACCTGAACGGCGCACGGCTGCTGGGGCCACTGCTGGCCGCGCCGTTGCTCCATGTCGGCGGTGGCTTCGGCGCTTTCCTTGTCGCGGCCGCGCTCTTCGCCCTGGCCTTCTGGGCGATCTGGGTGTTAGGCGAGGTACCGCACCAGCGCAGCGGCTCGGATCACAACCCGCTTGTGCAGTTCGCACAGGGGGCCAGCTACGTCTTCCACGCCCCGGCCGTGTGCTCGGTGATCACGCTCGTCGTCCTTCACTGTGCCTTCACGATGGGCTACGACGCCGCGCTGCCCCGGCGAGCGTCTGATGTGCTCGGTGCGACCGGCACCGCCTATAGCCTGCTCATGATGGCGATGGGCGGCGGCTCGCTCGTGGGTGCCTTCCTGCTTGCCGGCTTCGCGCGACGGGTCCACTGCGGGTATCTGTTCTTCGCGACGAGCATCCTCAGCGGGCTGACGCTGGTGCCCCTGGGCTACGCCGTCTCCTGGCCCGGTGCGTTGCTCGCGGCGGCGGCTGTCGGTCTGACGCAGTCGATGTTCATCGCGCTTGCGACGACCTTGCTCCAGATCGCCACCCCCGATCCCGTCCGTGGCCGGGTGCTGGGGTTGTACTGGGGGTCGACCGGCGGGGTGATGGCCGTCAGCAACCTCGCCACCGGCCGTCTGGCCGACGGGTTAGGCGCCGGGCCGATGCTCGCGCTGCCGGGTCTCGCTTTCGGCGCGGTGACCGTGCTCACACTGTGCGCTCCGACTCTGCGACAGATCTATGGCCGTCGCCTGGCAACCACCGCTGTGCCATCCGCAATCGGTAGGTTGCGACCCCGGGTCGGGAGAGTCGACGCAACTGACTGACTTCAGTTGCGGCCGTATGGCATCTTGAAGCCTTCGCTGCGGCCGTGAACGCAGAGAAGGGGAAGGAGCTACGGGCGAGCTGTTCGAGCACATCTCCTCGCGGAGTTGGGGCAACAAAGAGCAGAGGTCAAGAAAGAGCTTGACGATCTCTCTCGGGGCCGTCTACACTCCGGCCCCTCTCACGATGGGGCCTTCGGGTCTCAGGGGGAGCGATGATCCGGGTTGTCGCTATAGCTTTCCGGCGTTCTCGTTGACCATGCAAATGGTTCACCGGGGCGTTCACGTCTCCGAACTTTCGTCCGGACAGTCCGCGCTCTCGCCGAGAACTTATCCAAATCGCGGAAATCGCGGGGTGACCGTTGGGCGGCAGCAAATCCTGGCGGTGGACGACGACTTGATAATTCCGGAAATCATCAGATTCTTCCTGGGTAAGGCGTACGAGATCATGGCCGCGACAACGGGTGCCGAGGCCCTAGCCAGAGTGCGCCGTGACCGGATCGACCTCGTCCTGCTCGACCATCGGCTCCCAGACCGCACCGGACTCGAGGTATTGACCGAACTGCGATCCATTCAACCCATCCTTCCGGTGGTCATGCTGACGGGGTACGGCTCAGAGTGGATCTGTGCGGCGGCCTTCAAACTGGGTGTGGCGGACTACCTCCAGAAGCCCGTGAGCGCCTTCGACCTCGTCGCGGCCGTACAGCGGATCCTTTCACCGGGTGTCGACCGAGGCGAATCCGTACGCGAAAGTCCGGTACCCGGGGGTGTGCCCGCTCCGTTCTGTCTTCCGATCCAGAGGGCCGTCGGCCTGATCCAGCAACGCTATTGGGATCAGCTCTCCCTCTCCGCGCTATCGCGCCAGGTTGGGATGAGCAAGTACCGTCTCTCTCATCGATTCCGGGAGGTGCTGGGTATCACCTTCCGCGATTATCTCCTGAAGGTACGCCTCGAGCGAGCCAAGGTACTTCTAGCTGCCGGTCACGTGTCCATCACCGAGGTGGCCCACGATGTTGGCTTTGGCGACCTCCCGCGCTTCGACAAGGCATTCAAACGCTATACGGGTTTCACTCCTTCCGCCTACCGTGCTTCGAACCTTCGCGAACGCAGCAATAAGTAGTAAGGATTCGGCAACAAACTACTAGCTGTCCTCGCCGCGAGTTGTGATGCTGATCGTGGGCAGGCGGCGCACAACGACCTACCCTTTCGGGCGTCGTAGACACTGGCTCTGGCTTCGGCGAGGCACATCACCGGGTGGACAGCCTATGAAGTTTCGCCCTCGTCCCGTCGGTAACGAGTGGCAACTGCGCGAAGACGACAGCACATTGTCATCACGATTGAGGGCGTCCAGTTCTCGACGGTGTGCGGCGCGGTGCTTCAGCAGCGTGCGGGTCATCGCAATCGCGGCGCTCGCCTCGTGCCTGATCCTCACCGGGTGTCGTCCGGCCCTTGCCCAGGCCGGGACGAATGCTCCCGCCGGCGGCGCCTTACCAAGACCAGCAGTCCTGGCGCAGGCGCACTCGGCGCCGACAGCCCCGATAGCTCCTGCCCCTCCAGACCAGCCCATCGGACTGCCGCGGGTCAGGGACTACGAGCCGATTCCGGAGTTGCGGGACATTTACTTCGACTTCGGCACGGCGGTGATCAGGCCTGGCGATGGGAAGATCCTGGACGCGAACGCGGCCTGGCTGCGCGCCAATCCAAGCCAGCTCGTACTGATCGAGGGGCACTGCGACAATCGAGGCGCCACGAGTACCAAGAATGAATTCAACATGGATCTTGGGGAGCGGCGGGCGCAAGCCGCAATGAATCATCTCATTGCACAGGGCGTTCACCCGAACCGCATCACCATCCTGAGCTATGGAGAAGAGCGGCCGCACTGTACCGAGGACAGCGAACGGTGCTGGAGCCAGAACCGACGCTCGCGCTTTCTCGTGAAGCCGCGCTAGCAGAGGAGCATCGTCGTGCACGAAAAGGACAGTGGCATTCTGGACGGTCTCCTGACGCCGTGCGGGCACCGTAATCCACCGAGCGCTCACTTCTGTGATGTGTGCGGCGTCAAGTTGCCGATGCAATGTCCGTGTTGCCACGCAATCAACCGCAGACAGGCAAACTTCTGCAACAATTGCGGAATCGGTCTGCGCGACGAGCGACAAACGCACGCCACACCATCGATCGGTCCATTCGGACCGTCGCCGGACAGCTCGCATGCAATCGCGTCGGACTCAGCCCCGGCCACCCTCAAACCATTCGTGCCGGCGCAACCGGCAGCGACCGAAGGCTCGGATGTACCGGACTCTTTCGACCCGTTTCCGTGGACGGCGAAGAGTGGCAAGGAGCTTGTCGCGGACGAAGCCGAGGACGTCGAGCGTATCAAGAAGATACAGCGATTCCAGCGACGTCGGCATCGGCGCCGCTCGTGGGTGCGAGTGGGGACCGTGAGCGCGACCGTCGTCGTGATCGGTGTCCTCGGCGCGGCTCTTGTCCGTACTCACATCGCGACGCCGCGGGCCGACTCGCCACTATTCGTCGGCACTGTCGCACAGGGTCTCATCCCCAATCGGGTTGAAAAGAGCGGGTCGGCGGTGATCGCCCAGAGCATGCCGACCAGCACGGACCCTCCCGACACGACCGTCCGGTCGGATCACCACGAGGGCTTGCCAGCTACTGCCGCGCCTGAGAAGTCGCCGGCCGTCGCTCCGGCCCACCCTCGCGCCGGCGGCGAATTGACGTTCGTGGTTCCGGGCGAACCTCCTTCATATGACGCCCACCGGGAAGAGACGTTTGCGCTGATACACCCGGCAGCGCCGCACTACAATACCTTGCTCCGCATCGACCCGCTCGACCCGACGGGCACCCGAGTCGTCGGGGACCTGGCCATGTCGTGGACCGTCTCGCCGGACAAGCGAACGTACGTTCTTAGGCTTCGTCGTGGGGTGAAGTTCCACGACGGCAGCGAAATGACCTCGCGGGACGTGCGCGCGACCTACGAGAAGATCATCAATCCCCCTCCAGGGATCACGTCGGCTCGCAAGGGCGAGTATCTCCAGATCGAGACCATCCAGGCGCCTGAACCGTACGTCGTCGCGTTCAAGCTCAAGTGGCCATCGCCCTCGTTCATCCACTCGCTGGCGTCGCCGTGGAATTGGATTTACAAGGCGGACATCCTCGAGCGCAACATCCGCTGGTACGAGAAGAACATCATGGGTACGGGGCCGTTCGTCTTCGTCGAGCGCGTCAAGGGCTCGCGCTGGGTCGGCCGACGCAACCCGGAGTACTGGGACCGCGGCAAGCCATATCTCGACGGCTACCAGGCGCTCTTCATCCGTGACGACGCGGCTCAGGCGTCTGCCATCAGCTCAGGGCGCGCCGACATCCAGTTCCGCGGCTTCTCCCCGGCGCAGCGAGACGACATCGTCCGCGCGCTTGGTGAGAACGTCACCGTGCAGGAGAGCCCGTGGAACTGCGTGCTCTTGGTCGCCATCAACCACGAGAAGGAGCCGTTTCACGATCGGCGCGTCCGCCGCGCCCTCTCGCTCGCTCTCGACCGCTATAGGGCCGCCGGCGCGATGTCGAAGACCGCCATCATCGGGGAAGTCGCGGGAGTGCAGGTGCCGCGGTCGCCTCTCGCCACCCCGCCGGCGGAGTTGATGAAGCTCGCCGGTTACTGGCGAGACATCCGCGAATCACGGTCCGTGGGACGGCGCTTGCTGGCCGAGGCAGGCGTTCCCGATGGGTTCTCGTTCGTCCTCAAGAACCGCGACATACCGATGCCCTACCAGCTCATCGGCACATGGCTCGTGGACGAGTGGCGTCAGATTGGGCTGAAGGTGCGCCACGAAATCCAGGACTCGGGCCAGTATTTCAAGGATCTCCGTGCTGGGAACTTCGAGCTCAGCACCGACTTTCAGTGCGGCTACGTGGTCGATCCAGACCTGGACCTCTACAAGTTCCAGTCCCGGGGCCGTAGCGACGCCAACTACGGCCGGTACACTGATCCGGTGCTGGACGACCTCTATGTCCGTCAGAGTCGCACGGTGGATCCCGAGCAACGGCGGCGATACATCCGCGCTTTTGAAAAGCGCCTCCTCGACGACGAGGCGCACTACATCTATACGCTCCAGTGGCACCGTATCGTGCCGCACAGTTCCCGCCTGCGCGGCTGGACAATAACGCCGAGCCACTACCTCAACAATCAGCTCGACACGGTGTGGCTGACAAAGTCGTGATCGGCCGGAGCCATTTAACCATCGTCAAAGGGCTCTTACGTCGAAGTCGGGTGTGAGAGCTTGCGGCGTCGCGGCCGACGAAGCGCGCCAGTCTCCGCGCGGCAGCTGCGTGGAGCCGGATCCGCAGCGCGGTCGCTTCGTGAGGAAGGTGCCTCGTGAAGACTGGTCAAGCCGACTCAGCGGACAGGCCGCTGGTACAGCAGGATGTTCAAGAGCATCGTCTCACCGACGCCGAGTACCCACTGCTCGACGGAAGCCCTCGGATGCGGGCGATCCGGACAGTTATCAAGAACATCGCAGACACCGATGCAACGGTCTTGATCCGGGGCGAAAGCGGCGTGGGGAAGGACCTTGTCGCACGGGCCATCCATGCCGCGTCGGGGCGCTGTGCCGGTCCGTTCATGAAGGTCAACTGCGCCGCGATTCCGGCCGAGCTGCTCGAATCCGAACTCTTCGGTCATGAGAAAGGGGCGTTCACCGGCGCGCATCGTCGGAAGCCGGGGCAGTTTGAGTTCGCAAACAAGGGCACGATCTACCTGGACGAGATCGCAGAGATGCCCCTCGCACTCCAAGCGAAGCTACTCCAGGTGCTTCAAGATTTTACGTTCTGGCGAGTAGGCGGCGGACCGATCCACGTCGACGCGCGTGTGATCGCCGCCACGAACAGGGACCTCGAGGACGCCATGAGCCGGGGCGAGTTCCGGGAGGATCTCTACTATCGGCTCAGTGTCATGGAGATCAGGGTACCCCCGCTGCGGGAGCGGCGGGAAGAGATCCCCGGGCTGGCGACCCGGTTCTTGGACAAGTTCAACGCGCAATACGGCCGGCAGAAGGAGCTCTTCCCTGAAACGATGGCCCGGCTGATGGACTACTCGTGGCCAGGCAACGTGCGCGAGCTAGAGAACGTGATTCGCCGGCTGGTCGTCCTCCCGGAAGTCGAGCAGGCAATCGAGGTGCTGGGGCGCGAGGGGAATGGGCATGGCGCGGCGCAGCGACCGATGGTCACCAAAAGCTTGCGCGAGATCACGCGTGTCGCGGCGCGGGCGGCGGAGCGCAAGGCGATCGCCGAAGTACTCGAGCACGTGCACTGGAATCGCGCCGAGGCCTCACGGATTCTCATGGTGAGCTACAAGACTCTCCTCCACAAGATTGGCGAGTGCGGGCTCGTGCCACCGTCGCGCCCACGGTTCTAA
>Ga0066700_10000497_pt1 | contig 14375 bp, 17 predicted proteins | sample GraSoiAngelo_149_FD_66460 | JGI IMG/M metagenome (GOLD analysis project Ga0066700, IMG submission 66460) | Grasslands soil microbial communities from the Angelo Coastal Reserve, California, USA - 14_1009_09_30cm | ecosystem: Environmental > Terrestrial > Soil > Grasslands | place: USA...
GTCCCGCACGCGAAGCTCGACGATGTGCCCATTGACCTGCGGCGCGATGCCGATGAAGTTGGCGCGGACCGTGGCGTCATCGGTCTGCGGTCGCGTCTCCCACTGGAGCAGCGTCACGGCCACGGCGATGACCGCTCCCCCGACGATCCCCGCCGCGATCAGTCGACCGAGAAGGCGGCGGCCCTCCGGCACCGAGGGTACCCGATCGTCAATCATGTCCCTACACCCTGAAGAACGCCACCCACAGAACAAGGGTGACGAGGACGACAAGGCTTGGGTAGACCAGCGCGCGCGGGCCCAGATAGGGATCGATCCCGGTGCGGATGAAGAGCAGCCGCGTGAGCAGCGCGGCCACGATCCCGATCAGGAGGCACAGCATCCACGAGGGGAAAAACGACCCGATGATGTTGATCTGGGGCCCCATTTCGTTCCTCTCCTATTTCACCGGACCCGGTCCCTGCGGAGCGTCGCCCGTCGTGAAGGCCAGCCCGGCCGAGGCATTCAGGAGTTGGAGTTTCGTGTCGACCTCGACGAACCGGGCGCGGCTCAGCTCGCGACGGGCGGCCAGCAGATCGGTCAGGGTGCTGAGCCCGTGGCGATAGGACTCCAGGATGGACTCGTACGACTGCTCGGAGGCAGTCACGAGGGCGGCGGCAACGTCGAGGCGGCGAACGGCGAGGTGGACGTCCGTGTAGGCTTTCCACACCTCGCTGACAGCTCGATCACGGGCGGCGGTCACTTCGTTCTCGGCGGCCCGCCGCTCGGCCTCCGCCAGCTCCACCCGCCGTCGCGTGGCACCGCCCTCGAAGATGTTCCACTCGATGAAGAGCCCCACGCCATAACTCGGCTCGGCGGCGCCGAACCAGCCGGTGCTCTTGTTTCCTCCGGTGATCCGGGCCTGGCCCAGGATCGAGCTGAGATCACCGACGAGGGACAGCGTCGGGAAATAGGCGGCCCGCGCTCGGCGCACCTCGGCCTCCCTGGCCCGGACCCCCGCGACCTTCGCGATGAGGTCCGGGCGCTGCTCGAGCGCTCGGTCGATCACCTTGTCCACGGACTCTTCCAGGGCGGCCGGGGGCGGCAGGGCTGAAAAGTCCGTGACCTGAATCGCCGTCGTCGGGGGGATGCCGATGCTCTCCGCCAGCGTCACCTGCGCGTCACGTTCCCTGGCCAGCGCGTCCTCCAAATCGAAGGCCGCCTGCGCCTCCTGCTGCCGGGCGAGGGATACCTCCGGGAGCGTGGCCAGCCCGCTGCGCAGCTGGCCTTCGGACGCTTCTCGAACGGCGCGGGCGCTGTCGAGGGAGCTCTGGGCGACCATGATCTTCCGCTGCAGACTCGTCAGGGCCAGAAACGCGCGCTGGACGCGGAAGATGATCTCCTGGTGCTTCCGATTGAAGGCCAGGTTGGCGGACAGCAGACGCTCCTTGGCCGCGTCCAGGGCATTGCCGCGGCGGCCGAAATCGAGCAGGAGCCAGCGCAGGTTCAGCATGGGCACCGCCTGCTGCAGATCCACGCGGAAGAACCCGCTGGGCGCGACATCCTTGGGCGCCGGCACCGCGACACTCTTGTAGCCGCCGAGGGCTGCCAGGGCAAGCACGGGGAAGTACTCGCTCTGGACCAGGCCGATCCCGATCGCGGCCTGACGGGCACCCTCCCACGCCACGCGCGTCTCCGGATTGCTCCGCTGGGCGAGATCGATCAGCTCGAGGAGATCGTAGCGCTTCTGGGGATCGATGGGCACCCGTTCCGCGGCCTTCAGCACATTCGTGTACTCCTGCAGCGCGGGCGGCCGCCAGGGCGTGCTCGCGTTCGGCGCCACCTGCCGCCTCAGGCGCTCCGGCAGGTCGTCTGCGGTCCGCGTCGACGGCCACGTATCGGCGCCCCTCTCCTGCGCCACCGCCGGATAGGCGGACCACATTGACAGCACGCTGAGCGCCGTCGCCGCCATGAGGCCGGCGAGGTAGAGTGGTTGGCTCATGAGCGGCTCCTTGTCTCCAGCTCTCGCAGCGCGCTCGCCGCTGCGACGTTGCCGCCGCGGCGCGGGTTACGGCTTCCCGCCACAGTTCTCCGTCACGGGCCCCGTCGGTCACGTGTGGGCAGGCTCGGGGTCGAATCTACTTCATATCGCCAAGAAGCGCTCCTGGAACAGTGTCGGCCATGTCATCCCTCCCCGGTTCGTCTCTTCGTTCACCAAGCTGAACGGACACAGCCTGGATCACCTCGCCGTTCGGACGGTGCACCGACGGTCTCCGCTGCGCGCGGGGCATTCCTTTCCGCAAGAATGCGCAACCGCCGGATCAGCGCCTCAGGCCCCGTCCAGAGTCGAGTATGCGGGCCGCTTGTGTGCCGCCCGGGCGATTCCGGAGCCTCTGGTGTCCCCGAAGGTCCAGTCCATGTACTCGGCCAAGCGTCTCCGAAGGAAGAGCCGCGCACGATGCACGCGCGATTTGATCGTGCTTACTTTGACCTGGAGCGCCTCGGCGATCTCGGCATTCGAGAGACCCTCGACGTCGCGCAGGAGGAACGTCGCGCGGGAGTCCTCCGGAAGCTGGTCGATCGCGCCGCCGATTACCGACCTGAGCTCGCCTTCGATCGCCGGGTCCGTCAGTCCCTCCGACCAATCCACTCCGTCCCTCACATGCTGGCTCTTGTCGTCGAGCGACGCGGCTACGTCTTCCCACGGCACTTCGTAGCGCTTGCTCTGCCGACCCCGCAGCTTCTGATAGGCGGCATTCGCGGTAATCCGGTACAACCAGGAACCGAAGGCAGCCGCCCCCCGGAAGGTGCCGACCTTGCGGCTCGCCGTCCACAAGGCGTCCTGGACAACCTCCTCGGCGTCCGCCGTATTACCCGTGATGCGAATCGCCAGGCGGTACACGCGATCCCCGTAAGTGTTCACGAGAGCCTCCACGGCCTCCGGATCCGCTCGACGCAGCCCCTCCACCAGCGCGGCATCCGGATCCACGGCCCTGCGGGGAAAGCATGGACGTTGCGCGTCAATATCGGAATCCAGATTGGTCTCTTTCACTGCGCTCTCAATGACATTCATCTGTCCCTCCCTCCGGGCTGGGCCGGTCCGCTCGCCAAGATCCGGTTCGATAGCCTCCCGGCGTGACACCCGTGACGCGGCGAAACACGGTGCTGAAGTGACTCGCAGTGCGAAACCCGACCATCCGCGAGATCTCTGCGATGGGAGAGTCAGGCGTCGCCAGGCATGCGCGAGCGCGGTCGATTCGTTGCCGGATCACGAATCGATGGGGGGGCGTGCCCGTGCTCTGCTTGAAGAGCCGCGCGAAATGGTACGGACTCATGTAGACCACGCCCGCCAGCTCGGCCAGCGACAGCCCTTTGTCGAGATTCTGCTGAATGTACTCGATCACCCGCCGGAGTCTGCAGCCGGGAAGGGTTCCGATATCTGCTCGCCCCGATGCTGCCCATCCTGCGCTGTGTCCATCGACCGGAACCCCTCCCCTGGGCTCGACAGAGCCTGCAATCGGTGCCAGCGTCGTCGTCATGGCTATGCTCTCCCGTCTCGGCCTGAGTGCCCGTTGGGCTCGATGTGCGGGCTAGAGTATTTCCACTAGTCGAAAGCATCTACCCGACCTTGGTCGGGATCGGCTCGCACCCTACTTTGGTAGGGATCGGTCCCTGCCAGGGTCGGCGCTCATTGACAACCTCCTCGCCGCGCCCCACCATCTCGCTTGCGGGTGGGCTCCTACGATGCCGTGGTCGAGCTCGCCAAAGACCAAGAACAGGAGCAGCCCGATGCTCGATTTGCGCGCGTGGCGCAGATATCCTGCGACCGTGAGCTACGTCCTTGCCATCCTGTCCGTCGGTGCCGCGCTACTCATTGGCCGCGTCCTGGATCATTACTTTTCCACTGCCCCAGCGTCGCTCTTCATAAGCGCAATCACGCTCACTGCCTGGCTCGGCGGACTCGGGCCGGGCCTGCTCGCCACGACCCTGTCCCTCTTCGCATTCAAGTACTACTCCGTGCCTCCGCTCCATTCGCTGGCCCTCGAGACGGCCGACGCGCCGCGCTTGGTGGTCTTCCTGCTGACCTCCATCTTTGTCGCGTCCCTGAGCGCCGGCCAGAGGAAGGCAACGGCTGAGCTCCGTGAGAGTGAGCGGCGCTTCCGCGACTATGCGGAGACGGCTTCAGATTGGCTCTGGGAGACCGGCCCAGATCACTCTTTCACCTGGCTTTCGGAGGGGGTCATCGGCCTCGGCATCACGTCGAGCCGGATAGGAGCCAAGCGCTGGACCTTCGCCACCGACGTCGCGGAGGAGACCGAGAAGTGGGGTGCGCATGTCGCGATGCTCGAGGCGCGCGAGCCCTTTCGTAACTTCGTCTACCGGACCGCCACCGCTGATGGATCCGTGGTCTACGTCTCGACGACCGGCCGGCCCAGGTTCGACGCGCGCGATCGCTTCCTCGGCTACCGCGGCGTCGCGACCGACGTCACCGCGGCAGTCCGCGCGGAGCAAACGGAGAAGGCGCTCCACCAGGCGCAAGCCGAGCTCGCGCGCGTGGCCAGGGTGACCACGCTGGGCGAGCTTGCCGCTTCCATCGCCCACGAGATCAACCAACCGCTGGCGGCCATCGATGCCGACGCCAACGCTTGCCTGCACTGGCTGGCGGCCGACAAGCCCGATCTCGCCAGAATCCAGGATGCGCTCGCCGCCATCGCAAAGGACGCGCATCGCGCGGGAGAGGTCATGGTCCGCATTCGCCGCTTGCTGTCGCGCTCGTCGGTCACCCACGCGCCGTGTGAACTCACCGCGCTGATCCGGGACGTGCTCGCGCTCGTGGGCCCCGAGATCGAGCGACACGGCATCCTCCTGGAGACCTCGTTGGCTCCCTCCTTGCCCGAGGTCATGGGCGATCGAATTCAGCTCCAGCAGGTGCTCCTGAACCTGCTCTTGAATGCGGCCGAAGCCGTGCGGGACGTGCCGCCGGAGCGGCGCCGGCTGTGCGTCCGCTCGATCCTCGAACGGCGTGAGGATGGCCCCTGGGCGGTGGTCGCCGTCGAGGATGCGGGCGTCGGCTTCGGCGAGGGCGCGGCGCCGCAGCTGTTCGAGCCCTTCTACACGACGAAGCCCGATAGCCTGGGCATGGGCTTGTCGATCAGCCGCTCGATCGTCGAGAGCCATCGGGGGCGGCTCTGGTTCACGGCGAATCCACACCACGGAGTCACGTTCCACCTCGCGTTGCCCCTGAAGCGATGAGCACCGAGGCCCCCATCGTCTTCGTGGTCGACGACGACCGGTCGGTCCGCGAGTCTCTCCGTCGCCTCCTGAGCTCTGTAGGCATGGCGGTGGAGGTGTTCCCGAACGCTCAGGCGTTCCTGAGCGCTCCCCGACGGGATGCTCCCGGCTGTCTCGTCCTCGACGTGCGCCTCCCGGGATTGAGCGGCCTCGAACTTCAACGAGAGCTCGCCGATTCCAACGTCACCCTGCCGATCATCTTTCTCACCGGCCACGGCGACATTCCCATGTCGGTCAAAGCCATGAAGGCCGGCGCGATCGAATTTCTCACCAAGCCGTTTCGCGGCCAGGACCTCCTGGATACCATTCGACAGGCGGTCGAGCGCGACCGGACAGCGCGAGCGGAGCGGCAGGAGCTCAGCGAGCTCCAGCGTCGCTACCAGAGCCTCACGCCACGGGAACGAGACGTGATGGCCGGCGTGGTGGCCGGCTTGCTGAACAAGCAAATTGCCGCCGACTTCGGAACGAGCGAAGCCACCGTCAAGGAACAACGCGGGCAGGTCATGCTGAAGATGCAGGCTGGGTCCTTGGCCGAGCTGGTTCGATGCGCAGGGCGCCTCGCCATCGCGCCCCACCGCAGTGGTGGCGGAACCCCACCAAGGTAGGGTGGACCGCTTCCGTCCCCGCCCCTAATCTAGACGTGAGCAGGCTCCTAGTCTTCATCGGCGAGGCCGACAGGACTCATGAATCAACAGGATGGACAGGTAGTCTCGATCGTGGACGACGACGAATCGCTGCGCCGGTCCCTCGGGAATCTCTTCAGCTCGGTGGGCTTTCGGGTGGAAACGTTCGCGACCGCCGAGGCCTTTCTGGAGTCCCTCCATCGAGGGCGGCCTGGCTGTCTCGTGCTCGACCTTCGGATGCCCGGCATGGATGGCTTCGCCTTGCTCGGACACCTGTCGGGCATGGACGCTCGAATTCCTGTGGTCATTCTGACGGCCCACGGCGACGATCAGGCACGTCAACGATCCTTGGAGAGCGGCGCCATCGCCTTCCTCACCAAACCTTTCACCTCTGGTGCTCTGCTCGACGCCGTGAGGACGGCCTTGGAGCACGGCGGACGGCGCGGCGACTGAGGCATCCTCACGAAACGCCAGGCGTTCATCGCTCGTCCCAAAGGGTGTGCAGGTAGACTCAGGAGGTCATCAGCTATGAGGCAGCTCGGAGCCGACCCCGTGGATCGCGGCCGCCGCAGCATCGATGAGCTCGACAGCGACCTTCTCGCCAAACTGGAGCGGCGCGACAAGCAGCTCTACGCCATCCTCAACAGCACGTGCCGGTATCGGAACGTTCTCGCCGACGAGATCAAGCACCTCCGAGCCGGAAGCGCACCCGAGCTGGCGCGCGCTCAGCTGGCGCTCTGGGACCCGCTCCGACGGGAGATCAAGTGGCTCGCGCAGAATCTCTGAGCTTCAGTGCCTACACCTCGCTCGCGTTCGTCCGTTTGCTGTCGGCCGGTAACGTGAACTGAAAGACCGCGCCGCGCGGCTCATTCGCCGTCGCCCACAGCCGCCCCCCATGCGCTTCCACGATCGAACGGCTTATCGCCAGCCCCATGCCCATGCCCTGAGGCTTCGTCGTATAGAAGGCATGGAAGAGACGCCCGAGGCTCTCTGGGCTCAACCCGGGGCCGGAATCCCGCACCGCGACGACGATGCCATGCGAGCCGTCCCGGGCGGAACCAACGGACAGGTCTCGCGGAGCGTCGTCGGCGAGGTCACTCATCGCCTCGATGGCATTCATCATCAGATTGAGCACCACCTGTTGGAGCTGAATCCGGTCTCCTAGAACGCGGGGCAGGTCGTCGTCGAGCCGCAACTGGAGCGACACACCGTTGCTGCGCATTTCGCTGCGCGCCAGCGTTGTCACTTCCATGATGGTCTCGTTGACGTCGACCCAGTCCTTCCGGGTTGGCGCCTTCGTGGCGAGGGCGCGGATCCGGTCGATGATCTCTCCCGCGCGATGCCCGTCGGAGATGACGAACCCAGCCGACTGGCGCGCTTCCTCCAGGTTGTGGGCGGCGAGCCAGTTCACGCACGCCGTCGCGTTGTTGACCACGGCGGCAAGCGGCTGGTTGATCTCGTGCGCGATCGAGGCCGTCATCTCCCCCAGGGTGGTCACTCGCGTGACGTGGGCCAGCTCCGCCTGGGTGCGACGCAACGCCTCTTCGGCCTGCTTTCGCTGGATGAACTGCCCGATCTGGCTGCCCAAGATGGCCATCATGGGCAGCCAGTCGGGTTCGGGCTGACGTATCTCGTCGCTGAAGAACTCCATGACTCCCAGGACTTCGCCGCCGAGCACGATGGGAAGCGCGAATGCGGCGTGCAACCCTTCGCGTGCGGCGATCGGCGCACGCACAAAGTTCGCGTCGCGGACGACATCCGGAATGTATGCAGGCTCACGCGTGAGCCACACTCGCCCCGGCAGCCCTTTCCCGGGCGCCAACGTGCCGCTGCGGGTTGCCGCTTCGAATTCCGGAACCTCGATGGATTCCTTACGCCACATCTCCGCGAACCGCAGCACGCCCGCCTCCCCGTCGACACGCCACAGCGCACCCAGGTCCCACATCAGGCACTCGCATACGGTCCTGAGCAGCTTTGGCGTCGCCTCCTCGAGAGTTGCCGCCTCCGCGAGTATCTGGGCGACCATGTATTGCGCCATGCGACGCTGTTCGGTCCGCTTGTGCTCGCTGATGTCCTGTACGGTACCGAACACGCGGCGCGGGCGCCCCGTCTCGTCCCTGAGCACTTCCCCCTCGCTCCGCACGAACCGCACCTCGCCGTTCGCGCGGATGATGCGGTACTCGACGTCGTAGCGCGGCCCGCCCCGCAGCGCCGCCGCCACGGCCGCCACCAGCCTCGGATAGTCCGCGGGGTGAAGGAACGTGGGAACATCGTCGAAAGACATGATGCGTTCCTGCGGCCGCAGCCCGAAGATGCGGTAGGTCTCGTCCGACCAGGTGTAACGATCTGTCTTGAGATCACGCTCCCAGTAGCCGACATGCGAGATTCGCTGGGCGTCTTCCAGCCTTCGCTCGCTCTCGGCGAGGTTCCGAAAGATCAACAGGCTGGTCAGGGCGTCCTCCAGGCGTCGGCCGATCTCCCGAAAGAGGCGCTCTTCCTCCGGCATCCAGGCGCGCGGGTACGAGCACTGGTGCAGCCCCAGCATGTAGGGCTTGTCGCCCTTGGGATAGATGGCCATGGCCATCATGGACTGGATGCTGAATCGCCTGGCCGCCTCCGCCGGCAACGGGTATTCCGACGCAGGCCCAAATAGCACGGGGCTGCCGGACTCTCGGACGAGCTTGAACACTTTCGCGATCTCTCGGTCGACGGGCAGGTCGACGCCGAGTGCGAAGCCGCCGGGCCATTCCGCCCGAACATTTTCCATCGGCACTTTCCACGAGGCCGCCGCTGGATCACAAGGGTACACGAGCCACGCCCGATCGCATGTGAACACCGCCAGCACCGCCTCGAGCACGTCGCTCATCGTCTGCTCGAGGTCGCTCGTCCCCCGGATGGAGCGGTTCACCCGCTCCATGCTCTCCAAAAACCAATGACGGGCCTCTTCGGCCCGCGTGCGCTCGATCGCGATGCTCGCCAGATCCGTGATCTGCTCGATGATGTTTTGCTGCTGGGGGATGGGGCCCTTCGCCTCGCGATGGTAGATCGCGAAGGTTCCGAGCACCCGAGCTTCCGAGTCGAACATCGGTGTGGACCAGCAGGCCCGCAGACCGTGCGGCAGAGCCACCTCTCGGTAATCGGTCCACAGTGGATCCGTCTCGATGTCGGTGACAACGACCGGCGCCTTGCGATAGGCAGCCGTCCCGCATGATCCCGCGCGCGGACCGATCGAGCCACCGTCGATGGCGTCCGTGTAGGCTTTCGGCAAGCTCGGCGCGGCGCCGTGCCGGAGATGCTTGCCGTCCGGATCCAGCAGCAGAATCGAGGCCAGCGAGCCAGGCGTCAACTGCTCGACGAGTCGGCACAGCGCCTCGAGGGTCGTGCCAAGCGCGATACCCTTGGCGACCATCTCGAGAAGCTGTTTCTCCCCCGCCAGCAATGCCTCAGCGCGCTTGCGCTCATCTCTCTCCTTCGCTTCGCGCAATGCCCGCCGTACCGACGGCACGATTCTCCACGGTCGCCTTTTCAAGAGATAATCGGTCGCCCCGATCTTGAGCGCCTCGGTCGCCACCTCTTCGCCCGGCGTTCCAGAGACGAATATGAAGGGCACCTCTGGACATTTTTCCTGGGCGATCTTCAAGGCCGAGAGGCCGTCGAAGGTGGGACGCGTGTACTCGGCGAGGATGATGTCGAAGCCGCCCTGCTCGAGAAAGGTGACGAAGTCTGACGGCGTCTCGACACGCGTGATGTGAGGGTTCGTGCCTTCTCTTTCGAGGGCGACTCGAATGAGCTCTGCGTCACTCGGGTCATCCTCGAGATGGAGGATCCGCAACGGAGACTGCATGCCCGCTTCCCTTCGACAGTCGACCCGTTCTAAGCCGGGCCCTCTTTCATACGCTTCCCGGGACGTTCGCCTGCCCCCATTTTGGGCACGCGGCGCGCCCTAACAAGACCACTTTCGGCTCTCCTCCGCAAGGTCTGCTAAATGGATGGCATTGGGACGAAAAGCGTTCCGCGGACCGACGGCGAACCGCCCGATGGGACCTGGATTTTTCCGAGCGGCGGCCTACCTCATGGCCTACCCGCTGACGGATTCTTGCCAACATTGGGGCATACGGAAGCCACCCGCGGCCCGTCGTCGTCCCTAATACAGCGCTGGCAACCTCAATCGGGCAGCTTCAGTCCGCAACTGAAAGGAGCCACATGGGAACGACGCGGCGCGGATCTCGTCTCGCTCTGCTGTTGACACTGACGATCCTGACCGGCTGCGCTTCCCTATCCCCGCCCCGTGGAGCGCCGATCACCGACATCGATCAGATCGCCGGCAAGTGGGTGGGCACGATCAACCCCGGGTACAACAGCTTCGAGGATCCCTTCTATTTGACCATCATGCCGGATGGCAAGCTGGTCGCGGGCTGGGGAATCAATACTTCCTGGGGAACCGTGACGATTCGGAACGGCCAGGCCACCTTCCAGATGGAGCCGCCCATCGCCGAGGGGTCCATCAGGCTGTACCTCGACGGGGGCAAGCGAACGCTGATCATGGACGCGGTCATCCCTTCATTCACCGCCCAGGTGACGCCCCAGCGATGAAGGCGGCACCCCGGCTCCGGGTCTTCGAACGAGGACCGGAAGGCCGGCCCTCGCATCACGAAAGGAGTATCTGACGTCCACACATGGCGATGATCTGTCGGCCGGGATGGCCTGGGGCAGGGAGACGGCGGTCACGCCATGGGCATGGGTGATCTGCTCTCCCTCCGGCAGCTGCCCGTCAAGATCGTGGTCTTCCGGAACGACGCGCTGGCCTTCGTCGAGCTGGAGATGAAGGCGTCCGGCATCCCGGACTTCGGCACCGACCTGCACAACCCGGATTTCGCCAAGATGGCCGAAGCGGCCGGCCTTCTGAGGTTGAGCGCGGAGACGCCGGAGCAGGTTCGTCCCATGATCATGCAGGCGCTCAAGCACGACGGCCCTGCGTTGGTCGAGGTGCGCGTGTCGCGGGCAGGAGCTTTCCATGCCCTCGACCATCAGCCTGGAGCAGATGACGGGCTTCAGCCTCTTCATGCTCAAGACCGTGCTGAGCGGCCGAGGCGACGAGATCATCGACTTGGCCAAGGTCAATCTGTTTCGCTGAGGGAATCATGACCTCGACGGGCACGCGGAGGGCGCGGCATGGCGCGGCAGTCGATTTCTTCGGGATCGCGCGCCGGGCCGCGCTTGTCGCCGCTCTGCTCGTCGCAGGCGCGGGGTCTACGACGGCTCAGCAGTTCCCGCCGGTCCCCCTCTACGAGATGCTTCCGACCACTTATCCTTACCCGCTCGCACGTGTCTGCTATGTGGGTCAGGGCATCTGCGACGTTCCCACGTATGTCTTTCCGGGCGCGCCGTGCGCCTGTCGCCGGGCCGACGGCGTCTGGATCCACGGAGTGGTCACTCATTGAGCGACCTCTACCCAGCGGCGCCTCAGTGGTTGAGGGCTTTCTCGAGGTTCTGGGACTGAATGCCCTGGGTCGTGTCGTATCCGAGGCCAGGCACGATTGGGCGCTCTGACGGACTCTCGCGGAGCGCGTCACGACCCGGCCGACCGGCCAGCTCCTTGATCGCCTGTCTCGCGTCTCGGCTCAGGTCGGGGATGGGCACTGGTAACAGAATCGGCCGCTTCGTTTGCGGGTCGAGCGAAGGCTCCAGCCTCTCTCGACCGGCCGTGACCTTCGCCTCCCCCGACGCGCACCCCGCGAGACCCACGGCCACCGTGATCGCCAGTACCCACGGCCGCAGCCTCTTTGAGGTACTCATCGGCCCTCACCTCCGGCGGCGATTCCTCACGATGCTGGTACCGGCACCCACGCCTCCGGGCAGCTCGTCACGTTCGGATAGTACGCCCCGTAGCTCGGGCAGTAATACCAATAGGCTGGAGCCGGAGGGTAGTAGCCGTAGTAAGGGAAGGTCGGGCCGAAAAGAAACCCGTGGTGGAAACGGCGGTCGAAGTCATGGCCTCTGCCGAAGTCGTGATGCCCCTCGACGTGAGGCTGGCCGCCCTGATGGCCCCCGAAGCCGTGACCTTCCATTCCTCGAGCCTGGCTGGGCGCGTGAGCCGTGAGCGTGATCGCCAGCGCAGCCAACGTCACAGATGCCAGCTTTCTCCAAGTCGTCGACTTGTTCACGCTGATACCTCGCTTTCTCTCACCTCTCACCTCTTGGGATGGCATCACGCCACGGGAGATTCCTGTCACGAGGGATCACAACAGCCATGCTCGCTATCGGTACAGGCTGGCGATGAGCCTCTCCGAGGCCAGCTGAATCGCCGCCTTCGTGGCCGCCGTCTCGGCGAGCGCATTCAACATGACGAAGTCGTGATGCGTGGCGACGAAGCGCACGGCCGTCACGTCGACTCCGGCCTGCATGAGCTTCCGCGCGTAGGCCTCGCCTTCGTCCCGCAGGATATCGTTCTCGTCGACGATGAGGAGCGCCGGCGGCAACCCGTCCAGCTGGCTCGCCGTCGCCGAGAGCGGAGAGGCCGTGGTCTTCTTGCGGTCTTCCTTCTTCGGAGCGTACGCGTCCCAGAACCACCGCATGGCCGCCGTGGTCAGCCACGGGCCGTTCGCGAACTCCTCGTACGACTCCTCGGAGAGGCTCGAGTCGGTCACGGGATAGAAGAGAACCTGGTAGCGGATCGAGGGGCCCTTGCGCTCCTTGGCGAGCTGGGTCACGACGGCGACCATGTTGCCGCCCACGCTGTCCCCCGCCACCGCGAGCCGGCTGGGATCCAGGCCGAACCTGGCCCCGTGCTCTGCGATGTACGCGGTGGCGGCATAGTCCTGCTCGATCGGCACCGGGAACTGGGCCTCCGGGGACGGCGTGTAGTTGACGAAGACGAAGGCGGCGTGCGTGCCGTTGACGAGGTCGCGGAGCAACCTGTCATGCGTGTTCTTGCTTCCCAGGATCCAACCGCCGCCGTGGAAGTACATCACGACAGGGAGAGGGCCCTGAGCGCCCTTGGGACGATAGATGCGCACCGAGACCTCACCCGTCGGGCCAGTCGGGAGAATCGTGTCTTCCACATCGGCCGGCAGCGTCGCGACCTTTATCGCCTGTGCGTCCTCGAGCAGCTTCCGGGCCGCAGCGTAGGAAAGCTCGTAGAGGGGCTTCCCTCCCTGCGCGGCGAGGGCATCGACGAACGCTTGCGTCTTGGGCTCGAGAAAGGGCGGCTTCCGATGAGTGGTCATCTCAAGTCTCCTTCGGAGGTGCAGGCGTGCGACATCGCGCCCTCTGCCTCGGCGCGCAGTGGCATCGGGCTGTGACCCTGCTCCTCCCGAGTGCTCCATGGACGCGCGTCCTTGCGCTCCTCGGCTGACGGCGGGTCGAACATCGCCATGCGGTCAGCTTTCTCCAGCGCCGTGGAGAGAACATCAGGGCTCGTCCGAGCCCGCCGGAACAGGCGAATCACGCGATGGCGACGGGCGCGGTGAAAGAGAAGGAAGAGGGCAAAGGGCGCGAGGAAGAAGACGATCAGTCGCACGCCAAGGCGAGCCGCCGTCTCCGTGACGGCGCTGCTCAGCACGTATCCGAGGCCGATCCATCCCACGGCCCACATCAGAGCGCTCACGAGTCCGTAGAAGCCAAACCGGACCATGCTCAACTTCGTGGCACCCGCCAGCCCGGCCGATATCGCGTTCAGCTCCGGCAGGAACCGGGCGCCCAGCTGAAATGCTCCGGCATGAGCCATGAAGAGATGGCGGGCACGGTGGACCAGGCTGCCAGCGCCCGGCGAAAGCCGCGCGAGCGCCCTCAGAACCCCCGCCCCACGCCATCGGCCCAGGCCGTACCATGCCAGGTCAGCGCCCAGCGACGCGCTCACGGCGACGACAACGACCCCGCTCAGGCTCAGGTGCCCACTCCCGGCCAACGCGCCGGCGCCGAGCAGAGCGGGGACGACCGGTACCGGGAGGCCGCCCTGGTTGCCGAGAACCCAGGCAAACAGAACCCACTCAGGGTGCTCTAAAAGCAGCACAGGCGGCCTCTCAGAGGGCGCGTAGGAACGCGACCAGGTCCTTCTTCTCCTGGGGTGTCAACCGCGTCCCGAGCACCAGGTTGAAAAATTCGACCGTGTCGTCCAGCATCAACAGCCGTCCATCGAGTTGTGCCGAGAATCAGGAGACCTGTCCCGGCGGCGACGACCTTCCAGCCTCTCCTCATGCGCTTCCTCCCTCTCCACACAGCCCGCTTCGGTCGCGGGCTATCTCTCCGTTACGATGGGGGATCGCCCGCATCGGTTGCATCCAACGGCTTACAAAAACTTGCGCAGGTCCGGTCGTCCGATCGGCGCCCTACGCTTGAAGTACCTGAGGATTCGCGCCCATGTAGTCGGCGAGCCGTCTGCGAAGAGAGAGTCGGGCTCGATGCACGCGCGACTTGATCGTGCCGACCGTGACGTGGAGTGTCTCGGCGATCTCGGAGTTGGAGAGCCCTTCGACGTCGCGCAAG
>Ga0066700_10000500_pt1 | contig 14343 bp, 15 predicted proteins | sample GraSoiAngelo_149_FD_66460 | JGI IMG/M metagenome (GOLD analysis project Ga0066700, IMG submission 66460) | Grasslands soil microbial communities from the Angelo Coastal Reserve, California, USA - 14_1009_09_30cm | ecosystem: Environmental > Terrestrial > Soil > Grasslands | place: USA...
TCGAGAAGATCGCGACCTTGCCCGGCGAGCGGCGCCCGACCTTCACCGGCCAGCCGACGGTAGGCGGCGCGAGCTCGGCGAACGGTTTTGCCGCGTACGGCGGCAATCTGCGCTCGGCATGCACGCCCAGCATCTTCTCCATTGCTTTGCGGGCCAACGGCGTCGTATTGGCCTTGTTCACCATCTGCACGACGACGGGAATCGTCGCGAGCTTGCCCACCCGGTCGGTACTGGTGAGCAGCCGGTCGCGGAAGCGCGTCTCGCCCTTGAGGAACTTGCGCGCCTTGGCGCGAAGCATCAGATGCGGAAAATCCACGTTCCAGGGATGCGGCGGCACATAGGGGCATTTGGTCATGTAGCAGATGTCGCACAGATAGCACTGGTCGACAACCTTGCCGTAATCCGCCTTGTCGACGCCGTCGACTTCGCCCGTCTTGCCTGCATCGACGAGATCGAACAGCGTGGGAAACGCGTTGCACAGGGAGACGCAGCGCCGGCAGCCGTGACAGATGTCGAAGATGCGCGCGAGCTCGCGGTTGAGCGAGGCCTCGTTGTAGAAATCCGGATTGCGCCAGTCGATCGGATGCCGGGTGGGCGCTTCGAGGCTGCCTTCGCGAATAGTCATTGGCTGCTCGTCGTCGCCGATCGGTATGGGCGATCCGCGGTCCGGGATGAGTTGTAGACTTTGCCCGCGGATTAAGGGGCGTGCGTAGCGCGCCCGCTTCAATCCGCGGAGTTATTGCGTCACGGCGCCCCGGCGCTTGCTCAACGCGCTGACGTCGTTCGCCGTGACGCAATAACAACTAATCGGCGAGAATGTCGAGCGCCTTCTGAAACCGGTTGGCGTGCGAGCGCTCGGCCTTCGCCAGCGTCTCGAACCAGTCGGCGATCTCCTCGAACCCTTCGCCCCGCGCGGCCTTGGCCATGCCCGGGTACATATCGGTGTATTCGTGCGTTTCGCCCGCAATCGCTGATTTCAAGTTTTCGCGTGTCTTACCGATGGGCAACTCGGTGACCGGATCGCCGACCGCGGCCAGATAGTCCAGATGTCCATGCGCGTGCCCGGTCTCGCCTTCCGCGGTCGACCGGAAAACTGCCGCGACATCATTCTGCCCCTCGACGTCGGCCTTGCTGGCGAAATACAGGTAACGCCGGTTCGCCTGCGATTCGCCGGCGAAGGCCGCCTTGAGGTTCTCGTGCGTCTTGGTGCCCTTCAGATTCATTGCTGTCTCCTCTCGAGATGACGTGACCGAGCGGCGGTCAGCTGCAAGCCACCGCCGCTAACTCACCGTGTTATTTTGCGCAACGCCAGTCGATATGTCCAATTGATTGTTAGAATGTGACAAATAAACTGCGTATATCCGAAGAGATCCGCGGCGCCGCCACGTCGCCGCTATTCCCACTGCCTTTAACACCGAGGAGTACGCATGCTCCCCGACGCTTCGCTGGACCGGATCTTTCGCAGCGCGCGCACGTACAACGGCTTCGGCGACAAGCCCGTCACCGATGAAACGCTGCGCCGGATATACGACCTGCTGAAGTGGGGACCGACCAGCGCCAATTCATCGCCGGGCCGCTTCGTGTTCGTGAAAGGCAAGGCCGCCAAGGAAAAGCTGCGGCCCGCGCTGTCCGAGGGCAATCTCAACAAGACAATGGCCGCACCCGTCACGGCGATCGTGGCCTACGATACCGAGTTCTACGAAAAGCTGCCCAGGCTCTTCCCGCACACCGACGCCCGCAGCTGGTTCGCCGGCAAGCCGGCGCTCATCGAGTCCACGGCATTCCGCAACGGTACATTGCAGGGCGCGTACATGATCATTGCCGCGCGGGCGCTAGGCCTGGACTGCGGACCGATGTCGGGCTTCGACAACGCCAGGGTCGATGCGGCGTTCTTTCCCGACGGCAAGTGGAAATCCAACTTCCTTTGCAACCTGGGCTACGGCGATCCGGCAAGCGTCAAGCCGCGGAATCCGCGGCCGTCTTTCGAGGAGGCGTGCCGGATCGAATAATGCGCGCGGTTCGTAGCGCCGAACTCATTCTGCCGGCGTGCGTACAACGCGACACAGCGTCGGTAGCGCTCGCGACTCGCCACGCGCGATCCCCGCGCTTCGCGCGGGGCACCCTCGCCACGGGCTCGCGCGGCTAGTCTATGCGTTCGTATGCGGGCAGCGTCAAAAACTCGACGAAGACATCGTTGTTGACGAGGTCGGCGAAGATTTCCGCGGCTTCGTCGTAGCGGCCCTCGCCGAACGCCGGACCGAGCAGCGCCCTGATCTTCTGCATCTCCTCGGGGATCAGCGCCGCGACCATCTCCTTGCTCACCTTCCTGCCGTCGTCGAGTTTCCCCTTCGCCGACCGGATCCATTGCCAAACCTGCGAGCGCGATATCTCGGCGGTGGCGGCGTCTTCCATCAGGTTGAAGATCGGCACTGCGCCCTGGCCCGCGAGCCATGCACCGATGTACTGGATCGCGACGCTGATGTTGAGGCGCAGGCCCTTCTCGGTAATGGGCGCTTCGGGCTCGAATTTGAGCAGGTCGGCGGCGCTCACGCGCACATCCTCGCGCCTCTTGCTCGCGATCTGGTTCGCCGTCGGCATCAGCCGGTCGAACGCGTCCTTCGCCACGGGAACCAGTCCAGGATGCGCGACCCAGGTCCCGTCGTGACCGATCGTCGCCTCGCGCTCCTTGTCGGCCTTGACCTTGGCAAATGCCTCGGCGTTGGCGGCCCCGTCGTTTTTCACCGGGATCTGTGCCGCCATTCCGCCCATCGCGTGAATGTCGCGCCGGTGACAGGTCTGGATGCAGAGCTCCGCGTAGCTTTTCATGAAATGCGTTGTCATCGTCACCAGCGCCCGATCGGCGAGGCAGAAGTCACGATTGAGCCGGAACTTCTTGATGCACGAGAAGATGTAGTCCCAGCGGCCGCAGTTGAGCCCCGCGGAATGCTGCTTGAGCTCGTAGAGGATCTCGTCCATCTCGAACGCCGCGAGAATGGTCTCGATGAGCACCGTCGCCTTGATCGTCCCCTGCGGCACGCCCAGCTCGTCCTGCGCCATCACGAAAATGTCGTTCCACAGCCGCGCCTCGAGATGACTCTCCAACTTGGGCAGATAGAAATAAGGACCGCTACCGCGGGTGACGAGCTCCTTCGCATTGTGGAAAAAGAACAGCGCGAAGTCGAAGAGGCCGCCCGAGATCGGCGTGCCGTCGACTTTGACGTGCTTCTCGGGGAGATGCCAGCCGCGCGGGCGCACGAAGAGCGTAGCGACCTTCGCGTTCAACTTGTACTCCTTGCCTTCGGCCGAGACGTAGTCGATCCTGCGGCGGATCGCGTCGCGCAGGTTGATGTGGCCCTGGAGGTTGTTGTCCCATTTCGGCGTGTTGGCGTCCTCGAAGTCAGCCATGAATACGCTCGCGCCCGAATTGAGAGCATTGATGATCATCTTGCGATCGACCGGGCCGGTGATCTCGACGCGACGGTCCCGGAGGTCCGCAGGAATCGCGGCGCAGGTCCAGCGGGCGGCGCGGATCGCACGCGTCTCCGGGAGGAAGTCGGGTAGCTTGCCGGCGTCGAGCTCCCGTTGCCGCGCCGCGCGGCGCGAGAGCAGCTCCGCGCGGCGCCCGCCGAATGCACGCTGCAGTCTGGCCGCGAAGCCGAGCGCTTCGGGCGTGAGAATCCCGGCATATTCGGGGGTGACGCGGCCGGTGATCTCGATCCCCGGGCCGTAGCGCAGCGTGGTCATGAGCGATCCCTGTCCTCGATACCAAGCGAAGGCAAAGCAGCCAGGCGCGCTCAAGCAGGGGTCGGGCGAGGGGCGCCGGGACTACGGGCCGGTTGGGCCGCGGAACCCCGGTTCAGGCTGTGTTGCTGCGGTGCGGCAATAATAGCAGGGTAGGCGGGTTATGGGGTCTCGCATCCCGCTTCAAGCGCTACTCCCACCCTTCGCCCGGCCGCCCGCCTAGCCGGTCCAAGGTGATATTCCAAGATAGCGTGATGCGCGGCCGCCGCCCGCGATACGGATTCACGCTGTGCAGGTAGTCGCTGGAAAAAATCAGCATCGCTCCAGGCTCCATCTTGGGAATCATGTGGCGCGTGACGCGGCCGGGTTCGTCGGGACAGCAGCTGTCGATACGCGGATCGGCGAAGCAGAGCTTGCCCGCCATCGGGTCATCGTCATCGTCGTCGCCGGGGTCCAGCATGTAGACGATGCTGACGTTCGACCGCAGGTGACTGTGCGGCATGCAATAGTCGCCGGCGCGGTACACGCTCGCCCAGCTGTCGTCGGCATAGACCGGCCGGCGCGACAAGGTACGGTGCGCGAGCATCAGCGCTCGCGCGTGCACGAGCGAAGCCGCGTCCACATTCCAGTCGGAGATCTTGCGCACCTTGGTGCCACAGCCGCCTCGAAACACCGGCGCGCCCGGCATACCGGCTTTTTCCAGCACCAGTACCGCGCGCCAGCGCGGATCGCGCTCCGCGGTCAAGACGGCATCGATCAGTGCCGGGTGGAGCGCGTCGAAATCGGCGAACCTCGTTGCCGCCATCAGCGGCGCCGACAGAGCCTCGACCGCCTGTGCCTGAGGCCAGACCGGGAGATCGCTTCCGCCTACGCCGACCGTCGCGGGCAGCGCTGCCTGGTCGCCGAGCTCCGCGAATGGCCGCCCGTTCGTCATGAGCTTCCCGCGCCGCTCGGGATCACGCGGCTAGCTGAGGGTTCAAACGCTCCTGCTTGCTGTGCAGCTTGTTCAAGGCATTGATGTAGGCCTTGGCGGAGGCGACAAGGATGTCGGTGTCCGCACCCAGGCCGTTGACGATACGGCCGTCGCGGTCCAGTCGCACCGTGACTTCGCCCTGCGCGTCGGTGCCGGTGGTGATCGCATTGACCGAATAGAGAATCATCTTCGCCCTGGAGTGCACCATCTGCTCGATCGCGCGGAATGTCGCGTCGATCGGCCCGTCGCCGCGGGTGTGCACGCTATGCTCGTTGTCCCCGGCCACCAGCGTGACCTCCGCCTGCGGCACCTCGCCCGTTTCCGAGACGACTTTCAGCGCGACGAGCTTGTAGTGCTCGCGCTCCGGCGTTACCTGCTCGTCGGAGACCAGCGCATGAAGGTCTTCGTCGAAGACCTCGCCCTTCTTGTCGGCAAGCTCCTTGAAGCGCGCGAACGCATGATTGACCGCCTCCTCGGTGCCCAGATCGATGCCGAGCTCCGCGAGCCGCGTCTTGAAGGCATTGCGGCCGGAGAGCTTGCCCAGCACCAGCTTGTTGGCGCCCCAGCCGACGTCTTCCGCGCGCATGATCTCATAGGTTTCGCGGTGCTTGAGCACGCCGTCCTGGTGGATGCCGGATTCATGCGCGAACGCGTTCGCGCCGACGATCGCCTTGTTCGGTTGCACCGGAAACCCGGTGATGCTGGAGACGAGCTTCGACGCCGCGACGATCTGTGTCGTGTCGATCCGTGTGGTGCACGGGAAAACGTCCTTGCGCGTCTTGACGGCCATGACAATCTCTTCGAGCGACGCATTGCCCGCGCGCTCGCCCAGGCCGTTGATCGTGCACTCGACCTGCCGCGCGCCGTTCATCACCGCGGAAAGCGAGTTGGCGACCGCCATGCCCAGGTCATTGTGACAGTGCACGGACCATACGGCCTTGTCCGAGTTCGGAATACGCTCGCGCAGGGTCTTGATCAGCGCTCCGAACTGCCACGGCATCGTGTAGCCGACGGTGTCCGGAATGTTGATCGTCGTCGCGCCGGCGTTGATCGCCGCTTCGACGAGACGGCACAGGAAGTCCGGCTCCGACCGGCCCGCATCTTCGGGGGAAAACTCGACGTCCTCCGTGTACTCACGGGCCAAGCGGACCGACTTGATCGCCTGCTCGAGGACCTGATCGGGCGTCATACGCAGCTTCATCTGCATGTGAATGGGCGAGCTCGCGATAAAGGTATGTACCCGGCCCGAGTGGGCGCCTTTGAGCGCGTCGCCGGCGCGCCGGATGTCCTTCTCGTTGGCGCGAGCGAGCGCGCATATCGTGCTGTCCTTGATCGCCTGCGCAATCGCCCGCACCGCCTCGAAGTCACCGTTCGACGAAGCGGGGAATCCTGCCTCGATCACGTCGGCCTTCAGGCGTTCGAGTTGCTTGGCGATGCGCATCTTTTCCTCACGGGTCATCGACGCCCCGGGGCTCTGCTCGCCGTCGCGCAGGGTCGTATCGAAAATGATCAAGTGGTCTGGCATGATCGGCTCCTACGAGCTGGGTCTACTGTAGTTCCTCCCGCCGCGTTGCTTCGGCGGGCGCGCACAACAAAGGGGTGGGGTCGATTATCTGCGCGCGGGGCGCAGCAGCAGCAGACCGCCGAGACCGGCGATCGAAAGGGGACGCGAGAGAAGATTGCTTTCGCGTGGGCTGCTCATGGGAGGAACTATAGCCGGATCGGCTCCCGCGCGCAACTGCCTCGCCGACTCCGTCGGCCCGACGTCAACCGCGCCGGCGCTTGAGCGCCAGCCAAGCCGACCAGACATAGCCCGACAGCGCATAAGCGACGAACCCGGCGAACAACACGATCGCCGGTTGGACGCTCACCAGCACGAAGAACAGCGCGATCAAGAAGACGACAACGAACGGAACGCTGCGTCGCAGATTGATGGTTTTGAAGCTGTAGTACTTGAAGTTGCTGACCATGGTGAGGCCCGCGAACACGGTCACCGCCCATGCCCACCAGCGCACGCTGTCCGGATCGATCGCGTTATCGTCCATGATCCACACGAAACCGGCGACCAGCGCCGCCGCCGAAGGGCTGGGCAGCCCCTGGAAATAGCGCTTGTCGGCAACCTCGAGCATGGTGTTGAAGCGCGCCAGCCGTAGCGCCGCGCAGACGCAATAGACGAATGCGGCGAACCAGCCCCAGTTCTTCATACTCAGCAGCGCCCACTCGTAGACGACCAATGCGGGCGCTGCGCCGAAACAAACCATGTCCGAGAGGCTGTCGTACTCGGCGCCGAACGCGCTCTGCGTCTTGGTGAGCCGCGCGACGCGGCCATCGAGCCCATCGAGCACCATCGCGACGAAGATCGCGATCGCGGCATGGTCGAAGCGGCCGTTCATCGCCTGGACGATGGCGTAGAAGCCGGCGAACAGCGCCGCGGTCGTGAACAGATTGGGCAGCAGATAGATGCCGCGGCGGCGAATGCGGTTCTTGGCGAGAGCCCGCTCCTGCTGATAGTCCCCCATGTGAACTAGCCTAGCAGCTACCTACCGGCAAGACAACGCCGCCGTAAGCCGACTCAACTCTCGGCAAGGATAGTCGTCGTCGCGTACACGGCGTCGCCCACCGCGACTTTGGGCATCGCATTCGGCGGCAAATAGACGTCGACCCGCGAGCCGAAACGGATGAAACCAAAACGCTGCCCGCGCTTGAGGCGATCGCCGGTCCCGACGTAACACAGGATGCGCCGCGCGATCAGTCCGGCAATCTGCACGCAGACGACGTCGACGCCGTCGGCTCTCGCGATGTGCAGCGCATTGCGCTCGTTCTCGAGCGAGGACTTGTCCAGAGCGGCATTGAAAAACCCGCCCTCGTGATACCACCGGGCCTTCACTTCGCCATCGACCGGACTGCGATTCGAATGGACGTTGAATACGTTCATGAACACGCTGATCTTCAGCGCATCGCGATCGAGATAAGGGTCGCGCGTGCGCTCGACGAGCATGACCTTGCCGTCGGCCGGTGCCAGCACGGCGTTCGCCTGCTCCGGCACGGTGCGCGGCGGATCGCGAAAGAACTGCGCGATAAAGGCGACGCCCAGCCAGGCAATGGCAGCGAGCAACCACAGGCCGGTCCACGTCAGCGCGAGCGCGATGAGAATCGCGATCGCCAGGAACGGCCAGCCTTCGCGGGCAATGATGGGGTGCGGGTAAACGGATTCGGACATCGGCAGGCTACTTCGCAGACTCGTCGATGCGCCGCGCGAGATCCTGCGCGTCGCGCTGCAGTTGCTGCTCCACGCCGCGCGCTCGCTCGATCGGAGTCGCCGCCGCCGGCGCCGCAACGGTCGGATCGGCGGGCGCGGGACCGACGGCGCCGACGCCGCGAGGACCGGCGTTGGCCGCTGCGTCGGAGCCGGGCAGCAGGCCGTATGTCTTCAGCACCGTCTGCGCCAGCAACGCGACCAGCACCAGCGCAATCAGGAGGCCGATGAGGCCGATCCAGCCGCGCTGCCTTTGTGCTGCGGTCATGGCGACGGCGGCGCCGCTAATTCCTCGTCTGGTCCACCAGCTTGTTCTTCTTGATCCACGGCATCATTTCCCGCAGTTTGCCGCCGACCTGCTCGATCGGGTGCTCGGCGGTCATGCGCCGTCGCGACAGCATCGTCGGCGCGCCGGCGCGATTCTCCAGGATGAAGTTGCGCGCGTATTCGCCGCTCTGGATGCGCGCGAGCGCCGCGCGCATTGCATCCTTGGTCGCGGCGTTGATGATCAGAGGCCCCGTCACGTACTCGCCGTATTCCGCGTTGTTCGAGATCGAGTAGTTCATGTTCGCGATCCCGCCCTCGTACATCAGATCGACGATGAGCTTCAACTCATGCAGGCATTCGAAGTACGCCATCTCGGGCGCATAGCCGGCTTCGACCAGCACCTCGAAGGCATTCTTGACCAGCTCGACACAGCCCCCGCAGAGCACGGTCTGCTCGCCGAACAGGTCGGTCTCGGTTTCCTCCTTGAACGAGGTTTCGATGACGCCGGCGCGCGCGCCGCCGATTGCCGCGGCGTAGGAAAGCGCAAGGTCGCGCGCCTTCCGGCTCATATCCTGGTGGACTGCGATCAGCATCGGCGTGCCACCGCCCTGCACGTAGGTCGAGCGGACGGTGTGCCCTGGCGCCTTCGGCGCGATCATCACGACGTCGAGATCGGCTCGGGGCATCACCTGTCCGTAGTGAATGTTGAATCCGTGCGCGAACGCAAGCGTCGCGCCCTTGCGGATGTTGGGCTCGACCTCTTCGCGATAGACTGCGGCGATGTGCTCGTCGGGCATCAACATCATCACGAGGTCGGCACCCTTCACGGCATCGGCGACCGCGGCGACCTTGAGCCCGGCCTTCTTCGCCTTGTCCCAGGACGCGCCACCCGCGCGGAGCCCAACGGTCACCTTGACGCCGGAATCGTTCAGATTCTGCGCATGCGCGTGGCCCTGCGAGCCGTAGCCCACGATCGTGACTTTCTTGCCCTTGATCAACGACAGGTCCGCGTCCTTCTCGTAATACACCTTCATGTCGATTCCCTTCTTGGTGGCGTCATCCCCGCGAAGGCGGGGAGCGAGGACGACAAAAGCTAAACACGCAGTATGCGCTCGCCCCGCCCGATGCCCGACGCTCCAGTGCGCACCGTCTCGAGTATGGCGCCCGGCTCGATCGCCTGCAGGAACGCGTCAAGCTTCTCGCCGGGGCCCGTGAGCTCGATGGTATAGCTCTTGTCGGTGACGTCGAGGATGCGGCCGCGGAAAATGTCCGCGAGCCGCTTCATCTCATCGCGGTCCTTGCCCGCAGCGCGCACCTTGACCAGCATCAGCTCGCGCTCGATGTGATTGCCGTCGGTGAGATCGACGACCTTGACGACCTCGACCAGCTTGTTCAACTGCTTCGTAATCTGCTCGACGACGTCGTCGGAGCCGGCGGTGACGATGGTCATCCGAGACATCGTGGCATCCTCGGTCGGCGCCACCGTCAGCGACTCGATGTTATAGCCGCGCGCGGAAAACAAGCCCGAAATGCGCGACAGCGCACCGGCTTCGTTCTCGACGAGAATCGACAGGATATGGCGCATGGCTACAATTCTTCGGCGAAGATCATTTCCGTGAGTCCCTTGCCGCCGGGGATCATCGGAAACACGTTCTCGGCCTGATCGGTGATCATGTCGAGGAACACCAGCCGATCCTTGAGCTTGAACGCCTCTCGCAACGCGCCCTCGACGTCGCCGGGTTTCTCGACCTTCATGCCGACGTGGCCGTACGCCTCGGCGAGCTTGGTGAAATCGGGCAGCGCGTCCATGTACGACTCGGCGTAGCGGTTGCCGTAGAAGAACTGCTGCCACTGCCGGACCATGCCCATGTACTTGTTGTTCAGGTTCACGATCTTGACCGGCAGATGATACTGCTTGCAGGTCGATAGCTCCTGGATGCACATCTGGATCGACGCCTCGCCGGTCACGCAAGCGACCGTCGCGCCGGGGTTCGCGAGGATCGCGCCCATCGCGGCCGGCAGTCCGAAGCCCATCGTCCCCAAGCCTCCCGAATTGATCCACCGTCGCGGCTTGTCGAACTTGTAGTATTGGGCGACCCACATCTGGTGCTGGCCGACATCCGAGGTGATGATCGCGTCGCCGCCCGTGAGCTCGTAGAGCTTCTCGATCACGTACTGCGGCTTGATCAGCGCGCTCTTGCGGTCGTACTTGAGGCAGTCCTTGCGCTGCCATTCCTTGATCTGACCCCACCACTCCTTGAGAGCCTGCGCGTCCGGCCGCTGCGGCGAGGACTCGATCAGCTTCAGCATCTCGTCGAGCACATCGGCGACGTAGCCGACGATCGGCACGTCGACCCTGACGCGCTTGGAAATCGACGACGGGTCGATATCGATATGGATGATCTTGCGGTCAGCGCGGAAGAAGTGGGTCGGATTGCCGATGACGCGGTCGTCGAAGCGCGAGCCTACCGCAAGCAGCACGTCGCAACTCTGCATCGCCATGTTCGACTCGTACGTGCCGTGCATGCCGAGCATGCCGGTGAACTGCGGATCGGTGCCCGGAAAGCCGCCGAGGCCCATCAGAGTATTGGTGCACGGAAAGCCGAGCAGGCGCACCAGCCGCGTCAGCTGCGGCGCCGCGTTGTTGAGGATCACGCCGCCGCCGGTGTAGACCATCGGCCGCTTCGCTTCGAGCAGGAGTCCAACCGCCTTCTTGATCTGGCCCGCGTGTCCCCGCGTGACCGGGTTGTACGAGCGCAATGAGATCGTCTTCGGATAGCTGTACTCGGCCTTCGCCTGCGTGACATCCTTGGGAATGTCGACCAGCACCGGCCCCGGCCGTCCGGTCTGCGCGAGATAGAACGCCTTTTTCATCGTCACGGCGAGCTGCGCCACATCCTTGACCAGGAAGTTGTGCTTCACGCAGGGCCGGGTGATCCCGACCGTGTCGCACTCCTGGAACGCGTCCTGGCCGATGGCGTGGGTCGGAACCTGGCCGGTGATGATCACCATCGGAATCGAATCCATGTACGCGGTCGCGATGCCCGTGACGGCGTTCGTGACGCCCGGTCCCGAGGTAACGAGGCAGACACCGACCTTATGCGACGAGCGCGAATAGCCATCGGCGGCATGCGCCGCACCCTGTTCGTGCCGGACCAGGACGTGCTTGACCTGCTCTTGCTTGAACAGCTCGTCGTAAATGTTGAGAACCGCGCCGCCCGGATAGCCGAAGACGTATTCGACGCCTTCTTCCTGCAGGCAGCGGATGACGATCTCTGCGCCGGTGAGCTGCATGGATTTCCCGCCTTAAGCCATAATGAACACGTTTGCCCGGCGCCGCTCTCGCGGGTCGGGGTCTGCAAAACGCGCCGCGCCCGGGTCAGGCGCTTACTTCAAGGCTTTTCGGGTTGAAAGCCGCGATTATTGCAGCATCGGCCGCATCCCATCGGGTTGCTCCGGCAGCGCTTATGGCGCCTCCGAAGGGGATGCCAACGGCCGTTTTTGCAGGACAGCACGAATTCCCGAAGAATCCGTCGATCAACGTTACCGACATCACCGGCGTTGGTCAAGCCCGCTGCGATGCGTCAATTCCGCTGCACGGAGTAAGGCTGGGTCGCCCGCGAAACGTCGCCGGCCGGCCAGAGGCGACGCCAGCCCGTCGCCGTGCCGCGTCTATAATCGCTGGAAGACAGCGCCCGGAGGATAGCAATCGCTTCGCATCAGGAACTCTCGGCTTTTCTCGCGGAGGTCGAGCGCCGCGCGTTCAAGCAAGCGCTCTTCGCTGTACGCGATGAGGATGCGGCGCTCGACATCGTACAAGACGCGATGCTCAAGCTGACCGAGAAATACGCCACCAAGCCGGCGCAGGAGCTGCCGATGCTGTTTCAGCGCATCCTGCAGAACACGATTCACGACCATTTCCGGCGCCAGAAGGTGCGCTCGACGTGGACGACACTGCTTTCTGCGCTCGGGCACAGGGATGAGAAAGATGAGGACTTCGACCCGCTCGAAACTTTGCCCGCGCGAACCGACTCGAACTCGGCAGATCCAGCGCAGCAGCAGCAGCAGGCGGAAATCGTCGGTCTCGTCGAACAAGCGTTGGCGCGGCTCCCCGCGCGTCAACGCGAAGCATTTCTACTGCGTTACTGGGAGGAACTCGATGTGGCGGAGACCGCCACGGCCATGGGCTGCTCGGAAGGCAGTGTTAAGACTCACTGCTCGAGGGCCGTTCATGCGTTGGCCGAAATGCTCAAGGCCAGAGGGGTTAGTCTATGAACGAGCAAGAAACTGCAAAGAAAATAACAGGTTATCTCGATCGCGGGACGGCGGGGCTCAAGGCCGGCACGGCGTTCAAGCTGCAACGGGCGCGACAGCACGCGCTGGCGCGGCTTTCTGCGCCGCAGCAGGCGCCGGAATTTGCCTTGGCCGGCGCGGGTGGCGCCACGTTCGGCGGCCGGCGATACTTCGCCGATGCGCGCATCTGGATCGGCTTATTGCTGCTCGTCGGCGGCATTCTTTCCTACCAATACTGGCAGGCGGCCCAGCAGGCGCGCGACATCGAGGAAACCGATGCGGCGATCCTGTCTTCCGAGTTACCGATCGAGGCCTATCTGGACCGGGGATTCCAGGCTTGGCTCAAGCGCTCCGAGCCCTGATCGCTGCCGCCCTGCTGGCGATCGCTTTTGCGAGCTCCCCGGCCGTAGCCGTCGCAGTCGGGCCGCGCGCTCCCTCATGGGCCGAGCTCTCCTCCTCCGAGAAGCAGGTGCTCGCGCCGCTCGCCGCGGAGTGGGATTCTCTCGACGCCGCCCGCAGGCAAAAATGGATGGGCATCGCCAAGCGCTATCCCACCTTGGCGCCTCCCGAGCAGGAACGCGTGCAGCAGCAGATGGGCGCGTGGGTGCGCCTCACCCCCGATCAGCGACGCCAGGCCCGGGAGCAGTACAAATCGATAAAACAATTGCCGCCCGAGAAGCGGCAGCAGGTCCAGGAGAAGTGGCAGGAGTACCAACAGCTCCCGCCAGAGAAACGGAAGGAGCTGTCCAGCCGCAGTGGTGCCCCGCCGGCAGCCCAACAGCTCTCGCCCGAGAAACGGAGGGAGCCGGACAGCCGCAGCGGCGCTCCGCCGGCGGGCAAGCCATAGCCGGGCACCGCCTTCTGTGCTCGGCGTCGAGCCTGCCGGACTGGCGCGCAAGCTTGGGGCGTCTGCGTACGAAGGGCTCCTGCTCGCGGCCCTGCTGCTGCTGGTCGGCTTTGCCCTCCTTCCCATCGTCACCCCGACCAACGCTATCGCCGTCAGCGCCTTGCGCAGCCCGGGCGTGGATCAACCGGCTCCTTACCTGATGTCGCGCCCGGCGCGGGTCGCCTCGGGTGCGCTGCTGTTCGGGGTTTGCGGCGCGTATTGCATCGGGCTGTGGAGCGGAGGCCGACGCACGCTACCGATGAAAACGTGGCGGCTCGCGCTGCGGGGCACCGGGGGAGCGCCCGTGCCAGCGCAGACGGTCATGCTGCGCTACTTCGCCTGCTGGACCGGACCGGCGCTTGCCATCGCCGGCTACCTTGCACTCGCGCCCTCGGGCCGCGGCCGCTGGGCGCTGGCACTGCTCGCGGTCAATTACGCCTGGGCCTTGGTCGACCGCGACCGACAGTACTTGCAGGATCGTATTGCCGGGACGCGACTCTTCGTCCTGCCGCCCGAACGCTAGCTTTCCGGGCCCAGCCAACGCGGCGTCGCGCTGATCGCGAATGCCGTCAAACCCGCGAGGCCGGATTTTCCGCCTCGTAGCGCGCGACGCTTTCGACGATCTCGTTCTTCGCTTCCTCGGCATCGACCCAGCTCGAGACGCGCACCCATTTGCCGGGCTCGAGATCCTTGTAGTGCTCGAAGAAATGCGCGATTTGCCGCGTCGTGATCTCGGGTAGGTCGCGCGGCGATTCAATCGACCGGTAGAGGCTCGACAGCTTATCCACCGGCACGGCAAGGATCTTGGCGTCGACGCCGGCCTCGTCATCCATCTTGAGCATGCCGACCGGCCGGCAGCGGACGACCACGCCGGTGATCAGCGGCACCGGCGAGAGCACCAGCACGTCGCAGGGATCACCGTCACCC
>Ga0066700_10000527_pt1 | contig 14076 bp, 5 predicted proteins | sample GraSoiAngelo_149_FD_66460 | JGI IMG/M metagenome (GOLD analysis project Ga0066700, IMG submission 66460) | Grasslands soil microbial communities from the Angelo Coastal Reserve, California, USA - 14_1009_09_30cm | ecosystem: Environmental > Terrestrial > Soil > Grasslands | place: USA...
GGCGGCTCGTGTTGCCAAGCCAGGTCAAAGAGACCCGTCGACTGTGAGGGTCTTGGACGCGCAGGCCTGAGGCGCCTGTCCCGTAGGGGTTCGTGGGTTCAAATCCCACCTCCCGCACCAATACCGGTTCTAGCCTGTAAAGTGTGAAGGAGTTTTTTTGTTTAGACATACCCCCGGGGGGGTCGAGAAAAAGATAACAGAAAAAAATAGTTAGCAAGAAAAAGGAGAGATAAGATCTCGTGAAAGAGATAGCGATTTCTTTGGGCCTGGTGAGGATCAAACTTCTGTTAGAAGTCTAGACGACCATAGGCAACTTGTCGGTTCAAATATGGAGGGTCCTTGTACAAGTCTGAACCTTCAGAAGGTACGTCGGTCTATTTCCAAGTGTTTCATTAAGGTTGTCAGCTGGTCAAGTCCGCTGGTTCTGTGCGGCTCAGAAGAAGTTCTTCCATAGAAACTGAGTCATCCCGGATAAATTTATAACACTTCAACAGGCGATGGAAACGAAAATTATGAGAGTTTTGCTCGTTGTTAGGCTAGTTCTAGTATTTGCCGTCGCTTCTTCCCTTGGAAGCCTCTCAGCTGTAATGTCAACGAATTTCAACCTCCCAGACATCCGATTCGCCAAGGCGTCCGCTGCACCTTGCCCTACTTTTACCTCAACTCACGTGTGTTCTGAGTACTGGGTTCCTGCGGGTCCAGAAATGGATACGTTGGTGACACCCACGTTCAGTGATGTAACTGCCGAGTATCTCGATCTCCGCTCGCCAAATCCTTCTATTGATTTGACCGACTCACCCGTACCAAGTACCGTGCTTCCGGACTGCGTCCCACCCGCGTACTATTACACCGCCCCTACAGCCCCCGGCATGCAGTTCTGTTATCTTCACGGAAGCGTGGTGGGGGGTGTTGACAACCCCAGCTCAATCTGGCAGCGTGTCGTCAACGATGAGAGCAACGGCGTTCCCAACCACTTTACGTGGCTGAACGCTCAGAATCCCCAACCCACCGTGGCAGGCACCATACGCCAAAGCTTCACGCCAACGACCAGAAGCGTCAATCCATACGTCGCTTCAACTCCCCCCGACATGTACATCCTGCGCAGTATCATGGACAGCCTCCACACTGTGAATCCGCTGAAGAGCAGTGAGACCCTGAGCTGGATGGTCACAAACACCTTCAGAATTCCGAACAGTGGACTCAGCTACACTCCGCCAGCAGGCACAGTGCTAACCTACCGAATGATCCTCCTGCCCGGATTGTCTTGGCAGGACGGTCGACAGGTCACAGGCTTCGACGTGGCCTTCAGCTACCTGTCACTATTGGCTAACGGGGCCCCCCAGAGCAGCGGCGCGTCACCGCTTTCAGGCATAACCGTCCTGGGTCCCAGACAGTTCGACCTACACGTCAATTCGGCGGGAACATCCACAGAACTACAGCTAACCGGTCTAACGATCCTTCCTGCACGCTACTGGACGTGTGGAACGGGACCGCAGCCCTCCATTGGAGTAGCCCCCGCCATCGCACCCGTCCCATGTCCGGCCGGAGCCAATAACTGGGATATTTCAGTAATGCCCTGCACGGCTACCACCAGCAGCTGCTATCCAATTCAGTACACGCTGGGAACAGCACCAGCTGCTGCGGCTTGCTATCCCGCTGCTCCCAGTCCATGTGCTCCTCCCGCAATCTACCAATTTTTGAGCGTTGACCCAAGTATCAAATTCGTTGACAGCCCACCTGCAATGGCACCCAATGCTCCAGGCACATGGACCCCGGGGAAGACGATAACATACGATTCAGACAATAGTGGAACAGTCACCGGCTCAGACATAATCATCTCCGGAACTCCACCGGCAATCGGGACAAACCTGAGTGTTGACCCAGACCTCAAGTTCGTTGACAAGCCACCAGCATCTACGCCCAATGCCATAGGTACTTGGGCCATTGGTAAAGGTGTCATTCACGACACGAGCGGCGACGGCATGTTCCAGACTGGCAATCCGGGGATACAAGATACTTTGATAACGCCAACGGGATTCTCCACAGGCTTCCCGACCAGCCCACTAAATGCTGATGCCACCAAGGTCGATGCAACGTACGACCCCATTGCAAATCATATTCTAATCGGCTCCTCTGCATGGAGCTGCGGTACAGGTCCTGGTTTGGGCCAGGCTTGCGCTCCGGGCAACGTTCAGAATCCCGCTATCGGCCAGGCCTATACACTTCAACGTATCGGCAGAGGGACAGCTCCATCCTTCAACGGCGACTACATCCGTGGTAGCGGTAAGCTGGCTCTATGGATCTGGTCAGGCGACAGAGGCGTGGGTGCTAATGATGCTATCAATTTCAGCATTGCAAAAGCATGCTTCGGACTGCCCCCCGTTCCGCTGCGCCCCGTCCCGCTAACCAGTGATTGCGCTCATTGGCAGCAAGGCATAGGCACGAACGGAGCAACAACAACTAATGCATCAGATCCCTCCTGTCCGGCGGGGTCAACCTGCGGCATACGCGTCGGAGCAGTACAACTGAGCATCGTTGCAATCTACTATGGCCTCAACTGGGTCTCTCCCGACGATTGGGCATCGACGCCTCCCCAAGGCATCATTCCTCTGAACCCAACCCTCTACGCCGGGAATGCCCCTAACCCACTGCCCGCGGGCTATCCCGCCTTCATACCAGGAGGAGAACAGACACTAGCACCCGCGAGCCTGGCAGGATGCTCGTCACCCTATCCGATAGGCGGATACGACTGCTAAAACGCAGGACATCAAGTCAATCTACCCCTCTTCTTTCATTTGAATCTAGGTTAGGGAATCCTCGCACGCGAAGGAAGTACCGTGTTCAGTCGGCGACCAGAAACGTAGCGCCTAAACTCCGATTTGTGTGTGAAGCGGCTCGCTCGATCATATCCCATACCGGAATCAATTTTCGCGCGTCTTCCCCCCTACTCCGGGTCTCTTCGTTTGCCGCTTGACCCTTCGGGGATCTTGACCGCCCGATTTTCACCTGTTTATTTTCGTAAGAGCGGGTTTCAACAATCCCGCTCTTTCGCCTAGCCAATCAGGGGGCAGTATTCTATGAAGGCTATGAAAAGCCTCGCGGGTCGAAGAACAAGATTCGCGAACAGAGACGGAGAAATCAACGTAAGGCCCTGCCATCCACATTTGATTCGACTTCCCCCAAATGCTATTGTTCGCGGCGACGCATCGAACATTCGGGAATGTTGGGAAGACGTCCTACTGATCGTTCCACCTTCGTGTCAGGAGCTTGACCGTCGCCTGGAGCGCAGCCTTAGAAAGAGATGCACGCCCAAAGGTGCCAAAACCATAGCAATTACAATGGTGAAAAACGTGCTCAATCCTTTGATGGATTGATCGACAGGGCGCGGAGGAATCCCTGATGAATCGAGGTAAGCTAGTTGGCTGTGATACGTGGGATCGGGGCCTATCTGGGTCGCGGTTTGATTGATTGCTTCTCTCACTGTCGTTCCTCGGCTGAGTGAGTCTAACAGAGCGGCCGTGGATTTATCAGAGTAGTATGCAGACACACTCCGATCCCAACCAACATAACTCGTAGCTCCCCTCTCTAGAAAGGCGTCCGCCATCTCGGATCCCCCAAGGCCACTACAACTCATCGTAATGACAATCGTCCCATGGAATCTCCCATGCATGCTATGCCGGACGAATTGGTCGGTGATACCAAAGTACAGATTGCCATCGACATACCCGGAAAACACCTGCTCGGTCATTTGCTGATAGACATGTTCAGCCTTGCTGTATGGCTCCGAAGTGTAAATGTTGGAAACACCACCGTGCGCACGTATAATCACCATGCTGTACCCGTTCAGGGGTAGGTCCTGGAAGAATGCGACTGTTACGTGAGAAGGCCCGACGTAGTCAACCGTATACCCCGCATTTCTAAGGGTGTTCGTGATGGTCGACACAAAGTATGGATCGGGAACCGTCCCTGAGAGTTCGTCCACTATGACAGCCTTCAACGTTCGACCATCATATTGAGATGACCACTCGGAACTATCTTGGGAGAACCAAACATAGATGTCCAATGCAAGGAACACGAATATCGCCGCCACTACGAGTAGGATGAGACGCTTCTTTGCCCCAATGCGCTTTTCTTCCAAGTCGCGAGGCTTCTTACTACCTGAATGCCCCGAACGGACATTTTTGCGAGTGCGCCCGTGAAAATCCATTGGTTATATTGGAACCCCGCTCTATCATATTCCTCCTAGGAAAATGACCTCCCATGGTTAATGGCTTGAACTGAGCAGATCCCTCCTGCAATGAGCACTAACAGTAAAAGACCTTTGAGATTGAAGTGTCCCCCACAGTGAATGCTTCTTTTGTCAAACTTCAAAGCATGCGAAGAAATAACTTGATTGAAAAGCTCGCCACGCCCAACCTTGTCAAGAATCTTGCCGTCTCGATGTTCCCTATCTTCGACATAGGCCGTTCCAATTACCTCCCGGTCTGTGTCGCAACTTCAGAGAATGGAAACATGAATCCCGTAGGAGCCGTCTTCCCTTGACTTAGGTTGCTGATCGCCTAGTCCGAGATCTCTTGAATATGACTGCAGCCCAAATCCCTACGGATGTTAGCAGCCCCAGACCAATGAACGGGGCCAGTAGCATTAGCTTGTCTATCGGAACGATTGTTCCGCCAACTGCCGGTCCAGGAACCATAAAAGACTCACATAGACTCCTTGACGCGTTGTAATTGCGGTCGCCACTGTAACTCGCCAGAAACCCATAGTTTCCGGGCCCCAACGACATTTGGGTGGTAGAGTTTGGTGCCAGACCTCCTGACATAGTCACGGTCTGAGGCGAGCCGGCACCAGAACAAGCATCGTTACTGAAGAAAGCGTAGGTTACAGTACCTGTGGGAGAAATGCTGCTGACAGCTACCCTCGCGGTATCATAGACGGATGTACCTGTAGGAACGTTACCACCATTAGGTATCGACATACCCGTTGATGTAAACAGGGCAGCGGAAGTCGAGGACAAATCATTGAAGGTCGCACCAGCGAAGTTTTCAGGGGGATCATTCCTCCCGTTCGCGACCGTTACGCAGGTACCAGGGTTACTTGATTGGATGCAGCCAGTTTGGAACCCAATGGTAATGGCTCCGGCTCCAACTACAAAGTAATTGGCGGTGAATAATAGTCCGTTACAGTTTTGTGTTAGCCCGCAGTAAGATGTCGGGGCCATGACAAGCTCGATGGCGCTGGGCGTGTCCCACAACGTGTTAGGACACTCGTCTTGTCCTCCGATGCATTCGGTTTTTGGGGGGGGAGAAGTAGGATAAGCCAACACGATCCCAGTGATGTCTACGCTCGCAGGCAACAGAACGGCTCTGGATGCTAAGAGGATGATGTCGAATGCGTTGAACAAATCTGACCCTGATATGTTCACCGCTACGGTCAACGTCGAGGGGGGGAGTTCCCATGTATCGTTTAGGTAACCGCCCGACTTGAACATTCCACCGAATAGAAGAACATAACCATCCGCCTGATCATAGGTAATTGATGAGTAGGACCTTTGTGGAGGCGTGGAGTTTGGAAGATTCATCCAGTAATCGTCAGTGAATGCCCAGGTATCGCCGAGGAAATTACCGGTATTATATCCTCCGAACAAGACGACAACCGCGTCACCATAATCATAAGCCATAGCCGCATACGCTCGTGGGAAGGGCGACGAGGAGGCTGAAAGTTGTGTCCAGCTACCCGCGGAAAACGTCCAAGTGTCACCCAGATAGTTTGTACCACCAGTCCACCCCCCGAACAGGACCACATAGCCATCAGCCGAAGCCGGGTCGTCTGCTGCCGATGCACCGGATCTAGCAGAGGGCGAGAGGGAGGGTAAGAGTTTTGTCCACGTGCCCGCGAAAAACTTCCAAGTGTCTCCTAGAAGTCCGGGGGCGTTATATCCTCCGAACAGGAGCACATAGCCATCAGCCGCATCATAGACCATTGCTGAATCGGCCCTTGCTGAGGGTCCGGAAATCGAAAGTTGGGTCCAGATACCACTGGAAAACTTCCAAGTCTCCCCTAGATATCCGCTGGTATTGTTTCCTCCGAACAGGAGCACATAGCCATCAGCCGCATCATAGACCATTGCCGAATGGGCCCTTGCTGAGGGTCCGGAAATCGAAAGTTGGGTCCAGATACCACTGGAAAACTTCCATGTGTCGCCCAGATAATTTGTACCACCTGCGTATCCTCCGAACAGGAACACATAGCGGTCAGTTGAAGCTGAATCGTAGACCATTGAGGCCGATGTGCGCACTGCAGGAGACGGATTCAACGAAGGGTTGGACCAAGACAGGGGGGCTCCCACGAACGGTAGAGGAGGTGGGCATCCGGTCGTGCCGGGGTGTTCGACACAAACCGTTCCAGTCGTTCCGGATGAATGGATCCCCTTGGTTAGCCAGGGGACCGCGAGGAGTATCAGCAGGCAGAGGATCGCTGTTCGGAGGACTCGAGTCTTCATCAGCAATCATATCCTCCTAGTGGATAGGCTGGCAGGCATCCAACGCCGTTGGCTCCAGATGCAGGGAATAATGTTGTGGTGCCCTCGTAGAGCCACAGACTAGATAGAGGCGCTACTCCTGTAGGAGGAGGTGAAGTCGCCCAGTTGTACGGGGAGATCCAGTTTACCGAAATCATTACGTATGCGATGTCCTCCTCTATCATTTCTACCGGGACACCGCACGTCTGTCCGGGAAGTGCACTACAGCCGTTGACTGAAGACGGGGTAGTGAAGCCTCCAGCCCCGATACCCTGCTGGTAGTGAGTGCAGGAAGAAGAGGGAGGCGAGGCAGTAATGGTGTTTGGTGTCTGTCCGTAACAAGGATTGATTTGGTTGAAGAGCAAGTTGTTGTCGTGGAAGTTATCGCCGGTCATGCCCGACCAGATCCAAAGAGCCAGAACACCGCTGCTTCTGAAGTACTCCTGTTCGAGGACAGAGCCCGGAGCATAACAGCTAGTCAAACTACACCCGAACCGGGTTAGAGCGAAATCCCCACCAACGGGCGGTGATTGAGTGTTGCTCGAGGAACATCCCGTGCCGAGGGTTCCAATGGGAACCGACGAGCTAGCACCCGTGTTCTGACAGGACCAAGGACCAGAGCCTATCAATTGGCCGTTCGCGATTGGGTCGAAGCCGGCAGTCGCCCTGCCCGGAGTAGAGCTCATGGACGAAGGGGGAAAACTGCCACAGCCAGGGCCTGTCATTGGGAAGCACGCAGGAGTCGGGGGCGACCCCGGGGGCGACCCCGGAGTCAGGGAGTAGATGGTTGGAGTGCAGAGCATAGAAAAACAGGAGGCCACGGCGCTAGCCCAAGCTGTGGAGCCGGCATTCGACCAGTAGTATCCTGGAATTATCGTCAGTGACCCTACGTCTCCGATCTGGGCAGTGGTAATGGTAGTTGGCATGATGTTGAGGTCAATATCGAATGTGGTAGGATTCAAGATGGTTATGCCGGTAACTGAACAGCTTGGACCGCTGGGACAGTTGAGGAGGCCGCTGGAGGGAAGCTGTGGCGCTAGGGTCGCCATGAGCGATTCGTAGCTGAATGCCACGTCCCAGGCTGTTAGTTTGCGTCCATCCTGCCAATATATGTCAGGTAGGAGGGTGTTCCGAATAGCCATGGATGTCGAAGCCGGCGGGGTGTAGGTCAAAGAGGAAGCGGGGATATTCAAGTGCTGAAACACCATCCAGTCGAGCAGTTCCGCTCGGTCCACCGGGACGAATCTGTAGAGCTGGTCGTAGACATTGCGAAGAATATACAAATCCTGCGCGGTAGTCGCTCCGTAAGGATTCAAGCTGGTTGTGGTCGCTGAGAATCCTTGACGGAAGGTTCCGGGGGATAGACGCGGCAGGGTGCAGGCGGCTTGGAGACAGGATCCGTCGGAGTACGCGTTCAAACTCGTGAAAAAGTTGAATGTTCCAGTCGCAGACACACCGCTGTCGATAATTCGCTGCCAGTAGCTGGTATAGCAGTAATTGGTGGATGGTGGTGTGAGCACATAGTTCGGCGCAACGCAATTAGTCGTTGGGACCGGCGCTACATCCATGGCGTCGATCGTCGGCGGACTTGCAAACAGAGCCGCTTGTTCAGAGCTTGCGCTGCTGAATATTGGGATACTCAATGTGTTGCTGGACGGACCAGCAGGGACCCAGTTCGTCGGGCTCGCGACGCTTATCTTCGCACCGACGAGAGTCCAGTCCGCGTATCCGCCACCCGCGTTTGCTTCTACGAAAACCCAATAATTACCCGCAGGGGGTCGGTTGAATCCATCTACGACAAGACCCTGCGTGAAGCTGCATTTCCTATTCGCAGTAAAATCGTCCACAAGGGCCTCGAGCGTACCGCCATTGATTTGAGGCGAATAGCTCGTCTTGAGCCCGATCACGTCGTTGGGCATTGGAGCGGGAGTACCAATGCTACAGCCTATACTCGCAGGATGAGGGTTAACTAGAGCGCATCCTGGGTTGATGACAAACAGATTAAACTGGAATGAACTACCATAGAAGGGATCCCACTGGAGGGCGAAGAAAGGTGTGGTCGAGTTGGGGAAAGACAGAAGACTGCCAAAATTCTGGGTCCCATACTGGCAAAGGCCACCGGCGCCTGGAGAAGCTCCTGGAATGCTGTTGTTCAGGTAGTTTAGCGAGCCGGTGCCGTTCTGGACGAACATCATTGTGGTGAATCCGTCGGCAACTCCGGCCCCGTTGGGGGTTTGAGTATAAGTGCCGTTGATGGATACGAGGGCAGTCGAATTTTGATAGTTGAGCGCGTGCCAGCCAACTCCACCGTAAGTAGGTGAATTAGGCATCAGCTGCAGACCCACAGTGGTGCATGTGGGGTATCCGCCAGCGGTGCTGGTAAAGTAGAATGGGTTAGGTGGCATAGGAATACATGGGTTGGAGGTAGCAGCCACGGCAACCGCTTCGCGCTGGATGCCTGTTATTATTGCAGGAAGAGCGAGGAGAATGATGATTACGGGTACGACCGGACTTAACTTCTTCATGACCGCTCGAGCCTTTGTCCTCCTCTGAATATTATCTGGGGCTTTTCCCGCGGGCTCAAAGCGCATTGCTGACCCTGATTGGAAAAGAAGAGGGCTTTGTTGCGAACAATCGAGGTTTTCGCTCGTGTCCGGCTGAATAACTTCGTCTCGAATGAGTCTAGGTCGTCAAAGGCCGGATCGGAACTCATTTTGCCCTGAATCTTTTTTCAGAGGTCCATGATGGCAATTTTTCGAGGACTAGCCGTGACGAACATTTATTCTAGAATCGGAGAGCAGAAAACTTCGTTAACCAAAATTCCGTGACCGATAAAATTTCGATTCAGGAAGGAATTTTCAAGGTCAACCCGTCGACTATTCGTTTTACAGGCTCCTTCTCGTAGGATATCCGAACCTTTACGATATTTCCCCCTCTTCCCCGACTTCCGGGAAAAACTCGGAACTCGACAATTCCCCTCTTCACAAGCTTTTGAAGGGGCTTTCCAAAGGCGTGTTTGTACCTAGCGTCTCCATAGACCCGGCTCCTAGGAATCTTAAGGGATCTCACAATTTCTAAGAGACCACGCCAACCAGCATGTTCGAGAGAGAGCCGGCGTCTCATGTAATCCTCGACAAAAGCATCTGCGAGGAACTTCATCATTGGAGAGTGCTGAAAGATGTCCTCTGCACGAGCTTGAGGAATCTGATCGAATGTCTCGTTAGTCCCGACAAGAATTTCGATTGGGTCGGGTTCGTGGACCCTCCCTTTCCCATTCTCATCAAGATATAACACCCTGGGGTTTATCGCGAGGGATCCTTCGACCTTTGGTTTGATTACGAGGCTCAGTTCTTCACTTTTCGAGGGCTCCAGTCTCTGGCCTGTCAAAATGAGATGCCTTTCTTCCAGAAGAAGCTCTTTCGGCTTCTCCACCAGATCAAAGCCTTCAGGAACTATCCTCTCGACCTTCACCAACTGTGCCGTGTTCATGCCCGCATTAGCGAGCTCAATCTTCAGGTTCACGAGTTCGCCGAGTCTGAGGTTCGTTGGTGACGAAAACACGTTTGCAACAACAAATGCCCCTTGAAGTTTTCCCACACCAACCACTTCTTCCGTTTGAGATGTGGAGGAAGGGAAGACAACTGATGGCATCCCGAAAGAAGTGGCCAAGGCAGCGCTCAATGAGATGGCAAGTTCCCTTTCTTCCCTGACCTTGTCCAGCAATCTTGTGATATGTTCCTTTTTCGCAACCTGCCCAGATTCGGCGAATGAATCTGCCGAGGCTTTAAGCAGCCTCTCTGCTGCTGAATATATCTGGACCTTCTTTTCTTGATTCCTTTCGGTATTAGCCGTACTCAGATACGTGTGAGCTTCAAGGAGACGTTTCGTGGCTTTCGCGTGCTCAGACGCACTATGGAATCCTGCAGTCGTATAACATGCTGATGCACTTTCGAGTCGTTGCATTGCAAGCTGATAGTCCGACACTCTCCCCTGATCGAGAAATATTGACGCGGCTTGGAGTGATGAACAAAACCGGCTGTGCCCCATGAATAGAGTCTTCGCAACATTCGATGGGCTTGAATCTTTAGCTTTCTGGAAGAGCTTTGACGCCGCCTCGTAGAGTTCCGGTGAAGTCTCTGCTTCCGCCCGAGCCATCGTCTGCCACGCTTTGGACATGGTAACGGTGAGATCGGCTTCAACTCTGTCAGGCCCGCTCTGAAGTCGTTGTGCGATCCTCTGAAGGGTCTCGACTGCTCGACGATACTTTTCAGAGGAAGCTCTATGCTGGCCTTTCATGTTCAGGATTCTTGCCTCTTCAAGATCGGCTCTTGCCATACAGTAGAGTTCCCGAGCTTCGAAGTTCCTAGTGAATGCTTCAGCTTCTCTCTTAACTTCCGGACCGTCGAGATCGACCGTGTGGGCCTCGATAGCTATTCTAGATTCGTGAAACTTTCGGGCGGCGGTAATGAATGCTGCCGAAGCATCCTCGCTCTGTTCTCTGCTACTCTTGTCTTCAGCGGTTTCAAGCTGGGCGAGCGCCGATATGCTGGGGGATAGATAGCTCCACTTTCCGCTGGACTTTTGTAGGATTGCTGCTCTGTGATAGCACTCTTCGGCTCCAGCATTGTCGCCGTGCGAATGGTTGTCTCGTGCCTTTTCGATTTCGCTCCGAGCTCGCATGTGAAAGCTTAGTTGTTCATAGAATTCCTTGAGCGAGGGCGTTTTTTGGGCGGCGAGATCGTAGCCGTTAGACGCGAGACTGTAGGATTCACTGGCTCTGACATGATCATTTACCTTCTCGAGAGCGACCCCTGCCTTCCAGTGAGCGAAAGCAACGTGGATCCTTTGATTGACTTTTTCGAATGAGTAGGCTGCGGTCGTGAACCTTTCTGAGGCTCGTCTCAAGTGTTCAGGGTTCAACTCCAGTTCGTATAGTGTGACATACATGTCTCCACACTCAAGTTGGTACTTTCCAAGGAAACCCCAGTATGGGCTAGGCCCCTCAGAGGCCCAGTTGAGGACTATCATGTCTCCACAACACAGCCTTAGGCATGCTTCTTTGAGCCGAATTGCCTTCGAAAGAATTCTTGTTTTCGCTGTAGCGGTTTGAACAAGAGTCAGGTGTTCGGCTTCGATGTCGGCGAGATAGTTCTCGTCCAAACCTCTGTTCCAGAGATTGCTGAAACTAGAGAGCTTGTGGTTTAGAGTCTTCGACTTATTTCTGTAGGATAACGCTCTTCCAAGAAGCGCCCTTTTTCTACTCGGGTCTTCTTCGATTTTTGCAATTGAGGCGAAGACCTTGCTAGCAACATGACTCGCAGTCGCTATAGCTTCGGGCATTCCCGACTTTTCAGAGTCTGCGATCTCATTGGGTACCTCCTTCAACGCGAGCTCTAATAGAGCAAGCTTGTTTGCATTCAGTGTTTCAGATTGCGCCGTGTGCCAATAGTGCTCGGCGTATGGGGAGATTACCATGGTGGTACTACGGCGAGGGATTCCCGTGGAGATTGGAGAGAATGTTTGGTTAGATTCTGTGGTTAGTAGCTGCCACCTCTTTGCCAGGGTGTCAGATTCTGACAGATCTTCGGTAGAGGTTGCTCTGTAATGGAGATGGTGAGCCAAGTAGTCAAGGGTTGAGCTTATGATACGCTTGTCCCCTGTCTGTTTGGCGTATTCGAGCGTTTTTTCCAAAGTTGCAATTGCCTTGTCCGAACCCAATATTCCCAAATCCGGCGTTGCGAACTTCGACTGTGTAATCATTTCAAGGAGTGCGGCTTCTTCTGAGGCTTGCAAGGCTCTTCGCCAGAAATCGTCCGACTTTTTGATGAGCTTCTCTCTTCCAGCAAAGTCCGAAAAGTACGCTACTGCACCCAAGTAGGTGGAAGTGATAGTGTAGGCGCAGGCTAGTTCTTTTGGATCGTCATTATCAGAAAGACTTTCGATGGCTTCTTCGCCGAACGTGATCGCCTGTCGTACCATCAGCCGCCTGTTGTCAAGGTTCCATTCGTGAGCGCTCCGCAAACCGGGAATCGAAGCCAGCTGATTGTAAGTTCTGCCGAGGCCTATCTTGTCCCCCCCTTTCCGAAAGGCAGCGAGAGAGCTGAGGGTCAGCTTCCACGCTTTCGACAGGAGCCTCTTCCTCTCCTTGACTTTGTCGGAAACCCAGTAAGAAATGTAGCACTTCATCGCTCGACATCGGAACGCTTCAGCGTCGCGACCTGATTCAGTGTACAACGGTATCGCGCGACTGTAAGCGACTATGGAACGCTGAATTCTATCGTGAAACTCGTCCCTGCTGTCTGACTGCATTGAGGCTCTGAAGAGCGAATAACCTAAATCTTCGAGAAGCACACTCCTCTTTACAGGGTCTGATGAGTCCTTCAGAGCTTCCTCCGTAGATGCTGCTCGCTCTACCCAGTCAAAGCCTCGTTTCTTATGATCTCGACGCTCTTGCTCGCTAGCTGTCGAAGCCATCATCAGTCGCGCATCGAACGCAATACAGCGTATTCGAAGTCCAACACTTAACAGCCTTGCGGTCTACCCACTCGCGCAATTAATTCGACTGAGTTATGCGCCATTTTCTAGCCTGCTCTGAGCTTTCTGCAAAGAGATGCGATTCCATTTGGAAATCATAGACTGTACTTCCCCTCAAGAGGCTCGACCATAAAATAGCGAAACATCTGTCAGAGTGTGTATTCTACCTCATCCTAGCAATAGCTTCCCATGATTTGCGGCCTACGAACCTCCCGTTCCATATCGAAGTGAACGTGAAGTGAAACTTGTCCCTGCTGTCTTACCTCAGAAAAGATGCCCGTTTTCAAGCCTAGACAAACTCAATCGGCAATATTGAACAGGTCTTTTGCATCTCACCTCCCCCACCATACGTTTCCAGCTCGTAAAGTGTGAAGGATCTCTGGAGAAACGACATCCCCCCAAGGGTCGAGAAAAGATAACAAGAAAAATAGTTGGTAGAAAACGAAAGATAAAATCTGGGTCAATTAGATAGCGGAACTGTCCGATTCGGGATCCTTGCATAGTGTGCACGTCCGGGCCTATGGATTTCCAAGATCTCATCATAATTGAACCGCTGACAGATTTGGCCCAACGACGTAAGGATTCAGCTTATACGACCAACCTGTTTCGATTCCTTGAAGCATCTCGCCCCGAAACCCTAGCCCTTTAGACACTTTCTTGCGATTTCTCCCCCGTATAGCCCCTTATACTAGGAAGGCGAAACCTATACTGTTCCCGATGGCAAACGGTCTCGACCTAACCACCATAACCTCCGTGCTCTCCGTTACAACATTCATCATCGGAATCCTACTAGGTGTGATTATCAAGAGAGCGATCAAGCTCGCCCTAGCTATCGTAGCATTGGTCGGACTGCTCGTGGTCACAGGCTACCTCAACTTCGCCTGGAGCATGCCCTCAGCAAATACAATCTACTACGTCTTCAACGGGGCACAACCAGTAGCCGCCCAAGCAGTCGGACTCGCTAGCCTGTTACCGATATCCTCAGTCGCATTTCTAGCAGGGGCCGCAATAGGACTCTGGAA
>Ga0066700_10000531_pt1 | contig 14056 bp, 16 predicted proteins | sample GraSoiAngelo_149_FD_66460 | JGI IMG/M metagenome (GOLD analysis project Ga0066700, IMG submission 66460) | Grasslands soil microbial communities from the Angelo Coastal Reserve, California, USA - 14_1009_09_30cm | ecosystem: Environmental > Terrestrial > Soil > Grasslands | place: USA...
AGAATAGCCGGGATTATTGAAAGAGCAGATTCACGTCACGGGATGACCTGACTCGCGTTCTAGAAGGGTCTCACTAGTCAATGGCTACGAGAGCCGCGTAAAAGTGTGAAGGAGTTTTTTTGTTTTGGACATGCCCCCGGGGGGGTCGCATTTTAGATAACAGAAAAAGAATAGTTAAGCGAAAAAGGAAAAATAACAAATCTGCTCGTCTCCAATGGTGAGGAGTTCTCCAAAGAGCTCCTTTGTGTCGTAAGGATCAACTGCTTTTGAGATTTTCCGGATGGGGTCTCGCCAGTCGAAACTGATGTGGGCGAGTCTATTGGTTCTAGGCTCAGAATGGAACGGTCGACTGTTTCTCTGATCGCAGATTAAGCGTGGAGGTCAGCGTGAAGATCTCGTGATCTCAAATCGCATGCTTGGATTTGCGATCGGGGCTTGTTCTGAACGATTTCTCCGACTGGAAAATGTTATCTTTTCTACTCTGAAAAGTAGTTTTGAGCCCCCGAACTCCTACTATTCCTACTCTAAAAAATATGTTCTTGGTTGATGAAAACCCTGAAAAACGTAGAGGCAAACATGATAAACGAGACCCATTGGAGCGCCCCAACCTCCCAGATCCACTACGACCCCGACCCATAGAACCCCTACCCTCACCACTCAGACCCGGACAGTACATCGGACCACGAGAAGAAGAACTCGGAAGAATACTCAGAGAAATACTAGACAAATTAACATTGATCGAAAACAGACTCAAAACGATCGAAGAACAACTCAAGACAAGACACTGACCGAACTCACCGTCTCATAGAATCTTCACTATTGGAATATTCCAACTCCGACTTCGCAGCCATTACGAAATCGTTCTGGCTCAGACCCTTAATCGCGCGCGTTGATAAAACCACCTTGACACGACGCCACCCGATGAAGAGATCCGGATGATGTTTCTCCAGCTCAGCAATCTTACCCAGCGAATACGCAAAATCAAGACCCGCCGGATAGGATTTGAAACGAAACTCCCGCTGAATCGCACCCGACTGGAGAATCCATCCCGGTAAATCCTTCAAGCGCTCAGTAGCCTCCTCGACCGTGAAAGGTTTCGCATCATTACAAGGAACAACCTTTCCAGACGCCAGACGACGGATTCCTTCGGTGACGGACGCGTTTGCCATAGCAGTAAGACGCTCGACACTGTGAAAAGGTTTCTAGTATCCAAGTCTAGAAGAGAAGAATTATCTTACGTTCGAGCGGGAAGGATGCTTGATGTTCAGAGATGAGAGGACAAAACTAGTGCCGACCAATCTAGTTCCGAGCCCTCCCAATTCCCTGAACAGAAAAAAGGAAGCTCAGCTCCCAGCACGAGTCGACGTACTGGTGCCCAGTCTGAAAGGGCTTTCCAGCGATTTCGTGGAGCACGTTCGGAGTCGAATCCCAGTTCACTGTATCCTCACCTCGTCATTAATCGGACCCGCAAGAGCCCGGCAGGAACTAATCGAACGCGTGGACACCGATTGGTTCGCGTTCGTTGACGACGACGTCAAGCTGAGGCATGACTGGTGGTCGACGGTGACTGGAATGGTCGGGCCAGATGTGGGTGGTGTTGAAGGCCTCTGGAGCTATCTTGCTGGAGACAAGAGAGTTGACGACTATACCCGTGCAATGGCGCGGTTGGCAGGGTTTCTGAGACGAGAATCTTGGAGGGACAGGATTGACCGAGCCTTCACCGGAGATACGCTAGTTAGGACTGAAGCTGTTAGGAATATTCACATGCCGAATATCCCTGTTTGGGAGGATGAGTACATCCGACGCTGGGTCGAGAAGAACGGCTTCAAATGGCTCAGAACACATCACGTAGTATGCGATCATCTTCGGACCTACAATCTGAAACCATCATACAATGTGGGGAGGTACGGCTATTATCTCGGACGATTGAACCCGAGGACCCAACTCAAACGAGTAGCTCAACTGCCGGTCAAGGTCCTATTCGCCATGGCTTACACGGGAAACATTCGCACCGGGACCTTTGCAGTTGAGAAAGACCTGAACATCCTCAGAGGCGTCCTCCAAGCATACGTTCAGCGAAACAGCGGCTCCCCACTCTATGCCCTGGCGCAGCCATGAGAATCGTCCTCGTACATCCACGAATGAGCGTAATGGGAGGCGGAGAACGGGTCGCAGTACATTCGATAAAGGAGGCGTTGAGAGAAGGGCACGAGGTGTATCTCGCATGTGAAAGATTCGACGTTGATGGGTTCGAGGATTTTTTCGGGGTCCAGGGTTTGCTCGACAACGTTCGACTTCTCACTTATCCGCCTTTTCGGCCGGTGATACGGAGAGCTGTGCTCTACCAGAGACTCATCTATCATCAGCTAAGGTTGCGAGGCATAGTCTCGAAGAGGCCACGGTTTGATCTGATATTGAATACTGCGGAAGTGGCTAACCAGCCGGGCGGCCGATTACCCGCAATAGAATACTGCTACTTTCCCGATTATTTCAGCCACTTAGAAACTAACTCTCTCCCTAATCTCTGGGAGCTTTACTATAGGCCCGCCAGGGTATTCTACCACTCGCGAGTCAGCCATATAGACCGCCTGCTGGCGGTCTCGGACTACACCCGAGAATTTGTCAAGGAGACGTGGAGACGAGACTCCACCACTCTTTATCCTCCCTGCCCCGTAGACTTGTACAGCGGTCTTCGCGATGATCCTAAGGAGAATTTGGTCATTACTGTGGGTAGGATCGGGCCCGAGAAGCGTATGGAGCTGTTTCTAGAAATAGCACGTCGAATGCTTCACGTAAAATTTGCGATAATCGGAAGCGTGTCCGAGGACAAAAAGTCCTATTCTGACATGCTAAAGAAGGCTGCTCCAAGCAACGTTTCGTTCGTATTAGCGCCCCTAAGAAAAGTGAAGGATATTCTGGGGAGGGCGAAGGTCTACGTTCACTCCGCTTTGAATGAGCATTTCGGAATCACGATTGTTGAAGCGATGGCTGCTGGATGCGTACCTGTAGTTCACAATAGTGGTGGACCGCGCGAGATCGTCACGAACAATGTCGGTTACAAGTGGAGCACAGTTCCCGAAGCGTCTTCGCAGATCGCGGATCTGATAGGTGATGATGCTCTGAGAAGAGAATTCTCGAAGGTCGCAGCCGCTCGCTCGAAGCTGTTTGGACCCGAGGCCTTCGAGTCAGGACTGGCGAGGGTCTTGGGCGAGTTTCAGCGATCGCCTGGAGATGATCGCGGAGCAAGAGTTGCGAAGACCCTGCAGACATCTACTCCAGGAGCGTAGTCTAGCCATTTTGCATGGTAATGACGATTCGTCAAGAGAGAGTCCAGCTCATCTTTTCGCTCTCCGCTGTGTAGTTCTATCATCAGATTAGTGACGCGTCCTTCATCCAAGGACTTCATTGCCCCTTTAAGGACCATGAACTCAGCGCCTTCGACATCGATCTTCATCAAGTCGACGCGCCCGTTCCCGAGCAAGTTATCCACCGTATCTGTTTCGACCTCGACGAAAGGAAGTGAACCGCCTCCCTTTCCATCGTCGCTCCTCTGTTGTGCGATCCTAGCTGAAGGAATCAGACTGTTGCTGGAACCGATTGTCTTTTTCCGAACCTCAGTGTGCAAATATAGTCTGGACTTTCCGATAGCATCAGAGAGCGCAACCGGGATAATTTGGACATTCTGACGGTGGGCCTTGGCAGTCTTCCGCATCAATATATCCACAGCATCAGGGTTAGGTTCGAATGCTCTGACTTGGTCGAAGTTCTTGGCGAGCATGAGGGTGTAGTATCCCGTATTGGCTCCTACATCCCAAAATTCATGCCCAGAGAGCGACAGTAGGGCCTGTCGTACGCCAATCTCGTAATCACTCGTGTATGAGTGGCCGTGGCGTATGGGATAGATCAGCTTCCACTTCAAGATCCATCTCCAGTCGGGGACTTTCACTCCTAGGATCACATCATCTACGAAATCTGCACTTGCACACTTCGACTTAGCTTATTGCTCATCCGACGGCATCGAGACGAGCTTGGATGCCTGTTTTCTTCGATTCGTGGCTGATGCCCGAAACATCTAATTTGGACAAGTATCCGCTCTTCACTGAAGCCAAAAGGGTCCATTTGATCTTCCGTAAACGTCCCCCACAATGGTCGATCTCGGACTGGCTGAAACATCTTGCCATCTCTTGGAATTGGAAATTTGTTGATGAGAACGTTGTCAAGATTGGACCATATCAGCTCGAGCTTACTCCATACTATTTCGAACTACTATGGCGGGAATGGCAGGCGTGGAAGAATTGGTATCTCCCACCTTGGTCCCTAAACGGGAAGACGGTGCTGGACGTCGGAGCTGGTTGCGGTGAAACTGCCCTCTTCTACTATTATCACGGCGCAAAGAGAGTGATTGCTGTAGAGCCTCAAACCTCTCTAACACCCCTACTGAAAAAGAACATGGAGCGTAACAGATGGGACATGCAAGTTGTCGAAGGTCTATTCCAACTATCTATGCTAGAATGGAATTTCGACTTCATGAAAATGGACGGAGAAGGATGTGAGGACCTACTATTGAAGGCTGAGAGAATTCCACATTGCGCAATTGAAGTACACGAAAAGGCGGTCTTGGACAGTCTTACCCGAAGATTTGAACTCAAAGTCTTGCCCCAGAAAGAGAACTGGATCATCCAGAACTTTCTCGAACCCATGAATGATACCGCCCCATGAGATTGACCTAATGAAACACCCCGAATCATGGAGCAGATTGCTTCGTCGCCTACTGCCCGTAACTTATCATGTTGGTTTGGACAACATATGGGTGTCGGGTCGTGGCCTTTAGTGGGCGGAGGTTGTGAGCAGTCAAGTTCAAAGTGGTAAGACTAGGGACGGACTACCTTGGGAAGATTGACGATTTCTCCGCTGCGAGGAATTCCTTCCTCTCAAAGCATGAATGGGTGCTTTTCATTGACAATGATGAAGAAGCCAGCGTGATGCTCGTGAACTATCTGAATCAGTTGGATCCCCAGTTTCCTTATTACTGGATAAGACGAATCAATTTGCATAACGGGAGATATCGTGAGGCCTGGAATCCGGACTTTGCCCCTCGTCTCGTGTCAAACCGGGTCAAGTTTGCCGGACGGGTCCACGAGAAAATTACTCCGAAAGATCCGCACGGAATCATAGACTATCCAATAATACACAATCACCTAGGTCCATTTACGTACAAGAACCTCTGGTATCAGGACTTGCCTGCTTACCGCATATGGATCGGCGTAAAGAAGGCTCTTCAGGTGACTCTAAACAGATGATGACCAATTTGAATTGCATTGCCATCTGCAATTTTCTAGGTATCCATCGTTCCACATGAGTGCCCTAGATGCTCACGATAATTACAGTGACGTACAATTCTAAGCGGGAGATCGAGCGTTTTCTTATCTCCCTCTCCGACATGCTGAAGAACGGTTCCATAATAGCGGAAACGAGAATTTGGGATAACGCCTCTTCGGACGGAACGGGGCAGTGTCTTCTGAGTTCTCAACGAATTCTTCCCGCTCTTAGAATGAACCTCAACCTTTCCCCTAAGAACGTAGGCCTTAGCAAGGCAGTAAACTCGGAGATCGCGAGTTCTGAGGGGGAATGGGTACTTCTGTGCAACCCTGATGTGGAGTTTTCCGATGAGGTTTCTAAGATACTAGAATACGCGGCATCACATCCGAAATACGGCTTCGTACCAGACTTCAAGAATCCTGACGGTACGACCCAAAGATCAATACATCGACGTTTCCCCAGTTTTACGAGGATTTTTTTCGAGTACACGTCTCTTGGGCGATACGCGTCTCGTCTCCTACCATTCGTTCGAAACGACTACAAGTATTCTCATACAAGATTCAGTTGTCCTAGCATCGTTGAGCAGCCTGGTGGAACCTTTCTTCTTCTCCACAGAAAGACACTGGCCCTTCTATCCAAGGATGGAAAATTGTATGACGAGAGATTCCCGGTGTTCTGGAATGACGTTGACATGTCCATGCAGGCCAGGGTTGAAGGTGTGAAATTCGTAATCATTCCAGAGGTGAGAATTCTCCACGGGTTTGGACACTCTGTCAAGAGCCTCGATCGCGAAATGCTGTTGATGCTGTATTTTGGGAAACATGGGCTAATCGGGTTTGCCAACAAGTGGAAGCTTCATCCCGGAGCGATTCAAACAATTCTCTTTCTGGACTCGATTTTTGCCGTGGCTCTCGGTTTCTTGGCAAGAATCGCTAGGCGCAGGTCTCGTGATACGAGTGTTGGAGGGCCAGCTCGTTCGGTACCTACACTGAGGTCACGCATCGTGAAGTTCTGGTGCAGCCTTCGTTGATGACACTGAACGTTGGATGCGGTCAAGATGATTGGGGCGAGGTTCGTGTCGATGTGGACTATGAGACTCAGACGCACATTGAATCAAAACTTAATGTCAGAGCAGACGCCCATCATCTTCCCTTTCGTGATAGGGCATTCTCTTTTGGACGCTGTTGGCATGTTTTGGAGCACCTCGACAACCCTGCGCAAGTGCTCTTGGAGCTGTGGAGAACTTGCGAGAGATTTGATGTTCGCTTTCCAGTAGACGAAGGATATTACATGCAGATGGTTATCGGGTTTCTGAACCTTGATTTTCAATTGTTCCTAGGGGCCTTTAGGACCTTAAGAGGTCGCTTTCACCTTTGGAGAATAGGCCCATCTTTCGTGGAAAGATCATTGAAAGCCCAAACCAAATATTCTCTGAGCTCCTCGACAATATCTGACCGTTTCATCGGTTATCCCAGCCCACGAATTCTTCTGTCCGGGAGAAAATCTAGGTTATTCAGGCGATTCTTCAAGACACCGATCGGGAAATACTACTATGAGTGGAAAGTAGAGGTTAAAGCTGGGCAAGTAGGTACACAAGGAGGGCGCATTATCCGATCGCATACGGAGAGGGGATTGCGCGTGGATGGAGGCACCTTGATCTAGGAAGCTGAACCAACGATCTCCGGCTCGGGAAATGGTATGATGAATCTTCCCCCCGACTCTAGATAATCTCGCTCCTTGGATATGATTTCATCCTTAAAGTTCCAAGCCAGAAGTAACGCAAAGTCGGGAGCGACCTTTCGAAACTGGTCAGGGGCGACGATAGGGATTCGGACTCCCGGAATGAATCTCCCTTGCTTAAACGGCGTTGTATCCGTTACGAAGTCGAGTATTGAATTGTCGATGGAACAGTAATTCAGGAGAATAGTTGCCTTCGCAGGAGCACCATAGCCCGCGATTCTCTTTCCATCTGTCTTTAGACCCCGTAGAAGCTGTATCAACTTTCCCCTAATCTCTTCTGCGCGGTGAGAAAACTGTTCCAGTGCATTGAAGTCAGCTCCTCTTTCTTCAGCATCAAAAACTCGGTCCAGTGCCTCCAAGTGCTTTGGGTAAATATGTGGATGGGCCGCTAGTCCTCGAAGACTTCCGCCGTGAATCTCAGGAAAGTACTCGAGGTCAATGAGTTCTAGGCCATGCCTATTCAGGACTTCGGATAAGGGTTTGAACCCGAAATAAGAAAGATGTTCGTGGTAGACTATGTCGAAATTGAAGCGACGAAGTACGTTGACGACCCAGGGAACTTCGAAAGCGAAGACCCCCTTGGATCCTAAGAGCTTTTCGACAGACTCAATGAAACCATTCAAATCTCCAATGTGAGACACGACGTTATTCGCTGTTATGATTCGCGCCTTGCCTCTTCCAATTCTCTCCACAGATTCGGGACCAAAATACTCGTTCAGGGTTTGGATCCCGGATGCGATTGCCAGACTCGCTACATTGCGAGCTGGTTCGATACCAAGAACCGACGTACCCTGCCGTTTGAAAGCCTTCAACAAAGTCCCGTCGTTGCTTCCGATGTCGACGACGAGGTCCCCAGCATTTATCTCAAGTCGCTTCGTGAGCTCTTCTGCATATTCGTCGAAGTGAACCAACGACGTGTTGGCGGTCGCAGTTAAGAATGCATAGTCATCAAACATTTCTTTCCTGTCCACAAGATCGAGAAGCTGAATGAGTCTGCAATCATTGCAATAGAATACTCGGAGCGGAAATCTCGGTTCAGGAGTCGGATCGCTGGCCTGCCGTTGAGATATGAATGAATTCGCCAGAGGGAGTGAACCTAGGTCGAGTCCGAGTCTGAGCTTCGTACTCCTGCAAGCTCTGCATCTGGCTTGGATTGACTTTACAGACATGGCTCCGCCTAGGCGACACATGAACACCGCGTTGCTTTTAATAAATGCTAAAATGTCGAAGTTGGCTATGCTGCCTGGCGTAATCGTTCAGGACATCAATAAGTCAGTCGATGAACGAGGATTCTTCGCGGAAGTTCTACGAGACGACTGGAAAGATATCTTAGGGGACGACAAGATTGCGCAGGCGAACTTGTCGATAAGTTATCCAGGAATGATCAGAGCATGGCACCGGCACAAAAGAGGTCAGGTAGATTATTTGGTCGTCCTTGACGGCACGATGAAGATTTGTGCCTATGATGACAAAGAAGGCTCTCCGACCAAGGGGCAACTCGCAGAAATCATAACAGGCCGGGAAAAACTGCAGTTGGTTCGCGTGCCAGGGTACTATTGGCACGGCACCAAGACACTGGGTGTCAAACCGTCGCTAACGCTCTATTTTGTAAGCCATCTGTATGATCACAAGGATCCCGACGAGGAGCGAAGACCCTGGAATGATCCAGGGATCGTTGACCCAAAGACATCGAAGCCATTCGATTGGAACAAGCCTTCCTTCAAGTAGCAGAATGCGTCCAGAGTCAGCGGAGCCCTCCCGCCGAACTCTCAGGTCTGAAAGGAATGTGATTTCAAAGGTTCCCTGTGGCCATGACCTGTCTCTTCATTTCTATGATTCCCTCTTCGGCCGTGAGAAAGCGCATTCCCAAGGCTTTCTCCGCCTTCTCCACTCGCAAGCAACAGTTTTTGGGCCTTTCTGCTTGTTGCTCGAATTCACTTGTAAAGATGGGCTGGACCAGCTTAGTGGAATAACCAAAGATCTGTGTAAGTTTGATTGCGAACTCGTAGCGGCTCAGACAGGATCGTCCAGCTGTGTGAAAAAGGCCATTTTCAGTACTCTTTGCAAGTCTCAGCAGTGCCTCCGCAAGGTTGTCAGCGAAGGTTGGAGAACTATACTGATCTCTGATGGCCCTCACCGTTTCATTATTCCTTAGCTTGTCCAGAACGAACATCGCGAAGTTCATCGGCTTGGTCGACCCAGAAGGAGCCCCGATGACTTGAGAATGCCACCCATGGATAACGCTGGGTCGTGCTATGGCATAATTCGACAGGCTTGAAACGACTTTCTCAGCCTCCAGCTTTGTCATCGAGTAGTAATTAAGGGGATGAGGCGTGTCGGATTCACTGTAGTGCCCATACGTTCCATCGAATACAGAGTCGGTCGATACTTGTATGAGCCTACACTCATTCTTCCGCGTGGCTTCAGCAAGGTTTCTCACCCCTCGAAAGTTCACACTTTCGGCCTGTTCCTTATGAGTCTCGCAATAATCCACGTTTGTCAAGGCTGCAGTGTTCACGATGACCCTCGGCATGATCTCTCCGACCAAACGGAGCGTCTCATCATGGTTGGTGATGTCCAGCTGTGTTGAGTTTGAAAAAGGCGATTTCCGGGAGTACTGAGTATTGTACGCTTCAAAGCCGTAGTTCGCGGCGACAGAAGCTAGTTTCGAGCCAACTAGTCCAGTGGAGCCAATTATGAGAAGCTTGTCCAAGCTCAGATCCCAGTTCGCGCGAGTAGGCTTTTCAAGCTTGAGCTAACCCCTTCCAGCATAGAAGGATGTCAATATCTCAGACAGAGGCGCCGGAACGAATCTTGAAAGATCTGATCGTCACGGGCGGCTTGGGTTTCATAGGCAGCAACTTCATCCATCATATGATCCGCTCCCGTCCAGATCTGAGAATCACAAACATAGACTACGAGGGACTAGGAAGCAACCTGGCCAACGTTACGGAGCTTAGGCGAAACTCTCGTTACAGGTTTGCCAAAGGAAATCTTGCTGACTATCCTTTCATCCGTAAGATCTTGAAAGATGCAAAAATAGTAGTGAACTTCGCGGCGCAGACTCACGTGGACAGAAGCATATCAAACCCAGAACCATTCTTTGAAAGCAACGCAAAGGGCGCCTTCAATCTCTTTCGAGCAGCTCAAGAGAGGAAGGTCGACAGGCTGGTGCACATCTCTACCGACGAAATCTACGGGTCCATCGACTCGGGCTCATTCGATGAGAAGAGCCCTCTGAACCCTTCCAGCCCATACTCGGCCACAAAGGCTGCTGCCGACCTAATGGCGCAAGCCTGGAACATGACCTACAAGTTTCCCGTGATTATTCTTCGGTGCACCAATAACTTCGGACCTCGGCAGCATCCAGAGAAGTTCATTCCAAAAGCAATCATCAGGGCCTTGAATGGAAAAGACATCCCACTTTATGGCGGAGGAAGGCAGGTCCGAGACTGGATCTATGTAGACGACTTTTGCCGCGCCATCGAACAAACTATTGACTGTGCTGAACCTGGCCAAGTATACAACGTCTCGGCTGGCAACGAATTGTCCAACAAGGCAGTTGCAGAAAGGTTGGTCAAGCAGGTCGGCGGGCCTAATGTTAGACTCATAGACGTTGAGGATAGACCTGGCCACGACTTCAGGTATAGCTTGAACTCCGAGAAGGCTCGTCAAAGCCTTGACTGGAAACCCAAGTACTCATTTGATGAAGGGTTGGAGATGACGGTGAAATGGTATCGAGAAAATGTCTCTTGGTGGAGACCCCTAGCCACCGAGAAGGTCCTAGCAGAGAATCCTTGGAAGGAGCGTTGGTAAGTCCACAAGAATTGTATTGACGTTCCGCCATCAGTCGTTAAACGGGTTAAACGGACCGTGTCCCGCCTTCACTTATCTCCTTCAGTCACCGGGAAGCTCCGCACCCCCTGCTCCCTCGGAAGACCCACGTATTGTCCCTCCATCAGGGCGCTAGCCTTGTTGAGAAGAGCTTCTAGCTCCTTTTTCTCCTCGGAGGTCATTGTCTTTTGCTGGTCTAGCATCTTGGCGAGGCCTCTGACCGTAAGGATCCATAGGGGTAAGAATACCTCTTTTTCCTTGCCCGGAACAACCTTGTATATGTAGGGGTTGGCCTCGGTCGCTACCGAGGCGTCAGCGGCATAGGCCCCCGTTCTTTTCATGTGATAGAGGCCCGTAAGAATGCCGACAGGGATGGCCACGAGAAGTCCCACCGCGGTGAATATTCCCAGAGTCGGGAAGATATCGAGGAGGGTTTTGTTTGGTTCCACTCCGAGTCTAAAGAGGACTACAATGTTGCTGGCGAATCCGATGAGGAAGGCCAGGTAGAGATTGTAGCCCTGTCTGAAGTAGAACCAAGCACGAAACAGCGCTTTCCAGAAATTCACCTAATCATCCCCAACTTGGCTGGTTTCCCGACAATCCTTATATCAATATGTGGCAAGAACTGCTACCGTTGAGCCTTTGCAAATACGGATTCTGCTACTACCTCTGATCTGGGGCGCCTTCGGCATCGGAGAAGTATTAGCGCTTAACTATCTCTTCGGACCTGTAGCTAGCAATATTCCGTATCCTGCGAACGATAAGCCGATAGGTGGCTCATACCTCCCCGTCCTCTTCTTCAACGTTGCCGCGCTAGTTGCAGTGATCAGCTTCAGCCTTTTTTCTCTGGGGATCTGGAATATCGATTTCTCAAGTCGGAAAGTTAGGACCGACATCACGGCTCTCGGGATCATGTTCGCAAGCGGAATCCTTGTCTTCTACTATGCCATCTTTCTCTTTCCCTTGGCCGGGGCACTAGTCTATTTTCTCGCCACAAACATAGAGTAACACAATTAATACTCACAGATATTCGTGGACCTGACGAGGAACTAGCGATCGGACCCTCTACTTGCACGCCAAGCAGACCCGACGATCGTGCTCGTCGCCAAGAAACAACTAGAAGAGCCATAGACGATGCTGAAAAAATCCTCAACGCCATCCAGACTATTACTCATAGCGTGGGCTCCATTCTCACCCACCCTTATCGAGGTGGGCTCTCTGGTTGGGGGACGAGTTGTCTTCCTCAACGCTCTCTTTGGAAAGAAATTGGCCGTACCACTACGCTACGCATTCCTGGCCCTCCGAACTCTTTCAGTCCTTTCGAGAGAAAAACCGCGAGTCGTGGTTGCCCAGAACCCACCAATATTCCTACCACTCCTGCTCGTTCTGGCAAGACGTTTCTACCGGTTTAGGCTGATAGTCGACCACCATGCCGTGTGGAGCATGAAGACACTCCGTCAACCCTTTCTGTCGCAAGGGATCGCTGTCCTAGAAAGTTTCGTTTCGAAGAAAGCTGACTCGAACATGTCACCCAACTACAACTGGACCAGAGAGCTTCAAGCTAGGGGAGCAACTGACGCCTTCACATATCACGACTTCATCCCGAAATCGCAAGCAACAACAGGCGGACGCAAAGAGCAGTGGGCCACGCTCCCACTCTCTCTTTTCCGCTTCTTGATAATCGCAGCTCACGGGGGGCATCCCCAAGAACTACTGGAAGAGGAAGTTGCCGCCGTAGGAGGGTTCGAAGGCTATCTCCTCGTAATCACGGGGAAACGGGAAAAGCTTGGACAAAGAATGGCCAGGCTCAATCCCCCGAGCAATGTGGTATACCCAGGATACATTGACAATGCCCATTATGAGGCGCTAAAGAGAAACGCTGACGTGGCGCTGTCGCTGAGCACCGAACTAAACACTGTGCCTCACGCCATACACGAGTATTTGGCGTACGGCGTTCCTACAATAGTCTTGAAGGATTCACTTCTCCGTTCACTGTTCGACGGGGCGATTGTCGAGATAGATGATGCTCGACCCGAGACAGTTAGAAGAGCGTTGGCGAGGATAACTGAGGATTCCGCTTTTCGAGATCAACTGCGTGAGAACATGAATCGCAACTACGAGACACGATCTAGAATGCACTTGGAAGAAGAGTCAAAGCTGAGACGCGTCCTATCTAGTTAAAACCAAGCATCTTCGCATGTCTAGATTCGCTCCCCCTATAGGCTCACGAAGGTGCTCTCGCCCACAACGAACCTTCGCCCTCCGCAAAGCGATGCATGGCTGGAAATGATCTTTGAATCTTTCCCAATGATGCTGTCAACTATTCGCTCCTCACAGTCCACCACAGTCCCATCCAACACGATACTATTCTCGATCTTCGCACCAAGTATCCTGACATAGTTCCCCAGCGAAGTGTTCGGGCCAACACTAGCACCATTACCGATCTCAGAATGGTCGCCTATCACTACAGGCCCCCGCAAAGTCGCGCCCGACCGCACAATGGTTCCTTCACCCAGCTTCATCTCACCGGAGATGGTGACTCCCTCTTCAATCATGCCTCCAATAGAGGTCTTAAGATCTTTCAGGACAAGCTGATTGGCTTCCAGAATGTCCTCGGGACGTCCAGTGTCCTTCCACCAGCCCGAAACTTCGTGGTAAGTTATCTTACCACCCACATCCAACAATCTCTGTATGGCGTCTGTAATCTCCAACTCGTTCCTCCAGCTCGGTTTCAGCTTCTCAATAACAGGAAAAATGGTGGGACGGAGGAAGTAGACCCCGGCCAGAGCTAGGTTACTGATGTACTGTTTCGGCTTCTCCACCAGTTTAACGATCCTCCCTCTTTCTACCAGAACAACCCCAAACCGTTCAGGGTCCTTTACCCGGGTAAGAATGACGCTTGCATCTGCCCCGGATCTCAAGAATTCGTGAGCTAACTCGGGAATGTTGTCCTTTAGCAGATTATCGCCCAAGTGAACAATGAACGGTGAGTCTCCGAGAAACCTCTGGGAGATTAGAACTGCGTGCGCGATGCCCTTGGGTTCCGGCTGGGCGATGTAAGTGACTTTGACACCAAACTTCGAACCATCTCCAAGGGCGTCGACAATTCCCTCCTGCAAAGGTCCCAGGATGACACCTATCTCTCTGATACCGGACGCTCTCA
>Ga0066700_10000537_pt1 | contig 14026 bp, 13 predicted proteins | sample GraSoiAngelo_149_FD_66460 | JGI IMG/M metagenome (GOLD analysis project Ga0066700, IMG submission 66460) | Grasslands soil microbial communities from the Angelo Coastal Reserve, California, USA - 14_1009_09_30cm | ecosystem: Environmental > Terrestrial > Soil > Grasslands | place: USA...
CAGCTGGGATGGAAATCACATCCTATAATCATCATGCGAAGGCTCCTTCCTTTCCAGAAGCCTTGGTCCTCAACCGTAGACTACCGGTTTCGGATCGAGCCTTCGCTCTTATCCAATCAATTCTTTCGCGTACTTTGCGAAAGGGTGGGGACCACGACAGTCGGCACCGTAGGATTTATCGTAACTACTGCTGGTTTTCCAACACCCACCCAATAGACTCCAGCGCACGTTCATAAAGTGAACGCTTATTCCAGGCTTCCAATGTCTGATGTTCAGAGTGGGAGAGGTCCTGCTCAAAATCCTGAGTCAACCGAGTAGCCACCGCGGAATCAAGAGCTGCGAGATTCACCTCGTCATTAATCCCGAACGATCGGTTATCGAGATTGGTAGATCCCACTACCGACCACACACCATCAATGATCGTGATCTTGCAGTGAATCATCGAGGCATCGTACTCGTAGATGCCTGCGCCAGCTTTGAGCAGATCGCCGTAAGCGGCGCGTCCTGAACTGCGGGTCAGAGAATGGTCGCCATGTTTACCGGGAACAATGATCTTCACAGTTACGCCGAGCTTGACTGCGCGCACTAACTCCTGTTGCATGCCTTGGTCCGGCAAAAAATATGGAGTGTTGATGTAAATCGATTTCCGCGCCGCTCCGATGAGAGTTTCGAAAAGAATACGCGAGCGCGTGGATCCTCCAGCAGAAGGAGTACTGACAACCACCATCGCCGGCGTGCGACCTGGATCACGCGACAAGAGAGGGAAGTAATCATCGCCATTCAGGATTTCTCCGGAAGCTTCCAGCCAATTCTCAACAAAAGTTCCCTGAACGTGGAGAGCAGCGTTCCCCTGAACCCGAAACATGGTGTCACGCCAGCGGGGATGGCCACCCTTGGGAAAGCGCCACCAATCCGCAAATCCTGCTCCGCCGACGAAGGCGGTCGAACCGTCCACCACAATCATCTCGCGATGGGTGCGATTATTGGAACGAAACCAATTGTTCCAGCGCAAGGGGTGATACCACTCGATACGTCCTCCGGCCTCAGTCAAAGATTTGAAATAGCGCTTGGAAGTGGAGAAGCTGCCGAGTGCGTCCACCACCAGGCGAACTTTCACTCCGGCGCGAGCGCGTTCTGCCAGAACTTCAAGCAGCCGTCGCGTGACTTGCCCTCTGTGAAAAATGTAGGCTTCGATATTGATGCTGCGCTGCGCCTGCCGCAGACTCGCCAGCTCCGCCTCGTAGAAATTTTCGCCGTTAGGGAAGACTTCAATCTGATTGTTGGTGGTGACCTTCGAATTGACCAGCGGCTCTATTTGTTTCAAGAATGCTTCCGACTCGACCGGCCCGTGTGTGGAAGCAACCAGGGAATAACGCGGACCATGTGAAAACAAAGCGGCCAGGATCCATGTCGTGAATCCCAGGATCGCAATAACGGCCACTATGCGCAGTGCCCGCGACTTTTCAAACTCCATGGCCAGCAGGCTTTCTTCTTTCCTGCCGCCTCGAGCCGGTTTGACTTTGGTAGGCAAGCGCGTCCCTCAATCCCGAGACTCTGATGCACATTGCTCAGATCGGGATGGCGAAGCTCCACCAGCGCCCACGTTTACGCCGGAGGCACCCATGCGCAGCGCCTTGCTATACTAGTGAAGTGTGCCGATCCTGAAGAACATTGCCGCCATCGCCAAAGGCATGTCCATTACCTTCAGGGAGATGTTCGCGCCGACGATTGTAGAGAACTACCCCGACGGCCCCGGCCCCCTGAAAGGCGCCAAGTTTCAAGAGCGCTATCGCGGCGTCCACGTCCTCCAGCGCGACGAGAATGGCCTGGAAAAATGTGTCGCCTGTTTCCTGTGCGCCGCGGCCTGCCCCTCAAACTGCATCTACATCGAAGCCGCCGAGAACACCGCCGAACACCGCCTAAGCGGCGCCGAGCGCTACGCCAAAGTCTATAATATTGATTACAACAGATGTATTTTTTGTGGATATTGTGTGGAGGCTTGTCCTACCGATGCGATTACGCATGGGCACGGGTTTGAGATTGCTACGTTCAATGCCGGAGATTTGATTTATCGCAAGGAGCAGATGCTCGCGGCTGTGCCTGCGCATATGGGCGCGAACGCGGTTTTCAACCGCGCTGAAGTGGCTGCGGGAGCGCCGGCGGCTCCTGTGCCAGGGAGTTGAGATTCAATAGGGGCAAATCAAGGTCACGAGACGCCGGTCCGCAGCGGGCCGGCGTTTGTTTATGAAAATCAGCACTTGGCACTTGGCATTTAGCACTTAGCTTCAAATACGACAATGAGCAACTTTTTACAGACCGTCAATGAGCGTGTCGTGATTTACGACGGCGCTATGGGGACTAGTATCCAGACGCGGAATCCTAGTGTGGATGATTTCTGGGGGAAGGAAGGATGCAATGAGCTGCTGGTGCTCAGCCGTCCTGACATCATCAAGGACATTCATGGCAGCTTTTTGAAGGTTGGTTGCGACGTCGTCGAGACCGATACTTTCGGGGCTACGCGGGTGGTGCTCGCGGAATACGATTTGCAGGATAAGACGGCGGAGATCAACATTGCGGCCGGTAAGTTGGCGAAAGAAGTCGCGCAGCAATTTTCTACTAAAGACAAGCCGCGGTTTGTGGCGGGATCGATTGGGCCGACTACCAAGCTGCCGTCACTGGGGCATATCAGGTTTGATGACATGGTTGCCGGATATGTGGAGCAGGCGAGTGCATTGATCGAGGGCGGGGTGGATGTTTTGCTGGTCGAGACTTCCCAAGACTTGCTGCAAGCCAAGGCGGCGCTGGTGGGTGTGTTTGAGGCCCTGCAGAAAGCAGGGAAGCGGCTGCCGGTTACAGTTCAAGTAACGCTTGAGGCTACCGGAACTATGCTTCTGGGGACGGAAATCGGCGCGGCGCTGACTGCGATCGAACCGTTTGACGTGGACGTAATTGGCCTCAACTGCGCGACCGGGCCAAAGGAAATGAATGACGCGGTGCGCTATCTGGGCGTCAATTCGACGAAATATATTTCTGTCTTGCCGAACGCGGGGCTCCCGCAGAATGAAGGCGGGCGCGCGGTGTACAAACTCAAGCCCGAGGAGCTGGCGCAGTATCACAAGCATTTCATCACAGATTTTGGAGTGCGCATCGTGGGCGGATGCTGCGGAACTACGCCGCAGCACCTGAAAGCGGTGGTGGATGCGGTGTCTGGCGTGGAGCCGGCCAAGCGGGAAGTGAAACCGACGGCGGCTGCGTCGAGTGCGTATACCTCGGTCCCGCTCGATCTTGATCCCAAGCCCCTGATCGTGGCGGAAGAGCTCAACACCACCACGCGCGTGGAGCATTTCAAGAACTTAGTGCGGGGCAAGAAGTATGACGACATCCTGGCGCTGGCGAAGAAATTGGTGAATGACGGGTCACACATGCTCGACCTGTGCTGCGCCATTGTGGGCGAAGATGAGAAGGATTACATCACGTCGATTTTGGAAAAGGTAGCGACGCGGGTACCGGCACCCATTCTGGTCGATAGCACCGAGGCGGATGTAGTTGAAGAAGCGCTGAAGCGAATTCCGGGTAAGGCCATCATCAATTCGATCAATCTGGAAGATGGCGAGAAGCGCACTTCAAAAGTGCTGCCTATGGCCAAGCGATACGGCGCGGCGGTAATCGCACTCACCATTGATGAAGACGGCATGGCACTCACCGCGGACAAGAAAGTTGCTATTGCTAAACGTATCTTCGATTTGGCTACCCAGAAATATGGCATTCGGCCGGTGGATGTGATTTTTGACGCGCTTACGTTGCCAATCACGACCGGGCAGGAAGACTACCGCATGGCTGGAGTAGAGACTCTGAAGGCGGTAAAACGCATCAAGCAGGAGCTGCCGGAAGTGAAGACCATTCTCGGGGTCAGCAACATTTCTTTCGGCCTGGATGTTTATCCCCGGCGGGTGCTGAATAGCGTGTTCATGCACGAAGCGGTCGACAATGGCTTGGATATGGCTATTGTCAATTACACCAAGATCTACCCGTTATACAAGATTCCTCATGAAGAGGTTGAACTTGCGCGCAAGTTGATTTATCGCGATGAAGCCGACGGCGATCCGCTGCAAAAATATATGCAGCACTTCGCGGGGACGAAAGGCAAAGCGCAGGCCGCGACCACTGCCCATGTGGAAACGCTTTCGGTAGATGACAAGCTGAAGTACGCGATTATCAATGGCGAGAAATCGGTGGGCGAAGGCGCGCAAAAGAAGTCGCTGGAAGTGCTTCTGGAAGATGCGCTGGAGCAGTACACGCCTCTGGACCTGATCAATACGGTCTTGCTGGACGGAATGCGCACCGTAGGCGAACTTTTCGGAGCGCGCAAGATGCAGTTGCCTTCGGTGCTCGATTCCGCGTCGGTAATGAAGCAGGCTGTAGCTTATCTTGAGCCCAAGATGGAGAAGAAGGCTGGATCGCAGAAAGCCACCATTGTGATAGCCACGGTGAAGGGCGATGTTCACGATATTGGCAAAAATCTTGTGGACATCATTCTCACCAACAATGGCTACCGGGTCGTGAACCTGGGGATTAAGCAGCCCGCGGACACGATCATCAAAGCGGCGGTGGAGCACAAAGCTGACGCCATCGGGCTGAGTGGTCTGCTGGTGAAGTCCACGCTGGAAATGAAATACGTGATCCAGGATTTGCAGCGGCAGAGCCTGGAGTTTCCCGTGATCTGCGGCGGCGCAGCCTTGACTCGCAAGTATGTAGAAGATGACTTGCGGCGGGAATATTCCAATTCCGTGTTCTACGCTGACGACGCCTTTGCCGGACTGCACATTATGGAGGACCTGGCTACAACGGACGGCAAACGGGATTCGCGGCTCAAGGAAGGCCGTACAGTTAAGGAATACGCTAAGGCAGTCGCGGTGGATGAAGAGACGGGGCCGGTATTCGCGGAGAGAAGTCCGGTCGTAGTCGACGCGCCCAATATTCCTACGCCTCCGTTCTGGGGCGTGCGGGTCAGAAAAGATTTCGATCTGCGCGAGCTATTCCAGTACATCAATGAGACGGCGCTGTTCAAGAATCAGTGGCAATTAAAGACCGCATCGCAGCAGGATTATTTGCGGCTGGTGGAGGAAAAGTTTCGTCCCATCAAGAATCAGCTCGAGGAAGAGATCATTGCCAGTGGGGTGTTTGATGCGAAAGTTGTCTACGGATATTTTCCTTCCCAGAGCGATGGGAATGACGTGGTGGTATATGACCCTGAGGAAAATAAAGATGACCAGAGCGGGTCAAAGAGGGAATTGCTGAGATTTACCTTTCCGCGGCAGAGGGAAGGGCGGAAACTTTGCATCTCTGATTTCTTCTCCGCCAAGAGTTCGGGGAAGATGGATGTGATTGGACTTTCGTTGGTGACGATGGGAGCGAAGGCGTCTGTGGAAACGCAGCGGCTGTTTGAGGGCGGAGAGTACACACGGTACCTGTATATGCACGGATTAAGTGTGGAAACGGCAGAGGCGCTGGCGGAATATCTCCATAAGAAGATGCGTAAGGAATTAGGCATTGCCAGCGAGGACTCGCCGCACATTCGCGATTTATTTCATCAGAAATATCGTGGATCGCGATATTCGTTTGGCTATCCGGCGTGTCCGAATCTGGAAGATCAGACTAAGTTGTTTGCGCTGCTTCATCCCGAGGAGAATGTGGGAGTGCGGTTGACCAGCGGATTCTTGTTGGAGCCGGAGCAATCGACGTCGGCGATTGTGGTGCATCACCCGGGGGCGAAGTACTTCGTGGTTTAGATAGAGGCCCATACTTGCGGCAAGGTTCCCTTGCAGGCTGAGGAAAAAGTGGGTTTCAGACCTCTCTAAGGCCTCTCTAATGGTGTGGCGTTCGTCCATAGCGAGAGGTCCGAAGAACTGACCTGTTGAGTTTTGAGTGATCTAATTTAGACGATGTGTGAGGGTAGCCGTGAAGCGACTGCTTTCGGTTTTGGTGCCTTTCCTCCTGGTAGCAATTCCTGCCGAGGTGTTTGCAAAAGCGGATACATCGAAGATCACAATCAAAGGTGCGGATCTCGAAGCTCCAATCGAAATCACGGACCTAAAGACACTAGCAAAATTCAGTGTGTGGACCGGTCCTGGCACGAGTTGTACAGGGTCGGGTTGTCCTGGGACAAGTGCAAAACAGACTGAGAGCTTCATCGTCGACTGGTCCCAGGCTGTGGCAGAGCCCGCCAGTGGACTCCAACGCTACGAAGTGTCGTTCTACGCGAAAACGCCGAATGAGCGACTCATCTATGTAGTGTTCTATGAGTATGATCCGGCGACAGAGCACGGTTACATATACTTGCCCGGTAGAGCTGAGAAATGGTATCGACTCAATGTGAGTACGATTTTCCATGGTGTGGAAGGAAAGTGGTTTCGTGCGTGGACGGTGTGGGAAAGCGTTGCGGCGCCGCTCATCGCGGGGGCTAAGGTAAGGGCTTCAAGTAGTCTCAAGTAGTCTCATCCTTTTTACCGCAGCCTGCTAGGACACTGCTAGGTGGGGTGTGCCGCTACTGGCTAAGCCAACAGACTCAGAGCGCTTCGAGCAGTCTGTCGTGGTACGTCTTGCCTTGCATTAGGCTTAGCGCTGCCGCTATTTCGGTTAACCTGCGATACTTTGCCAGGACATTCACTCCACACTGCACCCGCAAGTCGGTCACCGTTGGAAATAGCAGGGCTGGCCAGCGATACATTCGAAATACCGTCCAGAACCATACTTTGGCGCAGGCAACGAGCGAATAAACTCGGGGGTCGATCGCGAGTTGAAGGGCCTCAAGAACCAAGGCGTCCTTCTCGCTGTACGAACTCCGATCTTTATCTTTGATTAGCTCATATTCGCCAGCTATCCAGAGGTGAATGGCTTCGACATTATGTGCCACGCGCCTCAGGTATTCCCGAATTAAGCGTATCCGGTCCTCCTGGGTCGTACGGAAGGTCTTGTTGGAGAGCGACTGGCGAAGAGTCCACTCCTGGCCAGTATCGAGTAATACTTCGAAATCCGACACATCGAGTTTTCGGACAAAAGGATTACATGGTCAATCTGGTGAGGGCGGGCTCGAAAGACTGTCGTACGCGCAATAACGGCGAGGAATACAAGTGCACAAACGAATGGGAGGAGGAATGCAATCGTCATAACAGCTTTAGGAATGCGAATCCATCAGTCTCCTTTCTGGCCCCGACCCGTGTCGATCGCCAATCTCACCCCTTCTTCAGAAGTGAGCGAATGGCTAGCAATTGGCGGCGCAGGTCGCTAACCGCGTCTTCCGGCGACAATCATTTGCTGGGCTGATCATTCGACGGTTCGGCTTGCAGCACGGCCGACAACCACACGGCTAAGGCAACCATGTATGCCACGGCCGGAAGCATTTCGCTGACAAATTCAAATCTTGTTCCGAAAGCAGAACGAACGGCACCCCCGAAAGCGACTGCGAGAGATGAGATGCCAAACCCGAGGATGAACCGGTATTCATGAATCCTCCAGGGCACGTGCAAAAACTTCGCCAGCACAAAGAAGAGGATTGAAGTGGCGAGGATCACGTACTGCGCGGTGAGGGCTGCCGAAATTATGGCCGCGCCAGATGCACTAACATGAACGGGCGGAGAAGCGTATCCCTTCCAGGCGGAATAAGCTACGGCTACAACGATCGCTCCCGGAAAGAAAATACGGAACCACCACAGCAGGTAAAAACTGCGAAATACTTTCAAGAAGCTCTCGTGGGCTGCCAGGAGAGAGAGGATCACCTCGATCGGTGCTGTGAGCCAATAGACATAGAAGTAAAAGTGTTGATTCGCGAGAAAGGCCGAACGTAAGACCATCTGCACCGCAACGTACGCGATGTAAGCGGCAAAAAGGGGAAATCTGGCGTAGAGGCGTTGGCGCCACATCTGGACTAGGATCCAGACTTGGAGGATGATACAGATCCACTGAAGCATAAGCCGAGCCAGTACATAAAGCTTGCGGGTGGCCAGCTTAAATGAGCCACCCGCAAGCTTCAACCGAACCTCACCGAGCAGCTACTCCATCAGGGCAGAGCTCTTCTTCGGCCAAGGAATCGGGCTTTCATCGGCCAGTGCGGGAGCCGCTAAGGCTGCCAACCATGCTCCAGTGAGGTATGGACGAACAATTAGGTGTTTCATCGATTTGCTCCTTTTCGCTTTCGCGTAATTTGGTCGCCTGGGCCCCAAGCAAGCGGTCTTTACCGCCGTTCATTCCGAGGCTTGCGCTGACCTTGGAGACAATTGTGGGCCGGGAGCAATCGGTTCCCGTTTTACGTTTGGTTTATTCCGTTTATCGAAATTGAGGAAGGCGTTGCTGGCTTGATCCAGGAATGGTCATCCGTTGGCGTCGCGAGGCTGTGCCAAAGGAAGCTGCTCACGACAATACGATGTGAGAACTTGGCACAGTCGCATTTCGATCTCGCCCGAGCCAATGAGATCACCATTGTGGATGGCGCTATACTGGCGCTGCTGCCCCGGGGAATGTTGCACCAACAGCGCCAAAAAGGTCATTTCCATCAGGGCAGGAAACCGTTAGGTCGCAGGTTGCATCTTTCCTTCATCATTGGAGGTTCTATGAAAGCGTTTTTGCTACCTTTGGTCCTGAGTCTCACGTGGATTCCGGCAGTGGCTCAGTCCAGCCGGACCTTGCCTAAAGACACCGAGATCAAGGTTCGTACCGATCAGAAAATTCCTGCGAAGCCGACAATCGGAGCAGCCTTTAACGCCACGGTCAGCGATGACGTTGTGGATGGCTCAGGCGCGGTTCTGATCCCGAAGGGGTCGCCGGCGCGGCTAGTTGCGGTAAACGGAGAAGGCGGGAAGAACGTTGCGCTCGACCTGCGCTCAGTGACGGTCAATGGCCGCACTTATCTCCTGACCGCGGGCTCGAATACGAGTAAGACTGGCGGAGCAGGCCTGGGCGCCAATACGCGTACCGCTAAGTACGTGGGAGGCGGGGCAGCCATCGGGGCGCTTCTTGGAGCACTGGCGGGTGGCGGCAAAGGAGCTGCAATCGGCGCGCTGATCGGTGGCGCGGGTGGCGCAGGCGCTCAGGTATATACCGGCCGCAGCAAAGACATTCCAGCCGAGACAGAAATGAAATTTAAGCTGGCACAGGATTTGCAGATGCGTCCGGTAAGCAGACGTCCCAGCCGGGGAGTACGTCACTAGAACAGTTCGGCGAAGCTGATTGTGGGGCCGTAGACGGCAAGGCCCGTTCGACGCTCGAACGGGCTTTTGTAGCCTTCCAGCTCGCCGGGATTACGTCGGCCTCAACTCACTTCCTGGCGTGCGCCTTCTCTTTCTTCCCCTTACTGTTTTCCGCACCCTTATCTTTGTCCAACCTCTCTAACACCGCCGTCACAATGAGCGGTAAACCCACGGTGGCATCCACGAATACTTCTCCAAATCTTCCACCCTCGGCTGGAGGCACAAATTTTCCCCACGAAATAGCCTCACTATACGGGCTCCCAGACAATCCGCCCCAATACACCGGCTCCGGACAGATGCGAACGCCGTAGTGATAACGCTTCAAGGGCACATTCTCTCCCATGCGCCGGTGCCGCAGTTCGATGAATGGCCCAAACTGCTGTGACCAGTTGCGCGGCACTCCGCCACCAATGGTGAAAATTCCCAGACGTTTTTGCCGCAATAATGTCGAGGCAAAGTGCTCCAAATCCTCAAAAGGATCAAAGCGCAACTTATGTCTGCCCGCGCTCTCTCGCATGCGATTGGAGAGGGCGACATCCAGTCCCAGCTCCGAATCCGTAAAAGCCGGGACAAAAACAGGCACCCCTTTTTCGAATGCGGATTTCAGTATCCCTTTCTGACCCTTGGCATTTTTTGACAGAAACTCGCCAATCACCCGGTTCAACTTGTATGAACACATCACCTCATTGGGATCCCATTCCTGCAGCACCTGGAACATCACGCGCTCCACGTCGTCCAGATTCCGTTCCGGCTCCAGCGTGTCGTAAACCCGGTTGTAGCCCTGCTCGTAAAGTTGTTCATCTGGGACGTCGGGGTCATAACGAAAATGGGCGTGTCCTGTGGCTTCCACGAGCCCGTGTGCCATCAGGGCGCCGGTCGAAACAATCGCATTCACAATCCCGCGATCAATCAGCTCGCCGATGATGAGGCCTTGCTTGGCCACGGTCATCGCCCCTGCCAGAGTCATGACCACGAAGCAGTCTTTGTCGCGAGCCATGGCTTCGAGCACGTCCGCGGCTTCGCCTAATTGACGGCCGGTAAATGCGGTCTTTGCCATGGCGCGCACCAGGTCATCAATCGAGTGCACGCGAGTTGGGTCCAGCGGCTCCAAAGGGACGAGCCGATCTTCGATGGGATCATGCAGGTGGCGCTCAGAACCGGCGCCGTCATGATTGCCATGCTTCAAGTCGCACCTCCCTGTCGGTTGCGAAGCACTACTTTACTAGAGAGTACTACCGCGAAGCTATCTGAGAGCCAGGAACTGGTAACAGAGAACTGATATTCTAAGTCGTCTTAGGAGGCTTTTCCTTTGCCTGACAACTTCCGCGTTGGACTGGTGCAGATGTCTACAACGCCCGACCCGGAAACAAACTTACAGCGCGCGATCGAACGTATCCACGATGCGGCCGGGCGTGGAGCCCAGATTGTGTGCCTGCCGGAGCTGTTTCAAACTCAATATTTTTGCCAGCGTGAGGATGCGGCGCTATTTGATTTGGCTGAATCCATCCCCGGCCCGACAACAGCCAGACTGGCGGATGTCGCGAAGGAACTGCGGATCGTGCTGATCGCTTCTTTGTTTGAGAAGCGCGCTGCCGGCGTTTACCACAACACTGCTGCCATCTTCGACGCTGACGGCCAGCTCCGGGGACTTTACCGCAAGATGCACATTCCTGACGACCCTCTTTACTACGAAAAGTTTTATTTCACTCCCGGCGACCTCGGCTATCGCGCCTTCGATACCAGAGTCGGCCGGGTCGGGGCTCTTGTCTGCTGGGACCAATGGTATCCCGAGGGCGCGCGCATTACCGCATTGCAAGGAGCTCACGTGCTGTTTTATCCCACCGCCATCGGTTGGCATCCCTCGGAAAAAGCTGAGTTCGGTACGGCTCAGCATGATGCTTGGCGAACCATTCAGCGCGCCCATGCCATCGCTAATGGGGTGTACGTCGCCGTTGTCAACCGGGTGGGATTTGAAACTGGCGACGTTCGCGGCAACTCTGCTCCCGGCGCGGGACTTGAATTCTGGGGTGGCTCGTTCCTCTGCGATCCGTTTGGCAGAGTTGTCGCCGAGGCCTCGCATGACAAAGAGGAAATCCTGATCGGTGAGGTGGATTTGCGCGCCCTCGAGGACATTCGTCGCAACTGGCCTTTCCTGCGGGACCGCCGTATTGACAGCTATGCCCCGATCACTAGCCGCTTGCTCGACTGAGGACTGCCGCTCATCATGACTGCGCGCTGGCGCGATACTTCACGCGATACGTTAAGTCTGAGTTTTCGCATGCCCGCTGAGTGGGAGCGGCATAAGGCTACATGGATGGCCTGGCCACACTATGAGGGCGACTGGCCAGGCAAGTTCGAACCCATCCCCTGGGTCTACGCAGAAATCATCCGGCACTTATCTCGCCACGAACGAGTAGAACTGATCGTCAACAATGCTACTTCCGAGAAGCGCGCCCGAAAGACTTTGAGCCAAGCCAATGCCCTGAACAAAAGCGTTCGCTTCCATCGCCGGCCCACCAATCGCGTCTGGACTCGCGACTCCGGCTGCACCTTCGTGAAGTGTGGCACGGGCGCCCTCGCCCGCGAAACTCAGAAGGGGCACGACCCTCGCCGGGTAGGGCACGAGTTCAGTCGTGCCAACGATGGTGCCAAAAAAGGGGGTTCAGCCTCTGAAAATCTTCTCGCCATCAATTGGCGTTTCAATGCCTGGGCCAAATACTCCAACTATCGTCACGACGAAAGAATCGGAAGCCTGATGGCCAAGACCGCGAAGGCGCGTGCAATCCGGCCCGTCTTCGGGAAGCATCCCGTCGTGCTCGAAGGCGGCTCCATCGAGGTCAACGGCCAAGGCGCGCTGCTGACCACGGAAGAGTGCTTACTCAGCAAAGATCAGCAGCGTAATCCTAGAATGAGCCGATCTGACTACGAACAACTCTTCGCGAATTATTTAGGGATCAAGAACGTGATCTGGCTGGCCTCAGGCATCGTCGGCGACGATACTCACGGCCACGTGGACGACATCACCCGTTTCGTCGCGCCTGACACGGTGGTTACGGCCGTGGAATCCAATCCCAACGATCCCAATTATGAACCGTTGCGGGAAAATATCCGGCGTCTTCGCTCTGCAACGGATCACAATGGCAAACCTCTCGCCATCGTGGAACTCCCCATGCCAGCACCGGTAATCTTCGAAAAACGACGACTGCCTGCGAGCTACGCCAATTTTTATATTGCGAATAGCGTGGTCCTAGTCCCTGTATTCAATGATCCTAACGACCGCTTCGCTCTCGACATCCTCGCCGATCTCTTTCCTGATCGCGAAGTCATAGGCATCTACTCCGGAGACCTAATCTGGGGCTTCGGCGCGATGCATTGCATGACACAGCAGCAGCCAGCACTTGGCACTTAGCAATTTAGCATTTAGCCACGACAGAGCCGGGATATTTTTAAAGACACCTCTGGCCATCGCAGGCTGAATGCTGATTGCTGAGTGCTTTGAGTTGGATACGGCCATGGCTGGCCAAATGCTAATTGCTAAGTGCCAAGTGTTATTTCCGATACTGTGTCGGCTGTGGCCCCTTTTCCAGCATCTCGCGATTCCATATCGCGCCTTCGCGAGTGTAATTGGCCAATTCGAAATCCTGGGTCAACTCCAGCGCGTCGGTGGGACAGGCGTCCTCGCACAGCCCGCAGAACATGCAGCGGCTTAAATCGTAGGTAAAGTTGGTGAGTTCTTTGCGACGGGTTTTCTCGTTGCGTTCGCTCGAGACCACAATCAGGTTTTCTGGACAAGCCAGGGCGCACAAATCGCACGAAATACAAAGTGTCTCATTGGTATCGGGATTTACATTTAAGCGGGGCGCCCCACGAAATCGCTCCGCGACCTGCGGACGCTCTAGCGGATACTGCTCGGTATAAATTTCTTTGGGATCCTGGTAGCGGAAAGTGACACTCAGCCCCTGAAGCAGGTCCACCATAAAGATTTTGCGCAGCAGGTTCGGTATCCCCATATCGGGTAAAGAATATCATGTCGCAGGTTTGGTGTGGCGCGGGTGCGCCCGCCCGCGGCCTTTGACTTTGGTCGTTATCGAATCGTGCCAAAGGGGAAGGCTCAGTCTTCAGTCCAACCCCGCTACAATACTTCTTCCGCAATGAACGACCATTCCACCCCCACTTCCGACGAACTCTGGATGGAAGAAGCCCTCAGTGTGGCCCAGCGCGCTCTCAATGCAGGTGAAGTGCCGGTTGGCGCAATTGTTGTTCACGCGGGAAAGATTGTCGGACGCGGCTGGAACCGCAATCTAACCGACGTCGACCCGACGGCTCACGCCGAAATCTTAGCCTTACGAGAGGCTGGTGCCCGAGTCGGCAACCACCGTCTGGGAGACTGCGAGCTCTTTGCTACAATTGAGCCGTGCGCGATGTGCGCCGGCGCCATGGTGCACGCGCGGTTGAAACGCCTGGTATACGGCGCGGATGACCCCAAAGCTGGAGCCGTGCACTCAGTGCTGCAGGTGCTCAATCATCCTCAGTTGAATCACCAAATGGAAGTTTCCCGAGGCGTGCTGGCACGGCGTTGCGCAGACTTATTGCAGTCGTTCTTCCGCCAGCGGAGGGAAGAACAAAAGCAGCTTTAACACGACGTCGAGGTCACTGGCCACTGACCACTAGCCACTGACCACTTTTTACTCGGAGAGGTGCGTGAGTGGTTGAAACGATCCGCCTCGAAAGCGGACATACCTTAACGGGTATCGGGGGTTCGAATCCCTCCCTCTCCGCCAGAT
>Ga0066700_10000544_pt1 | contig 13950 bp, 10 predicted proteins | sample GraSoiAngelo_149_FD_66460 | JGI IMG/M metagenome (GOLD analysis project Ga0066700, IMG submission 66460) | Grasslands soil microbial communities from the Angelo Coastal Reserve, California, USA - 14_1009_09_30cm | ecosystem: Environmental > Terrestrial > Soil > Grasslands | place: USA...
CCCGAGCGAGGTGCATGTCTCGCCGCGCGTCGGATTCACCTGGCAGGTGGGGGGTTGGCCCAAGGGGTCCACCTTCCTGCGCGGCGGGCTCGGCGACTTCCGCAGCCTCACGCCGACCTCGCTCTACGCGGCCGCGTTCGGCGCCCCGGGACTCGCGAACGCGGAAACCGAGCTCATCTGCGTCGGGTCGGCGGTGCCCATACCCGATTGGTCGCGCTACGCCCAGGACCCGTCCACCATTCCGTCGCAATGTCCGGGCGCAGCCGCGGTGCCGGTCGCTCCCCGTCCCAACGTGACGGCCTTCGCTCCCGGCTTCGGCGCGCCCCGCGCCCGGCGCGGGTCGCTCGCGCTGCTGCATCGCTTCGGCAGCAGTAACTACTGGGTGACGCTGGAGGGAAGCTACGCCCGCGGCGTGAGCCAGTACGGCTTCCGCGACCTGAACCTGGTCGCGGCGCCGCGCTTCGGGCTCGGCGACGAAGCCGGTCGTCCCGTGTATGTGCCGGCCGACTCCATCGTCCCGGCCACAGGCGCGGTCAACTCCGCCGCCTCGCGTGCCCATCCGGAGTTCGGGCGGGTCCTGCTGGTCGACTCCGATCTCCAGTCCGACACCAAGCAGCTCACGCTGTCGCTGACCGGAGCGACGGCAGGGGGCGCGGCGTTCCGCCTCGCATATACGCTCACGCGCGCCCGTGACCAGTCGTCATTCTCGTGCTGTTCGGCCTCCGCTGGGTTCACCTCGCCGACCACAGGTGGTGACCCAGACGCGCGCGAGTGGAGCCGCAGCAGTCTCGACCGACGTCACGCACTTGTGGGCACTGTGACGCTCCCCATCACGCGGGCGCTCGACGTCAGCGCGATCGGCAGCGTCGCCTCGGGGGTCCCGTTCACGCCGATCGTCGGGTCCGACATCAACGGGGACGGTGCCAAGAACGACCGCGCCTTCGTCTTCAATCCCGCGTTCGCTCCGGATGTGGCGGTCGCAAACGGGATGCGTACGCTCCTCGCCGCGGCGCCGTCCGCCGTGCGCGGCTGTCTGCGAGGCCAGTTGGGGCGCATCGCCGCACGCAATTCGTGCAGCGGCCCATGGCAGCCCTCGCTCGATTTGCAGCTCAACTGGCGGCCGGCGTGGTTCGGGCTCGACCGGCGGCTCACGATGTCGCTGCTGACGGTGAATCTGCTCGGCGGGCTCGACGAATGGCTCCACGGCGGAGCGAACCTGCACGGCTGGGGCTACGCCACTGCGCCCGACCCCGTGCTTCTGTACGCGCGCGGCTTCGACCCGGCCACCAACCGATTCCGCTACGAGGTGAACGGCCGGTTCGGGACCACCGCCAGCGCCAGCAGCGGTGTCACCGTGCCCTTCCAGATCGCATTCCAGGGGCACCTCGCGATCGGCCCCCTCCGGCTCCGGGCGCGCCCCAGCCCCGGCGCGCGCCCTCGTCTGGGCGCGGACGGCCCGGTGCCGCAGGATGTCGCCGCCCGGTTCGCGGACCTCCTCGCCAATCCCGTTGTCCTCATCCTCGGCTTGCGCGATTCCCTGGGTTTATCCTCCGAGCAGGTTGCCCGGTTGCAAGGGGTCTCCGACTCGCTCGAAGTGCGCAACCGGCCACTTGCGGATTCGCTGCGGGCCGAGGCGCAGCGCGCGGGTGACGGGGTCGATCCGACCGCCCTGGTGAGACGGTTCGGACGCAAGCTCACCGAGGGACAGGAGAACATTCGCCGGGCGCTCGCGCGCGCGCGCGCCATCCTCACCGCCGAGCAGTGGAGCAAGCTCCCCGACGCGCTCAAGTCCCCCGCGCGGGGAGCGAGCGACTAGCGCGGCGCGTGCTTACACCGCCGTCAGCCCGAACACGTCTTCCGGCCGTCGCAGGTGCAGGTGCGCCACCCTGCGCCCCTTCGCGAGCAGCGCGCGGATGTCCCCGGTCGCCTGGGCGCGCTTCAGCTGGCCGAAGGTGACGCCCATCTCGGGGATCTCCAAGTCGACGGCGTCGTCGGCGGTCAGCACGAGAAACAGGCCGGTGTTCGGACCGCCCTTGTGGAGTTGGCCCGTGGAGTGCAGGTAGCGCGGGCCGAAGCCGAGCGTGGTCGCGATGCCGAGCCGGGCCGCCCACGCGGCGCGCAGCGCTCCGAGCGCGGCCGCCACGTCCAGTCGGGGGGGCAGGTAGGCGAGGATCGCGAGGTAGTCCCCCGGGCGCGCGGCGCGGGCCAGGTCCTCCGGCGTGAGCGTGGCGTCTGAGCCGCCTGCGCCGGGGCCGCGTCGGGCGAGCTCCTCGCGCGCAAACGCCTTGGCCGCCTCCACGTCGGGCTGATCGAAGGCGTTCACGCCCAGCTCGTTGCACAGCTCCCAGGTCGCGAGCTCCCACTTGAGGAACTCCGCACCGAGATCGAGCGGGTCTTCGGAGAATTCCGAGACGATCTGCGTGTCCGGGCGCCGCTCCGCGGCCGGGTCGTCGACGAGCGGCACCACGCCCCGCCCCGCTTTCCCCGAGCTCTCCGCCACGAGCTGCTCCACCCATGCGGCGATCGCCGCCACGCGCGCCGGTGGGCGAAGCACGAGCTTGTCGCGCCCGGCGAGCGCGGCGCGCGCCAGCGCCACGCCCCAGGCCTTGGCACGCGCGACGTCCACCGCGAGCGCCCGCTCCAGCAGCACGCGGCCGTCTACGCCGATCAGTGCGGTCGGCAGCATGCCGACCACCGTGAGCGCGGCATAGCGTCCCCCCACGTCCGGGGGGTGGGGGAAGACGGCGCGCAGGCGACGCTCCCGCGCCAGCGCCTCGAGCGGCGTGCCGGGACCAGTGACGGCGACGAACTGCTCGGGCTGGGCGCGCGCCGCGAAGTAGCGGTAGAATGCCAGCGTCTCGACCGTCGTCCCCGACTTGCTGACGACGAGAAACAGTGTGCGGTCCAGCGCCGCCGCGCGCTCGGCTTCGAGCACGGCGGCCGGATCGGTGCTGTCGAGCACGTGGAGGGACGTCGCGCCGCAGGCCCGCGCCACCACCTCGGCCGTCAGGCTCGAGCCACCCATGCCGCAGACGAGGACGCGCGTGAGCCCGTCCCGCCGCGCCGCGTCCGCGAACGCGACGAGCGCCCCCCACTGCGCCAGCGACGCGCGGGGTGCCTGGATCCAGCCGAGTCGCTTCATCCGGCGGCGAAACATAACCGCCCTCGCCAGCGGCGGAGGCCCGGATTAGCTTAGGCCCGAGGTCGCAGTGATCCCACTCAGCCGCCAGGCCCGCCTCCTCGTCGCGATCGCGGCCGTCTCCTTCGCGGCCATCCTCGTGGTATCGCTCGTCGTGCGGGCCGATCCACAGACACGTAGGCTGGTCGCGGGTCATTCCATCACCTGGTGCGCGCTCTACGCCGCCGTCTGCTGCGGCATCACTTGGCGACGCCTTCAGGGACGCCCGGCGCAAGGCACGTGGCTGTGGGTGGGGGCAGGGTGCCTCGCGATCCTGTTCGGCCAGGCGGTGTGGAGCTACTACCGGTTCGTGCTGCACGCCCGGCTGCCGTACCCGTCGCTGGCGGACGTCGGCTACCTCGGCAGCTACGTGTGTTTCGGCCTGGTGGTCGTGAGACTGCTGCGCACCGAGCCGCGGCGCCGCCCCGACGCCGAGATGATCCTCGACACGGCGCTCGTCACCTTTACCGCCGGCGCCGTGGCTTACGAGTTCCTCCTCGCCCCCCTGATGGCAGCCGAGGGCGACGTGGCAGCGATCCTCACGAGCATCGCGTGGGCCAGCGGGGGCGTTGCGGTACTCTGGATGATGCTGGTTCAGATGCTCCGCCGTGCGCGTCTGGCGCTCGCGACGGCTGGCCCGATCATGGCCGGACTGGCCCTCAGTTGCGTCGCGAACGTCCTCTACGCCGCGGGCGCCCTGGGCGCAACGATCCGCGGGGGAGGAGCGTTGCACCTCGCCTGGGACGCCGGCCTCCTGCTCCTCGGCGCGACGGCGGCCGTGACGCCGGAGCGCACGAATCGGGGAGATCGCGCCGTCGCGACAACCTCGAACTATGTGGCCCGCACCATCGCTGTCGTGATCGGGCTGGTCGGGATCATGGCGGTTGCCCTCGCTGCCGCGTTCCGAGTCGAGCGATCCGCGGCCACCGCCGCGCTAGTCGGCGCCGGCATCGCCCTCCTCGCCGCGCGCTTCGCGTACCTGCTGCGCGCCGATCGCCGTTACGCCGCGCTCCTGGAGCAAGAGGTGACGAACCAGACGCGCTCGCTGATGGACTCGCTCGCCGCCGCCGCGACTGCGGAGCGCAACCTGCGCCTGGTGATGGAGTCCGTTCCGGACGCCGTCACGGTGCTGGACCGCGAGGGCCGAGTGACCGACCCGAACCCGCCGGCGCGCGCGATGATGTCGCGCGCAGGCGAGCTGCAGCCGGAAAGCGTGTTCGACTCACTGGACACCGACGCCGCCAAGATCGTGCGCGCCAAGCTCGCCGCCGCGTTCCAGGGAGAGGTGCAACGGTTCGACCTCCCGTTCCTCCGCGGGGACGGCACGAAGGGCTACAGCACGATGGTGTACGCCCCCGTCCGCGAAGGCGGCCGCGTGATGCGCGTGCTCGCCCTGACGCGGGACGTGACCGACCAGAAGCGCACCGAGGCGCAGCTGCAGCAGGCGGAGAAGCTCGCCGCCATGGGGCAGCTCGTCAGCGGCGTGGCGCACGAGATCAACAACCCCGCCGCCATCATTTCCGGGTTCGCCCAGACGCTGCTGCTCGACGAGCTGAAGCCCGAGCACCGGGAGATGGTGCAAATGGTCTACGATGAGGCGACCCGCATCGGGCGGATCACGTCCAACTTGCTCGCCTTCGCCCGCGCCGGGAGTAAGCAGCGCGCCCTGGCGGACGTGAACGACCTGGTGCGCCGCACCTTCGCCCTGCGGTCCTACCACCTGTCGACACTCAACATCGCCGTCCTGCTCGAGCTCGACCCTCAGGAGCCGAAGATCTGGGCCGATGCCTCGGAGCTGCAGCAAGTGCTCCTTAACCTCCTCATCAACGCCGAGCAGGCACTGATGACGATCGAAGGAACCCGCACCATCACCGTGCGAAGCCGCGCCGACGAAACCGAGGTGCGCCTGGAAGTGGCGGACTCGGGCCCCGGGATCAGCGCCGACATGCGCGGCAGGATCTTCGACCCGTTCTTCACCACCAAGCCCGAGGGCCTCGGGACGGGCCTCGGCCTCTCGATTTGCTACGGCGTCGCGCAGGAGCACGGTGGGCGCATCTGGGTCGAGTCGGAGCCCGGCAAGGGAGCGACATTCGTCGTCACCATCCCCCGCGACCCGCGGCAGGAGGGTCGGCAGGTAACCGAGCCGCCCCCGCCGCCGAAGCCCGCCATGGGCCCCCTCTCGGTCCTGGTCATCGACGACGAGACGGCGCTGCGGAACGCCCTGCTCCGGTTCCTGGGGCGGCGCGGCATCCAGGGCGAGGGGGTGAGCGACGGCGCCGAGGCGCTCCGCGCGCTCAAAGAGCGCGACTTCCACGTGATCATCTCCGACGTCCGCATGCCTGGGATGGCCGGCCGCGAGTTCATCGAGCGCCTGCGCCGCGACCGCCCGGAGCTCGTGGCGCGCCTCATCTTCACCACGGGCGACACCTTCGCCCCAGACACGGCCGCCCTGCTCCAGGAGGTCGGCGTGCCGACTGTGACGAAGCCGTTCGACTTCGCCGCGCTGGAGCGCGTGGTACGGGAGGTCGCCGCCCAAGGGGCCCGCCCGCAGGCCTCGACCTAGTCTCCCACTGACTCCCCATTGACCACCGTCCGCTTTCTTGACGCTCCCGGCCCCTCCCGTAAGTCCCCACGGCATCGAGGGCTAACCGGCCTCGCCACGCGGACTGTAAGATTACTTGACGTAGAGCCCCCACACAGCTGATCGATGGTAGACCATAAGACACTATTACACAATGAGTTACGTAGTGCTCTGACCAGGCACGGTCCCTGCTTTACTAGCGCGCGGAACGCAGCACCGAACCCGCATCCAGGAGTAAGCACCGTGTCCGCTCTTCGCGTCCGTCGCTTCGCTGTGCTAAGCCTCCTCGGCACCCTCGTCTGGGCCGCGCCGGCCACGGCGCAGGGCTGCGGCGCCACGGCCTGCCGCGCGACCAACGTGGTGCACGCGACGGTCGGCACGATCATGCGGCTCACGGTCAACGGCTCCACAACCGTCGTCGCCTCGTCGAGCTCGGCGGTGTACGCCGCAGGCCGCGACGCGGTCGCCGGTCCGACGGCCATCGTGAAGTCGAACGGCCGCTGGAAGCTCCAGATCAGCGCCGCCGAGCCGACGTGGGACGCGGCCGACGCCGCAGCGCGCACGGACAAGCCGGCTTCAGACCTGCAGTGGAGCACCCTGCCGAGCGGCCAGTACACGAGCGTCGCGACGACGCCTTCCGACGTAGCCGAAGGCGGTGCCACGGCCGGAACCCCGCTCCCGCTGCACTACCGCGCACAGTTCGACCAGACGTCGGACGCGCCCGGGACCTATACGCTGGTCGTGAAGCTCACTCTGGTGGGCGCCTGATCTAGTCGCCGGTTCCGGATGTAAGACGGCGCGCCCGGGGTGACCCGGGCGCGCCGTCTTTTCCCGCGGGGTGTTACGGCGAGACGATCGTGAACACTACGGTCAGTGCGTAGGAGCCGGGGGTGTCCAACGTCCAGTTGTACAGCGTGTGGTAATAGAAGTTCGTCGTAGCGCCCGCCGTGGCCGCGCCGCTCACGGCGGTCACGGGAACGCTCGTGAGCCCCGCGAACGGACCGCCTACCGCCGTGCTCCACTGCAGATCCGTTGTAGGCTTGTTGGGCCGCGCGGCAACTCCCGGCTGGGTGTTCGTGGCCGTCCAGGTGGCAGCCGCCCCGCTGAGCTGGAGCCGCCACGCGCGATTCGACTTCACGGTCGCAATCGGCCCCTGGTTGGCGACGAACCCGGCGTCGTAGTCGCTGAGCGCCGGCGCGGCGAGCGTGGTCGTCGTGGAGCTGAGCGTGAGTTGTATGAGGAGGCCGACCGTCAGCGCCGTACTGGTGGTGGCCGTACAGGTCCCGGCCGGGATGGGCGCCGTGCACGCCTGCCCCTGAGCGGCGGCCGGCAGCATGAGGGCCGCACCCAACGCGAGCGTCATCCCGCGAAGGTATCCGTTCACGGTCCGCTCTGCCGCGCGCTCTTGAAGGTCCCGGACGCGATCGGCCCGCTGGGTCCGGACTCGACCCACGTGCCGTTGGTGAGCGAGTCCATCGTCACGTCCATCTTCACCGTGCCCAGGTGCCGTCGTGCAGCAGCCTCCACGGTGAACAAGACCCCGAAGTCCACCGAAGTGGCGTCCAGCGCGCAGCCGGTCACGGGCCCGCTCAACGGGTGCGGGCCGGAGATGTCCGTTTGCGTGACGTCGAGCGTGCCCGTGAAGGCCTGGCCCGCCTGACTGGTGATCGTCAGCGTTCCACTCAACGTCGCTGGCGGGGCCGACTGATCACCCTGATAGGTCCAGGTCCCGCGGAGGTCCACCGGCACCGGTCCCGTGCCGCAGGGCGACACCGGGGCGGCGCAGCCCCAGACGAGCGCGGCGAGTATGGCGCAGCGGCAGCGCGTCACAGAAGGCTCCCGCTGAGACCACTCCCCGGGCTTCCTGGCCTGCTGCCATCCCGCATGCGGATCCGGCGAGGATAAACGGGGATCTTGAGCCGCGGCGCGGTGCCCCCGATCTCGACCGTGAAGCCTGGGATGGGGCCGCGCGGCAGCAGCGGCTCCGACAGGCCGGTGAGATCGATATCCAGCTCGTAGCGGCCGGGGGGCAGCGCGTGAAACGTGGCCAGCCCGGCGCTGTCCAGCTGGGCGGTCCAGAGGTCACCGCGCGCGTCCCGGGCGCGTACGAGGGCGCTGTGGAAATCGACCTTGGGCACGCGTCCGTCGTCCCCCGGCATGGGGAGGAGCTCGACCTCCACCGGGCTCGTCGGGATCACACCGATGTCGCCGTGTTTCGCACCGGGCGGGGGCAGCGCGGCGGCGTTGACCACGAGGCCGAACGGCAGTGAGGTCTCGTCGAGCCGCGCCGGCGCATCGGTGCGATCGTAGAACCGGAACCGGCCCGACCGGTCGGTGACGACCGACTCGGCGCCGCGGCGCACGACTGCGCCCAGCACCCCGGGCTCGTCGGGATCGCGGTGCCCGTTGGCGTTGCGGTCTTCGTAGACGACGCCCTGCGCGGCGGGGCGCAAGGCCGCGAGCGGCACCTGCACTCCGCGCTCGACCTTGAACGCCGCGATCCAGCGGGACGCGCCGCCGACATCTACGACGAAGGGATTGCGCTCGACGTCCGCCGTGAGAAACAACCCGAGCCCGAGCGGCGTGGTCAGGCCGAGGCGGACGAGATTCGCGCCGGGCCGATCGCCGAACCACCCATAGCGTTGCACGGCGGCGTTGAGCAGCACGGTGCCGCCCGGCCGCAGTGACACGCGGTCCGCCTGCAACCCGACGATGTACTGGCGTGGCAGCAAGCCCGTGCCGGCGCCGTTCTGCTCGACGCTCCCGCTCAACTGGAAGTTGCCCCGGCCGGTGGCCCACCCCACCAGGCCGCGGTAGGTCGCGCGTCCGGCCTCCACGGTCGAGGCGAGTCCGCTCGGAGTCGCGGCGGTACGCGCTGCCCGCCCGATCGACGTCGCACCCGACAGGTAGAGGCTGCCGAGCCGCGAGTCCACCACCACGCCGACCATCCGCTCGGCGTTGCCGAAGGTGCCGCTCGCGCCGGTCGCGTCGAACGAAGTGCCCCGGGCTTCGATGCCGGCCGTGGTGTTGCTGTCTACCGCGATCTGAGGGGACAGCGACCAGCCGCTCGAGTGCAGGCGGCTGAACGCGGGGTTCTCGTCGTCGGACCGCCAGTAGCCGCCCGAGAGCAGGACGCCGCCCGCGAACGCCCGCGTGCCGAAACCGCTGAGCTCGTTGCGAACGCGAGCGAACGCGCCGCTCCCGCCCGGCGCATGCACGTACCGCAGCAACAGGTGGTCGGTCTCCGCCTCGCGGCGCAGCTCCATGAGCCATCCCAGCCCCTCCCCCGCGGCGTAGCGCCGGTCCGCCAGCTCGGCCGCGAGCGTCGTGCCGCTGCCAAGCGGCGCGCTGCCGCCGAGGGCGATGGCCTGGAGGCGGCGGGTTCCTCCCTGCCCGTCCTCGAGATCGCTGGCCGCGGCACTGACCCAGCCCCCGCCCACCCGCCAACCCGCCTGCGTAGCCAAGAGGTGACCGCCGTTGGCAGGGCCCCCCAACACCGGCCGTCCGGCCAGGGCGGCGACCCGCCAGCGCTCGAATCCACCCGCGAACGACGCGCCCTTCCCCCAGACGTTGACGCCGGTCAGGTCCGAAAACACGACGCCGGTCGTGCCGCCGGTCGCCTGCCAGCGGTCGCTCGCGAGCGTGACATAGGGCGCGCCGAGGAAGTAGCCCACGCGACCAAGGCCGCGCGTGTCGACGTGGCGCGTGTCGAGCTCTTGAACCAGTCGGCCGTTGACTCGGAGCCCATCACTCAGCTGGCCGTCCAGCGAGAGCCCGATCGCAGCACTCGCCGCCCCCGTATCCCCCACGACGGTGGCCAGTCCCGCCGTGAGGCGGGGCGCGTAGGTTGCCGCCGAGGCCGCGGGATCGACGACCTCGATGACGGCGTCGGTGCGCGTGCGCTCTCCCTCCGAGTCACGTATGACGAGCCGCAGGCGGGCGGCGCCGGTAGCCGTCCCTTCGGGGACGGTGACCGCGATCGACCCTTGCGCAGTGCCGTCCGGCTCGAGCGTGTGGCGCGGCACCGGCCCCTGCACCTGCCAGCCGCTCGGCGCGGTGAGCCCGACGTCCAGGGAGTCCGGTGCATTACCAGTGTTGGTCAGCACGTAGCCGACGCTAAAGCGCGTCCCGCGGTGAACCGCCACCAGAGCCCGCGTCAGTCTCACGCCGGCACCCGGGACCCGTGCCACGTCGAGCTCCACCGGCACGTCGACCGTCGCACCGTCCGGCACCGAGAGCCGCACACGGGCGATGGGGGTCACACCTGCCCGCGCCCGGGCGGGAAGGCCGGCCGTGAAGGCCACGACACGCGGCTCGCCCGGCGTGGGCGGCAGCGCGCCCGTCAGCGAGCCGAGAATGGCAACCGGGCCCGTAGGGACGATGTCGAAGCGAACCTCACGGTCCGCGGGAAAAGCGGCCGGAACCGGAACGGTGACGATCCGGAAGCTTCGGGGCGCCGCCGCCGCCCGCACGGCGGATGGGGCCTGGACGGAGCCTGACAAGTTGGGCGTCCGGGCGCCTGCGGCGCCAGCCCAGGCGGCACTGAACGCGGTGAGCAGCAGTCCCGAGCGTCTCACGGCGTGGTCACCGTGAGCGTGAACACGACCGGCGCCGTGTACGTGGCCGGAGGATCGGTGACCCAGTTCAACCGAATGCGGAGGAACACCTGGTTCGACCAGGGGTCATTCAGCGTGTTTTTGCGCACCGGCCGCGACTCCACCGTGGCATCAGTGGTGGTCATGGCATTCCAACCCACGAGATCAGCGCGCCGCCACTCCAGGTCGCCGATCGGCTTGCCGCCGCCCAGCGTGGCCGAGCCGGATCGGATCGCCACACTGGTCGTGCGGTTGGCCGCCGCACCCGCGAGCGTGATCGTGAAGAGAATCCCCGTCGGATTGACGACGACACCCGCGTTGTAGTCCACGACCGTTGGCGCAGGAAACACGTTCGGCGTCTGGGTGAGCGTCAGCGTGACTTGCGCCGCCGCCCCGCGCGCGAGGAGCGCCGCGAGCACCGCGATTACTCCGCCACTACGGCGCGCGACCACCCTCAGGGCGTCTCGAAGGGAGTCTGGGCGCCGGCGATGTCGGCGCCGCCGTAGTCCAAGAGCGCCAGCGCCACGTAGCGTCCTGCGCGGAGCTTCGGGGCCGGCACGACCACCGTGCGGCGGGCGCCCGGGAGCACGGGAAACTCCGGCACGTCGGCCGTGGCGGCCACCGAGTTATCCAGGCGCCGGAACTCGACGCGACCGCGTACCCACAACGGCAGGCCGCCGCTGTTTCGGAACGTGACTTCGAACCGCTGCCCACCTGAATCGGCCGCGGACTTGCCCGACCCGGGTCGGCGCCCGCGCTCCACGAGCTCGTCGATCATCCCGTCCTTCGCGAGCCCCGCCGGGAGGCCGTAGATCTTCACGCCAAGGCGGGTTATGTATGCCAGCTGGCGGCCGCGGCCGGTGGGTGCAGCCCCGCTCTCCACGAACACGATGCTCCAACAGGCGGCACTGAGCGTGTCGGCGCCGTCGAGCGCCACGCGCACCCCCTGCGAGGTGTGGGGCGCAAGCCGGACACTGAGGGGGAAGACGCGCAGCAACCGTCCGCACGACCGCGGGAGTGTGCCGCTCGGATAGAAGCGGTTCTCCCCGTCCTCGCGGCGATCCCAATCGGAGAGGTATATCGTGGCCTCCGCCACGCTGTCCCCTTCGTTCGAGACGTTGATCGACGCGATGCCACGCCCCAGCGCGCGGGGCTCGAGGAAGATCTCGGCCTGATCGACGGCCAGCTGGGCGCCGACGGGCGTCGGGACCAGGCCCGCAAGCACAAACGCGGCGAGCTCGAACCACCGCACTCGCCGCGTTGCCCAGTGCCGCCCCAGATGAGCGTGCACCATGTTGGAGACTCCTGTGCTTACATCACGGAGCGATCAACGAGTAGACCACCACCAGGGTGTAGTCACCCGGGACGTCGGCCGCATACGACCACACGGTCCGGTACTGCATCGCAACCGAGGCGTTCCCCGCCGCTCCCTGCGTGGCCGGGAGAACGTTGCCCGCAGTCTGGCTAAGCGAGGCAAAGGACGTGCTCGCTGTCTTGAACTGCAGGTCTGACGCCCCCTTGGTGGCACGGCCACCGTTGCTGCCCACCCACGACGCCGTCAGAGCACCGATCGTCAAGTTCCACGGCCGGTTCGACTTCACCGTTGCCGTCGGGCCCGCGTCGTCCTGGAACCCTGCGTCGAACGCCGTTTCAGTGGGGTTCGTCAGGGTGGTTGTGAGCGTGCCGAGAGTCAGCCTCATGATGCTGGGCACGCTGACCGATGCCGTGCTGTTGAGCGAGCATAGGCCCGTGCACGTCAGCTGCGCCGCCCCCTGCTTCGCGATCGTCGCGGCGAGCAGCACGACCGCGGCGAGTGAGAAGTGCCTGTACGTCATCGTGTACTGCCTCCTGGGAGGTCCCGAGCACAACGTGTCGGGTGACCCGCCTGCCTTGTCGACTATCTGGATGCCGTCCGGCACCCAGCCACCCCCCAGAGGAAGCAACCGCCGTGCCCGAACTGTCGAGCGCCTAGGCAGCTGTCAAAAAGCTTGACTCTATGCCCAGCCAAGCGGCACGCCAATGTAGGATAATGACTTACGAAGTACAATAGAGTGGGGTCACGTCCAGTTTCTTTACAGGCGTCCCGCATCACCAGACGGGCCGACTTTGTGAACTAATGCACAAGCCAAGAGCCAGCGCAGCCTGCGAGTGGGACCACTATGACGACAGTGTCGGTAGTGCCGCTCAGTTTAGCCCGAGTTTCTGGCGCAGCTGCAGGGGCATCAACGGAATGGCGTGCTTGATTGGGACCGAAAACGCGAATCCCGGGAACGCGGAGGGATCAGCCGCGTGATTGTCAGGCGAGTGTCGACCCGCCCCGGCGGCGCCGGTCCGGCAGCAGGCGTCGCACGGCACCCGAGCGGCGCACCCGCACGCGGCGCTCGACGCCGGCGCGGCGAACCCTCCCCCGACGCCGCTCCACGGCCACCGCGGTCGCCATCTGGCGGCGGTCCGCGGCGGACCGGCGAGCGACGCCGGAGCGGCGGTCCGTCAGCTCGCGGCGATCCGGAAGCGCGCGCCGGTCGGGCAGCGGGTCGTAAACGATGGGCCGACTCCTCGGAGGCAGGACATCGGCCCTAACGTACGCCGTGGCGGGCGCCACGGCTAGTGCCGTTCCAACTCTTCGACTGCGGGTCGAGAGCCCCTGGGACACCGGGAGTTAGAACGGCACTAGTGCGCGCGCAGTCGCACGTCGATGTCGGCCACGACGTCGTCCGCCCGGTCGCGCCGGACCCAGCCCCTATGTTTGCCGCGATCGTGCACCTCGCGGATGCTGCGCACGACGACGCGCTCTCGCTCCGGGGTCACGAAGATCCGCACCACTTCGTCATCGCCCCGCCGTGCCCACACGATGCGGTTCGGCCCGCTGTTCTCCACCCGATACACCACGTAGCCGCGCTGCACCAGCACCTCGCGCGTGACGACGATCACGCGGTCCGCCGGCACGACGTAGACGCGGTCGGCCGGCTCGGCGTAGACGACCTCGGCCCGCGTGTACACACCGGGACCGCAGGCGGCGACCACCATCAGCCAGGGAAACAGGCGCTTCATCAGTCGCTCCAGATCGCAGGCCTCCATAAGACTCCGGTAACCCACGATTCGTTCCCCCCCCCCGACAGGGAGTGGGGACGTGACGCGCGTCACGCGGCCGTGAGGCGCTATGTTTGGGCGCCGATGGACAACCTCGCGCACGCGCTCGTCGGCGCCGCCGTGGGCCGGGCCGTCGCCGGCCACCGCATCCGCGGCGCCGGGCTGGTCGGCGCCGTCGCGGGCAACGCCCCCGACTGGACCGAGCTGCTCGCCGCCCCGGGAGTCGGGCCCCCCCGCTCAGGCCTGACCTACCTCGAGTGGCACCGCGGGATTACGCACTCGCTGCTGGGCGCAGCCATCGAGATCGCTGCGCTCACCTTCCTCGTGGGGCTCGGCGAGCTGTGGTGGTCGCGCCGCCGCGGGCAGCCCGCGGCGCCCTGGAGATGGCTCGCCCTGTGCATTGCGGCCACCGTGCTGAGTCACCTCTATCTCGACTGGCAGGGGTCGTACGGCCTGCGGCCGTTCCTGCCCTGGAGCAGCCGTTGGTACTACGCCGACTGGGTGGC
>Ga0066700_10000554_pt1 | contig 13853 bp, 6 predicted proteins | sample GraSoiAngelo_149_FD_66460 | JGI IMG/M metagenome (GOLD analysis project Ga0066700, IMG submission 66460) | Grasslands soil microbial communities from the Angelo Coastal Reserve, California, USA - 14_1009_09_30cm | ecosystem: Environmental > Terrestrial > Soil > Grasslands | place: USA...
GCCCTCTTCGAAGGAAATCACCGCGCTGGCGAGGAAAAAGCGGATTCCACTTGTAGAGGATCTCGGCAGCGGCGCCATGATCGCCACTGAATCATTGGGAATTGCCGAGCACGAACCGACCCCGGCCGAAGTACTGAAAGCCGGCGCCGACCTTGTTTGTTTCAGCGGCGATAAACTCTTTGGCGGTCCGCAGGCGGGAATCATCGTTGGACGAAAGCGATTCGTAACGGCCTTGAAACGCGAACCGCTGTTTCGGGCATTGCGCTGCGACAAGCTTTGTCTCGCCGCGTTGCAGACGACTGTGAATCTCCATCTCGATCAAAATATTGGCGCAATACCGACGCTCGCACTTTTAGCAGTTTCAGACGACGCATTGCGCGCCCGTGCTGTGGTGATTTCTTCGAGTTTACAGGGGTTGCCGATAACCGTTGCGATCGGCCGCGGCAGATCGAAACCAGGCGGTGGTACTTTGCCAAACGCAAACGTGTCGTCCGTGACAATCGATATCGTTCCAGCGAATTCATCGGTGGCCGAGTTCGTGGCGAGTCTTCGTGCGTCGAATCCGCCTGTGATTGGCTATATCGCAGACGACCGATTCAAACTTGACCTGCGCACAATTTTTCCTCAGCAGGACGATCTCGTGATCAAAGCAATTCGCGCAGCGTGCACGAAGTGACGACACGTCATTTCATCATCGCCACAGCAGGCCATGTTGATCATGGCAAGAGCGCGCTAGTCAAAGCGCTGACTGGAATTGATCCCGATCGTCTGCCGGAGGAAAAGAAAAGGCAGATCACAATCGATCTCGGTTTCGCCGCGTTGAATGTAACCGCGCCAAACGGCGACAAAATTCACGCCGGCATCGTTGATGTCCCCGGCCATGAGGATTTCGTGCGCAACATGATCGCGGGAGTTGGCTCAATCGATCTCGCACTGTTTGTCGTTGCCGCAGATGACGGCTGGATGCCGCAAAGCGAAGAGCACTCGCAAATCCTCAATTACCTCGGTGTGCGACGCGCCGTGATTGCCCTCACCAAGATCGACCTGGGGCGAGTCGACATCGTTACCGAAGAAATTCGCAGGCAACTTCGCGGCACATGTTTTGCCGGCTCGCCGATTGTTCCCACTTCCGTCCGCAGCGGGGCAGGCATCAAAGACCTCGAAGGGACGCTGGCAGCAGAGCTCGCAGCGGCGGAGCCGCAACGTGACCTTGGTAAGCCACGCCTGTTTATAGATCGGGTGTTCACGCTGCGTGGGATCGGCACAATCGTGACGGGGACGCTAACCGGCGGATCGTTGCGCCGCGGGCAGCAAATCATTGTTTACCCGGCCAATCTGGAAACGCGTATTCGTTCCATTCAGAGCCACGGTCAGGAAGTAGACGTCGCGCAGTCGGGAATGCGGACGGCTCTCAATCTACCGGATGTTCCTGTCGATCAGCTTAAACGTGGCGACGTGGTGACCATTCCTGGCTTTGGCGCACCAAGATCGACGATCGTCGGTCTTCTAGAAAAATCTTCGCGGCTCGATCGCGAGAGGCCTCTTCCATGTCGCCTGAAAAATGGCTCGTCGGCATACGTTCACCACGGAACATCGCGGGTCGCGGCCAGGATCGCGTGGGGCGAGAATGGACCGCCCGATGCAGGCCAAAGGGAGATTGCTCGGCTAAGACTTGCCTCACCGATTTTTGCGTTCATCGGCGACCGTTTTGTCGTTCGCGATTCATCGGAGCGATACACCATCGCCGGTGGAATCGTGCTCGATGCAGACGGCGATATGCAATTACCTGCGTCTGCCGCCACACCGGACGACCTCCATTCGTTGCTGCGCGCCACAATTGCGCGACAAGGATTCGCCCGACGAGAAGTTCTTTTGCACAAATCACAGTTTACGACTGATGAAATTTCGAAAGCCCTGATAAATCTGGAGCAAACTGGCGAGATTATCCTGCGCCAGCACACCGCGGCCGATTGTGAATTCTGGCGGAAAGTCCGTGAGCAGGCGATTGGCCTAATCGACGCAATGCACAAAGAGACTCCCGAGCGCGCTGGTGTTGATTTGAATGAGATACGCTCAGCACTGCGCATTGAAGAGCCGGAGGTGCTTGAATCCCTACTGGCGGATCTGTGCGAGGGCGGTTTTGTCCGCAAAGGATCCGTTATCGCACGGACTTCCCATCGTCCAAAGCTGCCGGCTCAGGTTCAATCGATCGAGCAACGAATCCGCGAAGTGTTATCCAAGCAACCGTTCGATCCACCCTCGCGCAAGGCGATCGAGTCAGATCCGCATGCTCGGCAGGTCGTGCGTTTTTTGATCGAGAACGGCGACCTAATCGAACTTGCTTTCGATGTGGTGTTATTGCGCGAGAGTTTTGGGCGCATGAAGTCGCAGGTGGTCAAGTTCATTTCTAAAAACGGACCGGCAACCGTGAGCGAGTTGCGGCAGGCGCTCGGAAGTTCGCGGCGAGTTATCGTACCGTTGCTGGAGCGACTGGATCGCGAGGGGACGACGCGGCGCGAGGAAGACACGCGTTGCTTGCGATAAATGAAGATTATCTGGCCAACGCCGACCTGCGGGAACGCATGAATCGCGCGCGATTGGCGCAGCAGGCAAAACAAAAACGGCACGCGAGGCAATTCGTCGTATAAGTCCTATTTTGCCGCATTCGCCACATGGCCGCTTCTCTCTCCCTGATGAATTCGCCGGAAGACGCGTGGGAGAACGTAGTACGCCCTTGGTTTGAAAGGATCGCTGGTCGCGGCTTGCAGAACCAAGCTGCCGCCGTTGTGACAGCATCTCGCAGTCAGGCCTATTTTTTCAGGGCTCAGCTGCTCGCCGAAGGCAAATCCCTGCTCGGCGTGAAATTTCTTTCGCCACCGCAGCTGCGGGAAGTCTTGCTTCGTGGCGGTGATTTGCGCGTGCCCCTCCGCGAGCATCTTCGTCTGCTGTTAGCTGTCACTGCCGAAGAATTCGCCAGTACCAAGCGTGATGAAGAAACACTGCTCATAGCAAAATCCATCGCTCGCGATCCCGATCGTTTTCTCCGCGTGCTCGATGAGCTGCGTGGTGCCGGCTGGAATTTTGATGAGATCGATCTAGCTGGGTTGCGCGAAATTGCCGCGGGATTCGAAGGACACGTGCGCGAATGTGGCTTCACTTTCATTCACGCCGCCGATCGTGCCGCGCTCGCGTACGCCCAAGAATCCCGGCCGCTGTTTAGCCATTTGTTATTGTTCGGATTCGACGCTGCGCATTGGTCGCTGTGGCCGTTGCTTCATTCAGCTACAGTTTCCGCGGCTGAAGCAACCGTTCTGTTAAGCGATCCGCGCGACGAAGCGCGCGACCTCGATGAAACTTGGGTCGGCACGTGGGAGGAAACGTTTGGGCCGGCAGACATAACCCCAGCGGCGAAAACAACGTCGGCAGCCTCGGTTGCCGAGGCTTTGTCTGTACCCGCTGGCGAGGTCCATTTCCTCGTTGGCCGTGATACAACGCAGCAGGCACGTGCGATCGTCGCTCTCACCGCAAAATTCCTGGCCGATCGGCGGTGCGAACGGCTCGGGATTTTGTTCTCAGGTCCGGGTGGACTACCACGGCTGGTGGCGACTTTTCTTGAATCAGCCCGAATCGCGCACAACGACGGAATCGCGCATGTCGCGCCGAGCGCGCTCGACGATGATGCATGGCGCGCCTGGCTTGAATTGCAACGAGCGCCACGGTTAAAGCCGCTGTTTCAATTTCTTCGTGCCACCAACCGGCAGACCTTCGATATAATCTCGGTCTCGCAGTTAGAGGACATTCTGCGACGTGCTTACAACAATGTGCTCATCGATGACATTCAGCTGCTAAGCGATTACTGCGCGAGCAGCCCGGAGTTGCGTCACGGCAATGGTGCCACGCGTGAGCTGGAAAAAATCCGGTTTTTGCCCGAGAGCGCATCACTCACTGAATTTCTTTCACAAACACGAACCGCCTTTGTAACGCTGCGCTGGAAAGAACGTTGGAACGAACTCGAGCGTCTCAGCCGCAACTGGAAAGATCGGGTGGCACCGAAGTTTTCGAAAATCTCTTATTTGCGCTGGGTCCAGGAACTTGTCGGAGCGCCGTCACTGCAGCGCGACGATCTCGGCACGCACCCGTATGCACGCGTGCACCTTCTCACGTACGCCGAAGCACAGGGTCAGCCGTGGTCGCATCTGATTTTTGCCGGATTAAATGACGAAACATGGCCGGCATTTGACACGGAGCTTGCCTTTGTTCGCGATGAACAGATCGATGAGCTCAACCGCCAAAACAAAACACTGAACCGGCGCGCATCGAAGCGAGGCCGGCAAGGCGAAGGACATTGGAGCGTTCGAGAAGGTAAGACGCTGCTTATCGGGCCTAACGAACAACGACAGATCCGCAGGCGGCAAATGCTGAATCTTGTCGAATCTGTCAGTGCCGGCATTGGGGCAACCGCGAGCCTCTATTCCGAAGCGACGCCGAGTCGAATCGCCAACCCGAGCGAATTTTTTTCCTGGCTTTATTTCACTGCACGTGGGCGTGGTGTTTCGCAGCAAACACTTCACTTACTTGAAGAACAAACTCGCTCCTGGTTGAAAGACTGGTCACCGATCGACGCGCAGAAAGTCGATTCGATCAGCGTTGGCCGGACGCGTTACGCCTTCGGTGCGCGCCGACAGTTGCACCCCGCAGGCGAATATGAATTCGCGCTTCGGAGTTCCCCCAATCAGGAAATTTCGCTGAGCGTCACCGACTGGCAACGAGTGCTGCGCTCGCCGGCGATCGTTTGGATGAAAGTCTTTCTCGGAGTTGAAGCTGACGCTGACGACGGCGATGCCTGGGCACTTGCGACAGGACAATGGGTCCATCGCTGGCTGGCAGACAGTGTCCGCGATGAGGAGGAGCGAAAATTCGTCGAGGTAAACCGCGCCAATGAGATACGTGAACGCATTTGGGCGGAGGCTTGCGAATTTCGGGAAGCGGTCGCTGCGCTTTGCGCCCGCCGCGGCAAAGTTCTTCCAGATTGGTGGCGTTCCGGTTGGAGTAATGCGCTTTACATCGCTGATTGCCTCGCGGCGAAAGTTTCTGATCTCCACGACTGGTCGGAAATGGCAGTCGAATGGTCGCTCGGCGATCCGACTGTAATCCGAGTCAGCCAAAATGCGACACTGCGAGTTCGCGGCCGGATTGATCTGATCCTCGCGCGACAGAGAGCGAAGCAATCACAAATCGGCTACGAAGATCTTTGGGTCGTCGATTACAAGACAGGACGCCAACGCGGTTTTAGCTTGAAAGAACTCCGGAAGAAGGACACGCCGAAGCGAAAATTTCGACGGCAGCTAACTGAAGGCCGGGGCGTGCAGTTGGCACTGTACGCGCTTGCGGTGCACGCGCTCGGCGCGCAGAAGATTCAACTCACGCTGCTTTCTCCGGCCGAAGAGCTCGAACCACAGTTCGATCTGGATGCTGTGCTCGCACAAGCAGATTTTTGGATGGAGCTGCACCGGATGCAGGAAACCGGCGTGTTCGGAATGCTCGGGCCGGTTCATGCCGATTTCGGATTCATTGCGCAATATCCTCTGGGCACGCTGCCGATTGACATCGATCTGCTTGAAGAGAAATGGGCGCTGACGCATCCCGCTTTCATGCTCGAAAAGGAGGAGAAAACGAAGTGACCGCCATCGCTGACGAAGCTGCGCGGCAGCGATTCGCTCATGAGTTAGACCGCAATTTCTCAGTGATCGCTTCCGCCGGCTCGGGCAAGACACGCGCGATCACTGAGCGGATCCTCGAGATCGCGAAACAAGGTCACCGTGCACTCGAATGGCTGCCGCAACTCGTCGTGGTGACCTACACAAATCGCGCCGCGGATGAAATGCAGCAGCGGACACGACAGCGGATTCTCGAAGCCGGACTGCCGCTGGAGATAGTGGAAGCATTTGGTCGCGCGTATTTCGGAACGATCCACGCGTTTTGCATGAAACTGCTCGCGACGTATGGGCATCGTCTCGGTCTGCCCGCGCGACTCGAAACGATCACCGACGATGACGATTTGTGGAACGAATTCGTGCAGCAACAAACCGAGATCGGTCATTCGTTAGGCCACAAAAATCGCCGTCCGTTATTGCGGTTAATGCAAGCGCGGCAATTGATGGAGCTCGCCCGAAACCAGGACCACCATTTCGTCCCGCCGCAATCGCTCGGACAGTGTCCGGAATGCGACTTCAGCAAAGTCGAAGCCGCGGTTGAGAGCGCACAGACGAACATTCCAAAAGCGAAAGCGCAACTCCGTGGATGGCTGCGGCGCTGGCACGACACCGATGAGTTCGCTCCATGGCCGCCATGCGCGACCACTGCGAAAGAATTTACTTCATGCTGGCGCGAAGCGTTTCGGCCGCTGCGCGAATGGGCAAGCGCCTGCGCGTCGTGCGTAGCGGCAGAAGTGCAACGCGATTATCGGGAATTCCGCCTGGCACATGGCGCGATCACGTACTCGGATCAGGTTGCGCTGGCAGTCGAACTGTTGCGTTTGCCGGACGTGGCGATGCAAATCCGTGGTAAGAACTATCGCGTCCTTCTCGACGAAGCTCAGGACACAGATCCGCAGCAATTTTGTGTTTTGCTCGAAACCACGCGGCCGGTCAAAGCGCGCGGTGAGTGGCTTCAAACCAAACGCGATCCTCCTCGCCTAGGGCAGTTCTGCATGGTCGGTGATTTTCAGCAGTCGATCTATCGCGATCCGAATGACCTGAATCATTATCGCACGCTTCATGACGCGCTCGTCGAAACCCGCGCGGCAGAGCAACTGAAATTTTCCGTGACGTTCCGGCTTGACCAGGCACAGCTCGATTTCGTGAACGAAACGTTTGTGAAAATTTTCAACAACACCGAAGGCCAGGTTGAGTTTGTTAAGCTTAGTCCGCGCCCGGAAATCCTGCCAGGACAAGTGATCCGGTTCGAGCTGGGTGATGACATTGACCTGTCGCTGAGCGAAACGCAGCGCGCGCAAGCCGAAGCTGAGCGGTTGGCGAAATGGATCCGTGATGTGGGTTTGCAGAAGTTGCGCGCGCGGTGTTGGCGTGAAGTTGCTGTTCTGTGCCCGCGTAAAACGTGGTTAGGACCGCTTCGCCGTGCGTTGCTCAAAGAACGAATACCGGTGGAGGTCCAATCAGAAAGTGACCGGCAGGCCGAGCATCCGGCGTATGCGTGGCTTACGGCGCTGCTCGCGATCATGGTCGATCCAAACGCGAGCTACGAAATCGTCGGTGTGCTGAGAGAAGTATTTGGACTGTCCGACGATGAGCTGGCGCGATTTGCTCAAGGAGACGGTTACAAGTTTCAGTTCGAGCATAAAATCCCCGGGCGCGGAGCTGTTGCCGGCACGTTAAATCTGTTGAGGCGAGTTCGTGACGTGTTGCCGCATCAGCCCCTGTTCAGCGCAGTTCGCGAGATTGTGCGAATGACGCAGCTGCGCGAGCGGCTGCGTGATCTACCGCGCGAACAGTTCGGCGACTCGGTGAGCGAGCTGGAAAAATTGCTTAGCGCGGCGGCAGCGGCCGAAGCGCAGCAGGAGTCCCTCGCGGATTTTGCGCTAACACTGCGCCGCAATTTCGACAAGATTCGCGAGACCGAACCGGCGGAAGCCGATGCGGTTCAGCTAATCACCGCACACAAGGCAAAGGGATCGGAGTGGGATGCGGTGATTGTACCATTTCTCGCGCGCGAGGCGCGCCTCGGCGGAAACATTCGTTACCCGCTCGTGATTCCCGGCGAGCAACCGTTCATCGCCTTTGATAGGAGCGATCGCGCGAATTTGGAAGATGAAATGAAAAAGATTCAGCGCCAGGAAATGGAACGCCTGCTTTACGTGGCACTCACGCGGGCGCGCCACACACTCGTGCTCGCACTCGATGCCGAGTTCTTCCGTGGCAAACGTGGCGTCCACAGCGACACGCAACTGAAATGGCTACAAGCCGACGCTAACGAGCCTAACTACATGGTCGTCTCAAGTCTGTCCGATCAGGCGGCAGCTTGCGAGGAAACGGCTGCACGTCATATGGCAGCTGCGCTTGAACCGGTCGCTGACAGTTTAAGCGCGCTTCGCCTTGAGACTGGCTGGGTTGACATCGCCCGCCAGCAAGCCGCCTGCATCATTCAGACAGTCACTCCCAGCCAGCTCGGGCCGGAAGAAGAACCCGGCGAAACACCGGACACGGAGGAATGGATCGAGATCGAACCGGAGCTGCGTCCGGCGCGGATTGCGAACCCCGCGACGCGATACGGCATTTGGTGGCATGAGTTTGCCCAGAAGATCCCGTGGCTTTCGGAGGGAAACGCATGGCAAGCGGCTTTCGAGGCGAACCTTTCTCTTTCTCCCGAGCCAGCGCGCTCAAAACGAGAATGGAAACTGCTAACTAAATATGCGTCCGAGAACCCAGAATTTTTCGCCGGCAATATTTTTGCCGAGATGCCGTTCTTCTGGAGAATGAATGAGCAAAACTGTTTGGAAGGACTCATCGATGTTGCGCTCTTTCAGCCGCACGAAAAGAAATGGTTCGTCCTCGATTGGAAAACGAATCGGATTGAGCGAGATCAGATCGACAAGTTGCGCGTTGCCTACCGCCCGCAAATTGCGGCATATTGGAAAGCCGTCACGGAGATCACGAAGCGGCCGGTCAGCGCCGGAATTTATTCGACCGCAACGGGCGACTTGATCGCCTACGACGAAAAGGAACTCGCAGAGGAATGGGAGCGGCTCAGAGGCTCGCAACGAGATGAATTAACGCGGTGAGGCAGGCGCTGTTTTGGGTCAGCTCTCTCGGTCGCCGCGAATAAATTGTTCGACGCAGCGGTACGCTTCGTCGTCGGTCATTTGCACGGGCGGATGTTTTGAGAAATAGGCGGATGGGGAATGTAGGACACCACCGATGCCGCGGTCGAGCGCAACTTTGCAGCAGCGGATCGCGTCGATTGCTACACCGGCTGAGTTCGGCGAATCTTCCACAGAAAGTTTGAGGTCGATTTCCATCGGCACATCGCCAAACAAACGGCCTTCCACGCGGATGAACGCAATCTTGTTGTCGAGTTGCCATGGCACGTAATCGCTTGGGCCGATGTGGATGTTTTCGTCTACGAGTCGGTCGCCGATCACCGATTGCACTGCTTCCGTCTTCGACGTTTTCTTCGACGCGAGCCGCGTTCGATTGAGCATATTGAGGAAATCGGTGTTGCCGCCGGTATTCAATTGATACGTGCGCACAACTTTCACGCCGCGCTTGCGAAAGAGATCGACTAATGCTCGGTGCACAATGGTGGCGCCCACCTGGGCTTTAATATCATCGCCAATGAGCGGCAGATTTTTATTGGCGAACCGTTTCGCCCACACAGGATCGCTCGCGATAAAGACCGGGATGTTATTGACAAAGCCCAGTCCGGCTTCCAGCGCACAGCCGGCATAAAATCGGGTCGCCTGCTCGGAACCGACGGGAAGGTAATTGACCATCAGCTCAGCCGAGGAATTCTTCAGTTCCGCGATGATCTCTTCGCGAGTCATTTCTTTTTCCAGTGGAAGAAATGTGCGCAGCGGGTCCTGGTCCTGCATATGCGGAGGGTAGCCATCCAGAACGCAGCCCATTTTTACAATTGCGCCGGTGAGCTTGATTTTTTCGCAGAAGACCTTGGTGCAATTCGGCGGCGAAAAAATGGCCCTGCTCACGTCCAAGCCCACCTTGCGCCGGTCAATGTCGAAAGCTGCAACAACTTCAATGTCGCTGGGCCGGTAGCCGCCGATCTGCCGGTGCATCAATCCCACGCCTGCGCCGTTTCGGGATGAGCTGTCATAGAAATTTATTCCTTGAACAAGCGAGCTGGCGCAGTTTCCAACCCCGACAATAGCGATTCTGATTTTTCTCATTTCCAAAAACTAAAACCTATCTGAACTAAATAATTCGGAGCAAGCGATAAATTAGGCTGGTCCGATGCCGCGTCCCGCCTAGTTAGGCCCCTGAAACCGGGCCGCGAATCCTGAATGTGTCCGAAGTCGCGTCAGCTTGCAAGACCTGATATAAAGGCAACAGTCACGGGCATTCCTAGCCATAGGAAGGCCCTCGCAAGGAGATAGACCATATGTGCTCGAAGCTCTCGGCCATCAGCGTGATGATCGCTGCCGTTTTGGCCGTGTGCTCAAAATCGCTTGAGGCGACGTCGATTTATACGATTGAACAAGCAGTCGCCCTGGCGCAGGAACGCAACCCCGATATTCTGATCGCGCGCAGGAAAGTGACGGAGGCACGCGGGGGTTTCATTGAAGCGCGTTCCGGATATCTACCGTCGCTGAGCTCGAGCGGCCTTTACGATAAACGACAGACTCAGAGCGAGACGAATCTTCGACAGGAGGATTACAACGCAATACTGAAGCTTGAACAAAACCTTTATACCGGCGGAGCCGTGACGAGCCAGGTGGCGATCGCCCGGTTAAATATTGCCAAGGCAAATTACGACCTTCAGGAAACGACCAGCCGCGTGATTATGGATGCGCGAATCGCGTTTAACGAACTGCTGTTGAACCGGGCAAAAGTCCGCGTGCACGAGGATTCCGTGGGCGTGTTCGAACAGGAACTGAAAAGCGAGCAGGAAAATTTTAACGCCGGGATCGTTGGCAAATTGAACGTGCAGCGGGCTGAGGTGGCGCTCGCAAACGAGCGACCAGAGCTCTTCAACGCTCAGACCGACTTAAGAAATTCATACTTGCGACTGGCGGAACTTCTCGGGGTCGATGTGCGCCCGGGAGCGCAGTCTCCGCCGTTTGAGATTTCGGGCGAATTGCAGTATCGGCCCAATCACGCCGACCTGAATGATTGCCTGGCACGGGCTGATGCGAACCGTCCGGCCATCAAGGCGCGGGAAAAAGACATCGAGATCGAAGACCGCCAGTACGTTCTGGACCGCAGCGCGACACGTCCACACGTGCGCGCGTTCTCGGGGTACGAAATTTACAGCGAGCGTGATCCCGAGGTCGGTCCGGAATTCAACTACGGCGGAGTCGTCGGGATAAACGCGACGTGGAACATCTTCGATGGCTTCGCGACCAAAGGCCGGATGCAAGCGACGCGCGCCCGGCGCGAGGCAGGAGTGCAAGCTTTGGTGGCAGCGCGGCGCAGCGTTGGGTCGGAAGTTCGCAGCGCATTTTTCGACCTGCAACAAGCTGAACGCGTGCTCGAAAATGAAACGAGGAATGTACAAACGGCGGATGAAGCGCTCGACACAGCCAAAGGCAACTTCGCCGCCGGATTAGGAACGCAGCTCGACGTTCTGCAAGCTGCAGCCGACGTCACCCGGACGCGCACGACCCGATTAAGCGCGATCTATCTGCACAACGCGGCCCTCGCCCGGTTGGCCCACGCATGTGGCAGTTCCGAGGAAGCGCTCAATTTCGGATCCGACTTCAAAGGCGCGAAGAGCGAAAATCGCAACGCAGCGCTTGCTGCCGATGTAGCCAAGCCGCCGCAAAAAATGACTCAGCGATGAAGCTTCGATTCGCAAATCAGACAAGCCACTCTGTAGCCGTCGCCCTGTGGGCGACGCCACACGAGCATGTGAAACGCATGGGCGCTGCGCTTCCCACAGGGAAGCGGCCACAGCAAGCCGGGCGTGTTCACGTCTTAATTCTCATTTTGCTCGCGTTTTTCGCACATCCGATCGGCGCGGTCACTCTTCAAGAGATCCTGCAAACCGCGCTGGAAAAAAATCCCGCGATCCAGGAAGCAAAAGCCGGTCTGGAGCAGGCTGCCGGCCAACGCCTTGTTTTTCGTTCTGTCATCTGGCCTCGCGCCGAACTCCTCGTGCCGGCTGGTATTCAAGCTGGTCACCGGGGGGCTGGTGAAAGCGGAGTAAAAGGTTTTGGCATTGGGCGTGGCTTGCTCGATCAGACTTTATTCAGCATGGCTGTGCCGCCGTCGCTGCGCCGTGGAGATATCGAAGTGCTAATCGCCCAACAGCAATTGAATGTCGCAGTGGTGGAACAGTTGCATGCCGCGCGGCTCGCGTTTTACGCGGCGCTTTACAATCGCTCGCTGGAATCCATTCGAGACGAACAACACCAGAAGCTGGAAGACAACGTTGCCACTCAAAAGAATCGTTTCGAAGCCGGGTTGGCCGATCGAAGCGCATTCGCGAGCGCAACTGTCCAAGCTGACGAATTGGTTCCGCAAATTGAAGCTGCGCAGCGCGCATTTCGGGAAGCGCAATTGGATCTGGCGTTAGCGATGGGGATCGATCCTGCCAGATCGTCCCTGCCCCAACCGGAAGGCGAACTGCAGTTTATCCCGACGCGGATCGATGTTGATGCCGAAACAGCGGCAGCGTTACAGCGTAGGGCCGATCTCAAGCTCGCGCACTTGTTTGTGCGAGCAGCCAATGAAGATCAACGCATCGTTGCAGCGGATTATTATCCTGCTATCGCCGGAAGCGTTCACGGGGAATACGTCCCCGTCACAGGCATCCATCGCCAGGAGTCAACAAGCAGGACGCAGGATTTTATTGGATCGGAGATTAAGGAAAAGGCAGCATACACGTGGCGAGTGGTCGATAACGGAAAAGTCGGAGGGGCAGTGCTGAGGGCACGAGCGGCACGGGAGGAAAACGAACTGACATGCAGGAAATTGGAATCGAACGTGAGCCGTGAGCTGTCGCGGATCGCCAACGACATTGAAACAATTGCTGCTCGCGAAAAATCGCTCGCATCCGCGTCGGCGTCTGCTGAGGAGAGTGCCCAAACCGTTCGCGAGAACGTCGCAACCGGTCTGGCCTCATTGCTTGAGTACCGGGTGACTCAAACCGGCTTTCTAAAGACGAAGAGCGGCCTGCTCGACGCTGTTTATCAGCACAACGTCGCACTCGCGGAATTGGACCGCGCTACTGGCCGTTATTTTCAATATTCGTACGAGCCTATCGGCTCGCGGTCAAAAGCAGTTGATTCGTTAAATCGTTAAATCGGCTCCGCCTCGACGGTTTGGAACTTCCCTAAGACTTCCCCTCCAGGGATCGAACGAACGTGTTCGCCGGGGTGTCTTGGCAATAATGCTCTCGAAACTATACGAACAAGCGGGAACCAGAGCCGCAGCGGCTGGGCATGAGATTATTGCAAAGAACAGCCGTGGACATCACACTAGTCCTTCAAAATTGAAATTGCCGGAATCAAAACCCATTTTGTGGATCGGCGGCGCGGCGCTCGTGGTTATTTTCGTGGTGGCGTATTTTTTTCTAATGCCAGTCGCGGAGGTGGCCACGGTGCGTCGGGGCACGGCCATTTCGGCGGTTTACGGGACCGTGCGAATCGAGCCGGCGTTTGTCGTGCGGGTTCGCGCGCAAAATGACGGTTTCATCCGATTAGCGGAAGCTTTCTCCGCCGGCCGCGGTGCAATTGGCAAAAACGTCGAAAAAGGTCAATTGCTGGCAGCGATCGCGGACGAGGAAACCTCCCGTCAACTAAAACAAGCCCGCGCCGATTTGCAGGCCGCCATTGACCGCGCAGCTCTCCCGCTCCCTTCGTCGGAGTTGCTCAAGGCTGCGGAGGACAATCTGCAACGGCTCGAAAAAGTTGTTTCCTCGGGGAACGTGCCCGCTGTCGAATATCAAAAATCCAAAAGCGAGGTCAACCGCTTGCGTGGCGCGGTGGAAACAGAGCGCATTGAGCGGGACCGCAATCTCAAGTCTCTGGAAGGAACGACGAAAAAACTTGAAGCTGCGATGAAGAACGCCGAAGTCCGCGCGCCGATTGATGGAATTCTCACCAATGTGCAGACTATCGACGGCGAACTGGTCTCAGACGGAGATGAGCTTTTCACCGT